>ENA-OWRC01002458-OWRC01002458.1-human-gut-metagenome-genome-assembly--contig:-NODE-2458-length-14322-cov-22.173197_pt1 | contig 14322 bp, 12 predicted proteins | sample MGYA00248268_ERZ651895 | MGnify/ENA primary metagenome ERZ651895 (study PRJEB26924, sample SAMEA4378242) | human gut metagenome | biome: human gut; feature: human-associated habitat; material: faeces...
TGGACACCAAGCGTGTGGAGCGCGTGGAGGATGTGGTCGCCGTGGGCGACGCCATTGTGGTCAAGGTGACCGATATCGACCAGCAGGGCCGTATCAACCTGAGCCGCCGCGACGCCATTCTGGCTCTGGAAGCCAAAAAGGCCGCACAGCAGCAGTAAAACAGCAAGAACCCAATAACGAAAAGGAGCAGATGCATCGTGCATCTGCTCCTTTTTTGCAGGAAAAATGTTGATTTTCGTGGAACGGACAAGTCCGTCCCCTACAAGCGTTTATACCGTCTTATATTTCCGGTCGGTCGCCCAGCCGAATGCAAACAGCAGCATGCCGCTGATGGCCATCACGGGGATGGGCCAGTTCAGCTGGCCGGTCTGGGGCAGACCGTTCATCACGGGATTGTTCGGGTGTCCGGGCAGGACCGGGTTATCTGGGCTGCCGGGTGCCACCGGATTGTCCGGAGTACCGGGGGCAACGGGATTATCCGGGTTGCCGGGAGAGACCGGGTTATCCGGATTATCGGGGGTCTCCGGTGTGTCGGGCGTATCCGGTTTATCGGGCTTGTCGGGGGTGTTCGGCGGGGAAGGGGGCGTTTCCGGTTCCGGTGTGTAGGCACCGACCTTCGGGCTGGCGTCTACCTCGTAGTTCCACTGGCCGTCCTCAGCCATGGGCAGGGAGACTAAGAAGGAGTTGACCGGCTTGTAGCCATTGGATGCCTTAGTCTGTACCACCAGATACAGGCCAAGCTCCAGATCGTCAAAGACCACGTTGCCGTCGTTGCTGACAGCCTGCACGATGCCCTCGGCGTTTGCCGGGAGAAACTCCTGCAGCTGGCCGGCCAGTGTGCTGTCGGTCAGGTCGCCCAGCTCGATGGCGCAGCCGTCAAAGTCGCCGCAGTATTCGAAACTCAGGTTGCCGTTTTTGCGCTGCACCTCGGCCACGCGGTACACAGTCAGCTCACCGCCGCTCAGCGCCTTGTTGTTGGTGCTGTCGTAGAGATTGACGTGGATAGAGCCGGTGTTGGGATTTCCGTGGCCATCGGTCAGCTTGATGTTGGCGCTGGTGGCGAAGGCGGGCAGTGCACATGCAGCCAGAAGCACAAGCCCCAGCATAAGCGCCGCAGCGTGCTTTTTGAAATCAGTGCATTTCATGATTTTCACCTCGTGTAGATTTGCGTTTGCGTGTGGAGAACAGCAGCCAGAGTAGCAGCAACAGCAACAGCGGCAGTGCCATGATGGGTGCTGTGATAATGGGTTCGATCTTGGTGGCCTCGCTGGTCACGCGGATGTGCTTGAGCTTGTCCGGCGTTTCGATGCGCCGTCCGCGCACCAGCAGGCGGTGGGAGTTGATGCCGTATGGGGTGCAGGTCATCAGGGTGACGTAATCCTTGCCGTCCACCACCTTGAGGTTATCGGTCTCGGTGGGCAGAACGATGGAGATCTGGTCCACCTCATAGGTCAGCACCCGGTCCAGCACTGTGATGGTGAAGGTGTCGCCCACTTCCAGCTGGTCCAGATTGGTGAACAGCTTGGCGCTGGGCAGGCCGCGGTGAGCCGAAATGACCGCGTGGGTGCTCTCGCCACCCACCGGCAGGCTGGTGCCCTCCAAGTGGCCTGCGGCGATCTGCAGCACGCCATCGCTGGTGCCGTGGTAGATGGGCAGCTCCACGCCGATCTTGGAGATCGTGATGTAGCCCATGATCCCGGTGCCGGTCACGTCCAGCGTGCTTTCGTAGCTGGGGAACCGGTCGGGGAAATACAGGGCGTCCGGGTCGGCGGCGATCTGCGCATTGAAGGCGTCTGCCGCCTCGAAATAGGCGCTGTAGTCGGCATCGGTCAGATTGTCCACATCCTCGGCATAGGTGGCCACAGCACGGGACTGATGCAACTGGTTGACGTAATCGCTGAGGGTGGGGTATAACATCACGGATAGACCCACGAAAAAGACGAGGATCAGGATGATGGTGCTTTTATTCTTTTTCATGGGCTACTCCCTGATGTTATAAGGATAGGAGCCGGGAGCCTTGCGGCCCCGCAGTTCCGGGGATGCTGGGGAAAAGGAGAAATTACTTGTTCTCCATGCGCTTCTTGGTGATGAGCAGGACAGCTGCTGCCACCATCAGGCCGCCGCCGATGACATAGAACAGAGTGGTGCCGATGCCGCCGGTGGAGGGCAGGGTAATGCCGGATTTGTTGTTGATGATGGTGGTGGACAGGGTGGAGCCATCAAGATCAACACGTTCTTCGGTGTGGTTTGCTTTGATGGTCACTCTGGTTACCTTGCAGGCACTGTAACCGGTGGGAGGGTTGGTCTCCTTCAGGTAGTAGGTGCCAGCGTCCAGACCCTTAACATTGAACTGACCATCTTTGTTAGAGAGCATCTCAACACCTTTACCCTCAGTGCTAAAGTCGCGAGAGTAAGTGCCGTCATTATTCTTTTTGAGCTTGATCTCATCTTCATCATTGCAAGCTTCATTGCTGTACAGACGGAAGCCAGCGCCCTCCAGCTTGTTGTTCTCGTTAACTTCATCGTGATACTTGGTGTTGTTCAGCTGGTAGGTGTACACACAGGCTTCGCTTGTGGGAGTCTTATCAAGGGATGTGTTGATTCTGGGATTGTTGGAATACTGGAGAAAAACACTATTCTTGTTATCAGTAGTATTAGAACCGTTTGCAGTATTGACAGTGGCGTTGTCGTTCAGGTGTGCAGTGTAGGTGACCGTAATAGTAGCGCCGTCATTCAAATTGAGCCCTGCTGCAACTGCACAGGTCTTGACATCATCAATGCTCAGTTTGAAGGAGGACGGAAGACCGGCCTCATGAAGATCCTTAACAAGTGTATAATCAGTAATCTCTTTTGGATCACCGCCATCGACATTTGCGATTTTCACCGTATCCAAATTGTCAAAGGTAATGCCTGCAGACAGAGTATCATTGAAGCAAACAGTGTACTTATCATAGTAATCGTAAGCACGGCCATTGTCTCTGCTTGCGGGCAACTTAGCGATCAGCTGGAACTTGAACTTTTCGTTGATCGCATGGTCAGCGGAACTGCCCCAACCGTTATCGTCACCATAAGAGCTTTCATCGTCGTTGTCATAAACTTTCTTCTCAACAGTGGGCTTTACAACCTTATGCTTAATGATAACGTGATAGGGTGCTTTGGTAACCTTCAGCAGGAAGGAATTGTAGGCATGATAGAAATCGTCCTCGTGAAAGGGGCTAATATCAACGATCAGATAATAACCTGGCTTTCGAATTTCGAAGCCACCAGTGTGACCTGTATCGTCGGGTTCCGGTTTTGCGTCTGCAGTCGGGTAGAGATACTTGCAGACAAAACGCGCGAAAGCAATGCTGTCATCATCGGAATCATCCCATGTGCTGATAACCATAAGAACATCCTGAGCAGTTTTTGCGTTGCTAAACTGGTTGCCGATGGTAAGATCTTCCTTCAATTTGGCCAGAAAATCCTCATGATGATCAGTGATGCTTTCGCCCCAATCAACGTTGGAAATCGTCGTATTGTCCTCACTAACATCACCCGTGAAGATCTGGAAAGCGCCGTAATCGTGTTTTGTGTTGAGGTCCTCCTCAGTCTCCCCAGGGTTGTATGCAAACGCCGGGATCGCCATGGCGCACACCATGGCAACTGCCAGCAGCGCGGCCATGAGTTTTTTGATTGCTTTCTTCATCATGATTTGCGAAAGTCTCCTTTCAATTTAAATATCCCAAAGGTTTCTATTCGGGTCTTGCCTTGCGGCGCAGATGGTTTGTTTTTGCCGCCGCAATGGATGGTGCAGCTTTTTAGTTCTGTGCCCTCCTTTCACGTCTGCGCTTTCTGCAAACCCCGCACACCAGAGCGGCAAGCATCAGCGCGCCGCCGCCTGCTGTATACAGTTTGGTACCGGCCCCGCCGGTAGAGGGAAGTTCGTAGTCGGACGGATCGGCCTGACTGGTGAACACAAGGCTGTCGGTTTTTACCGACTCTTCGGCATCATCGCTGATGGTCGTGTCCAGAATCCTGATGTTATTGATTACTTTACCGTCAACAGCCGTTTCGCCAACGTCCTTCAGCTTGACGGTATAGCAGATAGAATAGGTGCCTGCGGCAATGGGGGAATCGGCAGAACCCAAGGTGATCTTGCGCTCACCATTATCATCTTCCCAAGTGATGCGGAGCGTTGTATCGTCTTCTTTCATGCTGAGCCGGAGCGAGTCTTCGACATATTCGGCGGTTACGCCGGTGGGCAGGGTCATGCTGTCCGCAAGCGTCAGCGGGCCGGCCTGTTCGTTCTGGACCACAAGCGTAACAGTGTAATCCAGGTAGGCATCGCTGCCATCGCAGCGCGGGTCCTTCACGCTCTGGTTAAGGTCATAGTTCTTATCGTCTTTTTTATCCTCATCGGGGGTTTCATCCGGGTTGATGGTGATATCAAGGGTGTAATCTTCTTTGACCTCGATCTGATTAAAGCCGCTGCTGGTGACCTCGCTCTGGTTCCACTGGAAATTGAAGGAAACGTTGCTGGTGACCTTGGCATCGGAAGGATCGGCGCCTTCCTCCTCTTTCTGCTTGATATAGTTTTGGTCGTACCGCAGCACGGCGTACCAGCAGCCGTCATTCCCCTTGAGCAGCTGGTAGCTGCCGCAGGTGTCATAATTGCCGGTATCTTCCAGTTTGCCGGAGATAAGCTCGTCCTCCAGCACATCAAAGCTCTTGGGCAGCTTAACATGGACACAGTAGTCGTTGTCCTGGATCGCTTGGGCCGGGATATCTGTGACGGTCAGGCTGCTGTGCAGAAGCTCCGAAATGGTGGTGACGTTGGTATCCTCGTATTCAGTGCCATTCTTGCGCTGCACCTTCAGAGCAGTGAGGTGATCCAATGCATCCAGACCTTTGATGGTGGTAATGGCACCTGCGTCATCTTCGACTTTGAAATCCGGCGTAGACACGCCGTAATCGGCCTGCTGCGCATTTGCCACAGACACCAGCGTTGTCACCTGCAAAGCATTCAGCGTGACTTTAGCCACCTTGCCATCCACATCGCCGGAGATCACGGTCAGGGTGCCGAAATCTTCGTCCACATCGCTCACGATGCCAACGGTGCTGGCATCTACGGTGTATTCCTCAATGTGGGGCGCGGTGCCGGTGGCGGCCGCAGCATCCATGGAGAGCAGGGCAATGTCGGCATCGGCGGAATCATCCTGCACCTGCAACGGCTGGCTTCCCGCGGCCACAGCCTTGGTCACGGTGCCATTGTAAATGACGATATCACCGGGCATTGCGGCATCAGACGGCAGATCACCGTCAAAATCCATGGCATAGCCGCTGCCGGTCTCTTCGTTGTACAGCGCGCTGCGCAGCTGGCTGTGCAAAGACAGCACGCTGGAAACCTGCGGGATAGCGCTCTGGGGGATATCGGCATATTTCAGGCAGTAGGAAAGGAACATCACGTCCCATGGGCCGTAGTCGTTGCCGTAGTCGTTGCCGTAGCGGGTGTAGTGGCGCACGGTCTCGCCGTCGGCATCGTCCAGCTGGAAGTTGCGCTCGCTCTGCTCATAGCCCAGCTGGCTCTCGGCTACGGCCAGCAGGTCGTCGGCCCAGTTGCCGCTCAGCGTGGTGCCGGTCTGTGCCAGCCATTCGTCCTCGTCCTGCGTGCCGTCCAGCGGGTCGGACAGGCAGTTCACCGTGTGGTGATGCTCCGGCAGGCCGCAGACCAGCACTTCCTCGTAGCAGGCATCGGTGTGGTGGTGCACCGGGGTCTCGATCACAGGATCGACCACCACGGGCTTTGCGGCCACCGGCTCCTCAAACAGGGCCACCGGGTCATAATCGGGGTTCACTTCTTCTACAAGCTCGCCCTCTTCCAGACCGCACACCAGCTCATAGGTGGTGGTGTAGCAGCTGTCGTCGTGGGTGTGCTCGAACAGCTCACAGATCAGGCTGCCGTCCTCAGGGTCAAAGCAGTCGTCGGTGTGCTCGTGCTCTTCTTCCCGGCAGGTCAGCTCCTGCACTTCCTGATAGCAGTCGTCGGTGTGCTCATGGGGCACAAAGATGTACTCCGGCTCTGCGGAATGGGCTGCAATGCCGGGATCATCCGCATCCACGCCGAACGCATCACCATCCATGCCGAATGTATCATCAAAAGACATGCCGTCGTCCGTCATGGTGGCGTTCCAGTCCTCCGGTTCGCCTTCCTCATAGCCGCACACCAGCTGCTTTTCATAGCAGGCAGCGGTGTGCTCGTGCTCCAACTCGCCGCACAGATATTCGGCCGTTTTGGCAATGCCCACGCCATGCAGCTGCCAGTTCACGGACAGGCCGGTGGTAAGCGCCAGTGCCAGCAGCAGCGCAGTATAGCGTCTGGCGCGCTGGTGGTTCCGACGGAACTTTTTCTGATATTCTTTCACAATATCCCGCATGATTCCTAAACCTCCTTAGTGGATCAACGAGAAGCTGGACAAGGGCCATACCCGCAAAAAAACCTTGCCTACGATCTGACTTTTTTCCACACAGCCGATCACACTGCTGCGGCTGTCAATGGAGGTGGCCCGATGGTCACCCAGTACGAAATACCGGTTTTCCGGCACCTGATAGGGAAATTTGATGTCGCATTCGCCCAGAGCCAGTTCATCTACATAGGGCTCATCCAGCGTCTGGCCGTTCACAGTGACCACACCGTCCTCGTCCAGTTCGATCACATCACCGGGCAGGCCGATGATGCGCTTGAGCAGAAGCTTATTCTGCCAGTAAAATCCGCAAAGGTCGCCGGTCTTCATGTCGCTGCCCTTGACCAGCAGAATGATGTCCCGGTCCTGCAGAGTGGGGTTCATGCTGTCGCCGGAGACCTGCAGCACCGGCAGAAACAGGGTGGCCAGCAGCACGGCAACGGCCGCGACCACCAGCAGCGTGTAGACAGTGCTGCGCAGCACCCGCATATAACGGCTGCGGTAGGCCAGACGTTCGCGCTCTGCTTCCACCTCTGCTGTGGATGGAATGGGCGTGAACCTGATCTTTTGCTCTTTCATTTGGCACGCTCCTCCGGCAGGAATTCCGTGCTGTGATAGCCGTCCAGCAGTTCGCTGGCCCGGCGGTCAAAAGCGGCCCGGCGCTGCTGGATCTCCTGCTGCGTCCGGGCAAGCATTGCCTTGCAGTCCGCTTCGGTCTGGGCGCGCTTGCGTGCGGCGGCTTCCGTTTCCGCGTCGCACTGCTGCTGGGTACGGGCCTTCAGGTTCGCAGCCTCGGTCTGTGCCTGTGCAAGGATCTGCTGGGCTTCGGCTTCCGCCTGAGCGCGCAGAGCACTGGCAGCGGCATCGGTGTTTTTGTTTGCTGCGAGCACCGATGCAACGTATTCATCAGCCGCAGCCTGCGCCGCTTCAAACACCTTGTTCAGCTCCAGTGCAGCCTGCGCAATGGAACCTGCGTTTTCAATATGGATCTGCCGTTCCTGCAGCTGGGCAGACAGGGCAGCGTTTTCTGCCCGGAGCTGGTCCTCGCTCTGCTTGAGCGCCAGAATGATCTCGACTAATTCGGTGCGGCGCATGTGCCGCAGTTCACGGTCTGGCATAATGATCGATTTCTCCCGCAAAAAGTGGTCGGATTAGGCGAACGAAAACTTTCGACAAATACGAAAATTTTCGAACCACAAAACCACATTTGATATATCAGTTTTCGGCGTGACGGTGCCAGTTTGATGAATGACCGTCCACTTTATATGTTAGCACAGCATACGCAACAGAAACGTAACAAAAATGCCTTTTCCGTGCATTTTTTTGCCAAAGAATAAAAAAATTGTTTCTTTTGATGTAAACGATTACGCCGGACTGAAAATGCGTTAAAAACAAAAAGAACTGTTCCCACAACGGAGACAGTTCTTGAAAAACAGATGAAAATAGGAGCCGGATCAGAAGCTCTTCAGCAGATCGCCCAGAGTCAGGAAGGACTGGTAGATCACGTTGACATTGTTGATGATGGAGCTTGCACCGGAGAAGATGCGGGCAATGGCGTTGAACACCTTACCGATATTCAGGAAGCTGTTGTAAGCGTCGCTGGCACCACCGTCCAGATAGACCATTTCCTCTTCGCTGATGGAGGCATAGTTTGCAGGCAGTTTCATAGTAGACATGGAGATTTTCCTTTCTATTGATAAAATTGATACAGTGTGTGGAAAGACTTAAATAAAGGCAGCCACGGCCAGCGTGGTGATCAGAGCACCGGCTACCGCCAGAACGCTCAGAACCGGGCCGTCATCGTATTCCTGCGCGGTCTGTTCCGGCTGAGCGGGCGTGGATGTGCTGGTGGAAGTGGTGGCATTTTTCACGGTCCAGTGTGCGTACACAGTGGTATCACCGGTAAACACCGTAGAGGTGCTGATTTTTGTGCCGCCCACCGGCTCGGTATACCAGCCGTCAAAGGTGTAGCCTTCCAGCGTAGGCTGCGCGGGCAGGGCGCTGAGTTTGCCGCTCAGATTGGTGGTGACTGCCACAGCGGAGCTGCTGCCGCCCATGGCATCCAGACCAATGGTGTAGACCTGCGAATCCTTGTATTCTGCGGCAAAGGCAGAGGGCAGTGCACAGCAGAGCAGTGCAGCGCTGAGCAGACCGAGGACCAGCATTTTCAAGATCTTTTTCATATGACTCCTCGCTTTCCTGACGAATTGGGATGTGGTGCCTGCCGGGAACGGAAACACCAGAACAGACCTCGATGTCCCCGCCATGAGGCAGTAGACGAAAAAGCCGGGAAGAGGAGGGTTATTCAATCCTATATTTACCACATGTAGTGTAACAAAAGCGCAACAAAATGGGCGCGTTTTGTTGTTATGATGAAAAAAATTGGTTTTTCACAAATTGCAGGCTGCAAAAGGCGGCACAGAGCCGCCGCAAAAGCGGAAAAGTGGAACCTTCCCCTTGTGGAAAAACAAAGAATATGGTATAATATCTTGCACGATGCGCCATCGCCAAGCGGTAAGGCAGGGGACTTTGACTCCCCCATCGTAGGTTCGACTCCTGCTGGCGCAACCAAAAGCCCCGTCATCCTGAAAAGGCTGACGGGGCTTTTTGCATCACTTTTCCACAAAATGCGGCTGAACGGTGCAAAGCTCAGCGGCGGCGGATCTTTCTGGTGGGCTTGCGCCGGTTCCAGTTGTTCAAAAGGACCCACGCAAAGTAGATGATGACAGAAATAATACTTAATGTTATTACAACTTTGAGGTACAGACTGCCTAAGAATTCCTGAAAACGCGCCACAGTGAACAGCAGCGGGTTCAGGCTGACATCCTGCCCGGCGATCAGGTCCACCACGCCAATGGTCTCACCGGCAAGCTTCAGCTCCACGGTACCCACCACATCGCCCTGCTGGACAGGGGCACACACGGAATCCGGCAGGTGGAAATATTTCTGGGTCACGCTGCCGTCGCCGGTGGAAGGCAGCAGGGTCATCATGCTGTCGGCGGGATACAGCTGCAGGGAGCTGGTATCGGAGGAATACTTCACCGGGATCTCGGCCAGCGTAAGGTCGGTGTCCAGCGCGGCCTGAATGGAAAAACTGTCGAACACCCAGTCCATCAGCTTCACGGTCTCGCACAGGGCCGGGCGACGGTTGGCGTAGCCGAAATCGTCGCAGGTGTCCGGGCTTTGCATCACGCAGAAAATATAGGTGGCACCATCCTTATTGGCCCATGAAACATAGCTCTGATTGCCACTGTCGCTTTTGAATGCGGTCACATCGCACATGCCGCCCTGCATGGCGCTGCGGTAGTATTTGCCGCCGCTGGATTTGCTCAGCGCGGCGTTCTGGCTGACCAGAACAGACGAAGAACGGTGTTTTTCTTTGGCAGGCATGGTAAAGCTGGGCGCACCGGAAACCTCCACAAAGGCATCAAAGCTCATCAGATAGCGCAGGATCAGGTACATATCCACGGCACAGGTCACGTTGCCGCTGTCGATGCCGCAGGCATCCGTCCAGGTGCTGCCGGTAGTGCCGATGCGCTGGGACAGGGTGTTCATCTGGCTCACCCAGCCCGCGAGGTCGCCGCCGGAAAGGGCATAAGCAAGGCCCATGGCGGCTTCGTTGGCGTTGCGGGTCAGCATGGCGTACATGGCTTCGCGGTAGGTAAAGGTCTCGTTGGAGCGCATATCGGCGTTGTTGGTGTTATAAACGTAATCCGAGATGGCAAAGGGCATCTGGAAGGTGTCGTCCAGATGGTCGGCATAGTTGGTCAGCAGCAGGGCAATGGTCATGTACTTTGTCAGACCACCGGCGGATACCTGCTTTGTGCTGTCCTTATCATAGACGATGATATTGGTATCGGTGTTGACGATATAGGCACTCTGTGCCTGCACCTGATAGACCGGGGTGGGGTCGAACATAGCCCCGGCGGGCAGCACAAGGCAGCTGAACAGGACAGCGAACGACAAAACCAGCGCAAAAATACGTTTCATGTGGACAATTCCTTTAAAAAGCGATAATATAAAACAACAGGCAGCACGGCACAAGCGCCGTGCGCCGGGTAAGAACGAGATCACAGCGGAAGACTGTATTCTTTATAATAACAGGTTTGGCGGGGTGTGACAAGGCTTATTGTGCCGATTTCACATCCGGTCAGGGAGGACAGGAATGGTATATCTGACAGGGGACACCCACGGCGACATCGACCGCTTCAAGCACGGCAAGCTGCGCTGGCTGGGCAAACGGGATACCGTGGTGGTACTGGGCGACTTTGGCTTTGTGTGGGACGGCAGCAAGGAGGAACAGAAAAAGCTGGATTGGCTGCGCAAGCGCCCGTATACCCTGCTGTTTCTGGACGGCAGCCACGAAAACTACGACCTTTTAAAGCAGTATCCCACCGAGGAACGCTTTGGCGGCAAGGTGCAGGCACTGGGCGGCAATGTGTACCATGTGTGCCGCGGCAGTGTGCTGGAATTGGAGAATAAAAAATACCTGTGCTTTGGCGGTGCGGAAAGCCAGGATGTGGAGGATCGGGAACCCGGCGTGAACTGGTGGAGGGAAGAAATGCCTTCGGAGGAGGAATACGCCTTTTGTGAGGAGAACCTTGCAGCGTGCGATTACAAAGTGGATTATGTGCTGACCCACGATGCGCCAAGCAGATTTTTGGATTTTACCGCCCTTGCCAGCGGCGAGACCAACCAGCTGCACAGCTTTCTGGATAAAATTTTGTTGAAGCTGACCTACGACAAGTGGTTTTTTGGCTGCTACCATAAGGATACCCAGCTTTCCACCAAAAGCCGCTGCGTGTTCTGCGATGTGATAAGCATGGGCGAACGGCACGCAAAGCGTTCCGTTCGATAACAGGGGCCGCTGCACCAGCCGTGCGGCGGCTTTTGCATTTGCTGCTGTTTGTGCGCAAAAAACTCCGGATCAGTTCATGGCTCCGGCCTTCTCAAACATCTGCTGCACCTGCTGTTCCAGCAGCGCGTGCTCCGGCGCTTCCAGCAGCGGGTCGTCGGCCAGCATGGCAACGGCTTCCGCCTGCGCAGCGTGCAGGGTGCGGGTGTCGTTCATCAGGTCGGCGATCTGCAGGGTGGGCAGGCCGTGCTGGCGGCTGCCGAAAAAGTCGCCGGGGCCGCGGGTCTCCAGGTCGTACTGCGCCACCGCAAAGCCGTCCGTGGTGCTGCACAAAAATTTCAGCCGCTTTTGTACGTTTTCGCTTTGGTTGTCGCTGACAAGAAAGCACCAGCTCTCCGCTGCACCGCGTCCCACGCGGCCGCGCAGCTGGTGCAGGGCGCTCAGACCGTAGCGCTCTGCGTTTTCGATCGCCATTACGCTGGCATTGGGCACATCCACACCCACCTCAATGACGGTGGTGGACACCAGTGCGTCCAGCCGTCCGGCTTTGAAGTCCTCCATCACGGCAGCTTTCTCCTTGGGTTTGAGCTTGCCGTGCATCAGGCCTACCCGGCGCTCCGGCAGCAGGGCTTTGGCAATGTCCTCGTAGTAGCTCTTAACGGCGTTCAGCCCGCCATCCGGTGTGTCCTCGATGGCGGGGCAGACCAGATACACTTGCCGCCCGCGCCCGATCTCCTGATCGAGAAAATGGTAGAGGTCGCGCCGCTTTTTGCCGGTGATGCAGCGGGTCTTGACCGGTGTGCGGCCCGGCGGCAGCTCGTCCAGAATGGAGATGTCCAAATCGCCGTAGATGAGCAGGCCCAGCGTGCGGGGAATGGGCGTTGCGCTCATCACCAGCAGGTGCGGATTCGCGGCCTTTTCGGCCAGCATTCCGCGCTGCCGTACCCCAAAGCGGTGCTGCTCGTCGATCACGGCAAGACCAAGCCGGGCAAATTCTACGCCCTCGCTGAGGATGGCGTGGGTGCCCACCACAAGGTCGGCTTCGTCGTTCCGGATGGCGGCAAGGGTGGTGCGGCGTGCAGCGGCCTTCATGCCGCCGGTCAGCAGGGCCACCCGCATCCCGAAGGGGGCAAGCATCCGGTTCAGGCCTTCGGCGTGCTGGGTGGCCAGAATTTCTGTCGGGGCCAGCAGCGCGGCCTGATACCCCGCCCGGATGCAGGCCCAGATGGCGGCAGCCGCCACCAGCGTTTTTCCGCTGCCCACATCGCCCTGCAAAAGGCGGTTCATGGAAGTCTCGCCCGCCATGTCGGCCAGAATCTCGCTCACGGCCCGGCGCTGGGCTCCGGTGGGGGAAAAGGGCAGGCTGGCCCAGAACAGGGACGGGTCGGCAAGCTGCATGGGCGCACCGGTGGCAGCGGCACCCCGGTTTTTCATCCGGCCAATGCCCAGCTGCAAAACCAGAAGTTCTTCATAGATCAGCCGCCGCCGGGCTGCATAGGCCTGCTCTTCGGTGGCAGGGCAGTGGATGGCCCGCACGGCATCTGCCTTGGAGAGCAGACGGTATTTTGCCAGCATTTCCGGCGGAAGAGGGTCGGGCAGAAGCTCTGCATGGGGCAGCAGCTGCCGCACGCACTTGGCGATGGCATTGCTGGTCAGGCCCTCGGTCTGGGGGTAGACCGCTTCAAAGGGAGAAGCCTTGATCTGCTCGGCGGTGCGCACCTGCGGGTTGACCATCTGGCGGCGCAGCATCCCGCCGGTAACGATGCCCTGAAAATAATATTCCTGCCCCAGCTGCAGCTTCTGGGCGGCATACGGATTATTGAACCATGTGATCTCCAGACTGGACACATCGTCCCCGGCAGTGATGCGCTCCATCCGCCGCCCGCCCGGCAGGATACGCCCGCCGGGTTTGGCGAACACCTCAGCCTTCACCACGCATTCGGTGTCGGCGGGGGCCTGTGCGATGGAGTAGGGCTTGGAAAAGTCGATGTACCGCCGGGGGTAGTGGCACAGCAGGTCTGCCAGTGTCACGATGCCCAGCTTCTCGAACCGCTCAGCGGTCTTGGGGCCAACGCCCTTCAGGTAGCGCACCGGCGTATCCGGGGTGAGGGTGGTATGGTTTTCGGCGGGCATGGCGGTTCAGCTCCTTTCCAAGCGTAGTATAGCCATTGTAACACGGACCGGGAACAGATGCAAACACTTTGCCTTTGCGCGGCGGCTGTGGTACACTGAACAAAACGGAAAGGGGATAGGATAGAATGGAGATCCGCAACGCGACCATGGACGACCTGCCCGCCATTGCCGCCGTGGAGGCAGCCTGCTTCCCGGCAGCGGAGGCTGCCACGGCAGAGGAATTTGCCGGGCGGCTGGCACACTATGCAGACCACTTCTGGCTGCTGTTTGAGGATGGGCAGCTGGCGGCCTTTGTGGACGGCTTTTGCACCGACACGCCCGACCTGACCGATGCGATGTACGCGGACGCGTCCCTGCATGATGAAAATGGCGCATGGCAGATGATCTTTGGGGTGAACACCCTCCCGCGCTGCCGCTGCCAAGGCTACGCCGGGCTGCTGCTGCAGCGGGCCATTGCAGATGCCCGCGCACAGGGGCGCAGGGGGCTGGTGCTGACCTGCAAGGAAAAGCTGCTGCACTACTATGCAAAGTTCGGCTTTGTGAACGAGGGGGTTTCCGGCTCTACCCACGGCGGGGTGGTGTGGTATCAGATGCGGCTGCGGTTCTGCTCCGGCAGAGGCTGACTGTTCAAAAGTCCCCTATGATACATTGGGGTTTTGAACAATGAAGAAATAGTGCGCAAAAAAGCGCAGCTTTCCGTGGCTTTTGAGCCTTGAGAGAAAATAAACAACGAACACACGTTGTATCTCACATTGTTCAAAAGGCAGAGGGGGGTGAACAGTCAGGAGCCTTGCGGCTGGCAGGGGACGGCGCAAAAAAAATCCCGGAAGCCGAAGCTTCCGGGAATCTTTTGGAGGTGACGACCAGATTTGAACTGGTGGATGAGGGTTTTGC
>ENA-OWRC01002478-OWRC01002478.1-human-gut-metagenome-genome-assembly--contig:-NODE-2478-length-14181-cov-3.504318_pt1 | contig 14181 bp, 12 predicted proteins | sample MGYA00248268_ERZ651895 | MGnify/ENA primary metagenome ERZ651895 (study PRJEB26924, sample SAMEA4378242) | human gut metagenome | biome: human gut; feature: human-associated habitat; material: faeces...
TTTCAGCATATATTTCTTTCCCATTGCCATTTAGTCCCGCTATGGTAACGGCTTTGACTTTGGTAGCCACATTAATCGGCCTATTGTTACAGCCTAAGGATGCACTTATCGTATTTATCATTTATATTTTGCTTGGTGCAGTTGGGTTACCAGTATTTGTTGGCGGTACGGCTGGTCTTGGCAAATTGTTGGGACCAACAGGTGGCTTTATTTTTTCTTGGCCAGTTGCATATACATTACTAAGTATATTTAAAGGTTCTAAAAAAAGCTTTTTCTCTTATGCCTGGCGATCTCTTGTGATTACCATTCCTGTAGTGTACCTCTTTGGTGTAGCAGGTTTTATGATTGTTACAAAAACAGAACTTTGGGCGGCCTTGCCTGTAGTCATGTTCCCATTTATTCCTGGAGATATCGTAAAATGTCTGGTTGCTTCTTGGTTAGCAACTAAAGTTAAAATTTAGAATACAATTAAAGTGGCATTCTGCGGGATGCCTCTTTTTTGCTTTTAATAGAAGGAGTATATATGTCAGTATATATTCATGGTGGGCTTAGAAGTCCTATCGGCGTTTTAAATGGACAATATAAACATATGAGACCCGAGATTTTGGGCTCTCAAGTAATTGATGAAATAATTAATCGTCATAGTATTTTGCAGGTGGACGGATTATTTTGTGGCAATGCAGTTGGTACCGGTGGTAATATAGGGCGTCTTATGGGGCTTATGTGTAATTTACCAAATTCTGTGCCTGCTATTACCGTTGATATGCAATGTGCCTCAGCTTTGATGAGTATTGAGATCGCCTATGCACATATTTTGTCTGGTATTATGAATTCCGCTATTGCAGGCGGTATTGAAAGTTCGTCGTTACAGCCAGAACGGGTGTATGCATCAGGGGATGACCGAAAAGGAACCTATAAGGTAGCTCAGTTTACCCCTCAAGATCAATCGCCTTTAGCCATGCTCGAAGGGGCTGAGCGGACTATCCATAAACACAATGTAACAAAGGAAGATTTATATCCACATATTATTGGCAGTCATCAAAGAGCATCAGCTGCTTTAGATAACCTATATTTACAGTCATATATTATGCCTATTACTATAGATGGTAAAAGATGTATAGATGAATGTATTCGACCTACGATGAACGAGAAACTCTTGTCTAGGATGAAGCCTTTGTTGGGAGCTGACTCTATTACAAATGCAGGCAATGCGTGTTTAACTCATGATGGAGCGGCCTTTGTATATTTATCTAATAAAAAAGGGCCTTTTAAAATTCATAGCGTTAAACCTTGGGCAGGAAATCCTCAGTTTAGTCCGGAGGGCGCTCTTGAAAGTACAGAAGCCATTTTAAAACGTACAGGTTTAACTATGGATGATATTGATGTAGTGGAATGGAATGAAGCCTTTGCCATTATTGATGTTCTTTTTGATAAGGCTTATCCTAATTATACTGGGAAATATAACATGTTTGGTGGAGCTTTAGCTTATGGGCATCCCTATGGTTGCTCTGGTGCCATATTAGTGCTTCACTGTATGGCTGCTTTAGAATCTTGTGGTGGTCGCTATGGTTTATGTGCTATTGCTGGTGCAGGGGGCACAGGTACGGCTTTAATTATGGAACGCATGTAATATGACAATTATTGAACGCTTACAACAGCATAAAGATTTAGAGCCCCATAAAATGGCTTTAATCGTAGATGACATACAATATACATATGGTGAACTATATGATGCTATTCTATCGGTCGGTATTAATAATACAAATCGCATTGTAAATCTTACTCAGTCTAAAAAGACATTAAATACTAAGATTCTTTTAATTCAGGAACTGTCGTTTGTTGAACAACTTACACAGTGGCTTGGGGCATTACATAAAGGTAATATTCCTATGGTATGTCACAATGAGATGGATACGGCTTATGTAGATGAGCTAGCTCGTGTTATAGCCTATGAAGGTATACCGCCATTAGCTGATTTTGGGGTACTTACATCGGGGACTACGGGACGACCAAAACCTTTGTGGAGACGAGAGAAGTCTTGGCGTGATTTTTTTGATATTCAAAATAATATTTTTCATATAAACAAAGATGTTAAAATCTTTTTACAGGGAAGTTTTAGTTTCACAGGTGTTAGCAATATGGTCATTGCCGCTTTATGGGCTGGAGGGACCGTGGTTACAACGAGTTCCTTGCGTCCTAGTAGATGGATACAGCTCATAGAGGAATACAATGTAGACCATATATATGCATTACCAACGAAACTACGATTATTGGTGCGGCATTGTAAAAATAAATTATCATCCATTAAATACATTATTGCAGGATCTCAAGTTCTGGATCGACAATTAATGGAACAGTTACAACATATATGCCCTGATATGGAGTTTATCTTGTACTATGGCGCATCAGAGCTTAACTATATAACGTATTGTACAGGTAAGGAATGGCTAGAGCGAGAAGGTACGGTGGGGAGACCATTCCCAACCATACAGATAGCAGAGACTGATAATGTTATTTATGTGACCACAAAATATCATATTGAAGGGATTCCTAATACATATACTGTAAATGATTGTGGATATATCGATAGCGATGGTTATCTAATGTTTAATGGGAGAGCAGGCGACGTAATCAATAAAGGGGGATATAAAATTTCTATTCCAGAGATGGAATTGTATTTACAATCCTTACAAGGGGTTTCCGAGGTTGCTATTATCGATATTGCTGATGAGATACGAGGGGAAGACTACGTAGTTTATATGGTGCTAGATGGTGAGGCTAGATTGAGTGAAGTTATAGAACTTATTCATAATAAAAGACCTCCTGTAGAGTGGCCAAAAGCTATAATAGAAATTCCTATGTTACCTCTTACGGAATGCTCAAAAGTTGATAAACGAAAGTTAAAAGAGTGGTATAATAAAGGGTAAACATTTTTTGTACTACAAGGAGGCATCATGCAGATTAATAAGGCGGCGCTAGAGATTTTCGACTTTACATCCTCGTTAGCTGTATATTCTGAACATGAATTAAAGGTTGGGGATCAAGCTATACAAGATTATATTGCGAATCATGTAGCTAAGGCTTTCAAAGACCCAGGCGCTAGAACAGGTACCTTACATGATGCAAGTCCATTTGGTAAACAGCTGGTGGAATATAAAAATGGAAACCTCAAGTTTATAGATTTATCTAAGAATTTAGGTGAAAGCTTGTTTACCTATATGAAGCAAGCAACGGACTCCGTAGTTATCGATACGATTATTTGTGAAGCTGTTACAGATACGACTTATATTTGTATTCTTTTGTGCCAAGCTCATGATGCTTTTACCCATCAACTATTTAGTGAAGATGATGGTTCATTAGCTACAGAACTCGTTTCTCATAAGGCTGTACTGCCTATGCCATCTCAAAAATTACGTGCCTTTGCATCAATTAATTTACATGATTTTAGTGTTCGTATTTTTGAACCGAAAGGTGAGTTTGATGGTGAAGTATCCTATATCTTAGCAGATAAGGTATTACAATTAGGTACTAATCAGTCCTCTCGGGATACAGTGAAAAAGGTAAAAGCTATTGTAGATAAGGTGGCTCAAGCGCATGAGTCTGATGGCGTTATTGAGTTGACGACTGCAAAGTCTATGATTGCCAAAAATGCTGAAGTATCCGATACAGTCGATCCTGTTCGTATAGTAGAAGAGGTATTCAAAGCAAATCCGATTCAACAAGAGGCGGCTAAGAAAGAATTAGCTGATGCAGATATGATGCGGCCATTACCTGTAAACCGTGAGTTTGCCACAAAGGTTGGAGAACATCACAAGATTAAAACAGATACGGGCATTGAAATCTCTTTCCCTGTGGAATATATGAAAAATCGCGAGTTTATTGAAATCAAAACTAATGATGATGGAACGTTGCGCATTGAATTAAAGAATATTAATAAAATTATGAATAAATAAGATTATTGAGTTAGATATGAATTTATGGTGATATATAATATATAGAAAAATATTATATATTGATTAGATTTATTTGTTACGCTAATATATAAGGTGGGATATAGTGAGTAAAGAAAAACATAAAAAGACTAACGCATTGCGTATTTTAGATACCCATAAGGTACCTTATAGCATTAGTGAATATGAATGGTCTGAGGATCATGCAGCAGGACTTCATGTAGTAGAGGCGCTAGGCCTGGAGGAAAAGGAAGTCTTTAAAACGCTAGTGGGTAAAGGTGATAAAACGGGTTACGTTGTATTCTGTATTCCTGTAGCTGCTGAACTAGATATGAAACAAGCTGCTCGCGTTAGTCATAATAAGTCTGTAGAGCTTATTCCTGTTAAGGATTTGTTGGGAATTACAGGCTATTTACGTGGTGGCTGTTCTCCTGTGGGGATGAAAAAAGCATTTCCCACCTACTTTGATGCTACTATGGAGCCTCTAGAGTTTGTATATGTTAGTGCAGGCCTACGTGGTATGCAAATGAAGGTAAATCCAAAAGATTTAGCATCTGTTGTAAATGCTGAATTTATTGAACTTACCATGGATCATTAAGAGGTGTGTATGGCTAAAAAGTTTTATGCAGTTCGCAATGGTCGTGTGCCAGGTGTTTATATGACTTGGGCTGACTGTGAGAAGCAGGTAAAGGGCTTTGGTGGAGCTATCTACAAGTCTTTCCCTACGGAAGCAGAAGCTCTTGCTTTTGTGGGGGACTCAGGCTTATCCTTAAGCGACTTTATGAGTGCTAATAAGAGCGAACCTAAATCCTCTCAAGACGGGAAGTCTAAATCGATAAGTTCTAGATCAGTACGTTCTAGTTCTAAGACTCAAAGTAAAGTATCAACAAGTGTGGTGAAACCAGATTTTACTAAGCCAAACCATGTGGTTGCTTATATTGACGGTAGTTATAATAAAGGTACAAATACCGTTGGAGCGGGTGGTGTTATCTTCTTGAATGGGAATAGAGAGACCTTTTCATTTCCATCTACGGATGAACGATATACATCATTTTGGAATGTAGCTGGTGAGTTATTAGCTGCTATGTATGTTATGAAATATGCTGTTGATCGCGGTGTTTCTGAATGTTCACTTTATTATGATTATATGGGCATTGAAATGTGGGCTACGAAGGGCTGGAAACGTAATAATGCGCTTACTCAACAGTACGCAGCATTTTATGACTCCATAAAAGACCGTGTGCGCGTACACTTTCACAAGGTAGCGGCTCATACGGGCGATACATATAATGAAATGGCCGATGCACTAGCTAAACAAGGTGCAGGTATTTAGAAAATAAGAAGGGAGGGTGCTATGAATATATGTGTTACAGGTGGGGCCGGATTTATTGGCTCTCATCTTGTGGATCGATTAATTGAATTAGGGCACAATGTGCTTGTTATAGATAATTTATCTACTGGTGTGCGTTCTTTTGTACATGAAGAGGCCCAATTTATTGAGATGGATGTACGAGATCCAAAACTAGTATCTGTTTTTGAAGAGTTTAAGCCCTCTATCGTATTTCACGAGGCAGCGCAAACTATGGTTCAATCCTCTATGGAGAACCCTAGTTATGACTGTGATGTGAATTTATTGGGGCTTATTAATGTTTTAGATGCATGTCGTCAGATGAAGGTTGAACAATTCTTAATGCCTTCGTCCGCTGCTGTTTATGGGGATTTAGCAGTATTGCCGTTAACTGAGGAATTAAGTGGTATGCCTTCTTCCTTCTACGGACTAACAAAGCTTACTGCAGAAGGGTATTTACGTATTTATCGTGAAGCCTTTGGATTAAATACAGTGTGCTTTAGATATGCCAATGTATATGGACCACGTCAAGGTGATGGTGGTGAAGGTGGCGTTATCAGTGTTTTTAACCGTTTAATCGTTGAAGGGTCGCCTTTAACCGTATATGGTGATGGCGAGCAAACTAGAGACTTCATTTATGTAGATGATGTGGTAGATGCTAATATTAAGGCTATGGGGAATAGTCAATGTACAGGTATTTATAATGTATCTACCAATAAGGGAACATCTGTTAATGAGTTGATTACGCGATTCCGTGCCATCAGTGGTGCAGACTTTATGGTGCACTATGAGGCTGAGCGGGTAGGGGATATCAAGCATTCTCGTTTAAGCAATGCCAAGGCAGAACGCGATTTTGGCTTTGTTGCCACAACTACACTAGAGGATGGCTTACAAAAAACATTAGAATATTTTAAAACTCATCATAAGTAAGGGATAGTAGGTTTGGGGATATGAGTGATACACAATTTTGGGTAACTGTAGGCGTTTGGAATCTCATCGTATTTAGTATGTATGGATATGATAAATTATGTGCTATCAAGGGATATGATCGGATTTCAGAGTTTACTTTATTATTTTTAGCGTTTGCCTTTGGTGGTATAGGCGCTTTATTAGGCATGGTTCTATGGCGTCATAAGACATTAAAGATTAAATTTAAACTGGCTATTCCTATTGCGTTGCTATGGTCTGTCTATGCAGTAGGCTTCGGTTATGGTTTATGGGTGAACTGATTGCATAAACTAATATTTTATTCATTCTTTTATGATATAATGAGTAGAATATTGTACATAAAATGTCAGTGAAGGAGATATTTGATGTTGCGATTACAATCGGGGTTCGAGTTAGATTACGCTAACATATATAATGAAAGTTGCATACAAGAGCGAGACGTAAATAATTTTGAACGAGCTATACAAAACGTGTGGCGTCATACAAATATTTTACGTTCTACAGGTTTTGAAGAAGGCCATGTTTCTAAAGATGGTTTGCCTGAACCTGTATTGTTTTATCAGCTTCCATATATTTCGGAAGATGGTATCAATACACCAGCTATGTTGAAACGTCTTTACGAATTGCGTGACTATGCACGCCACAATATTGATACAGTTGTGTCTGTCGGCATTGGCGGCTCCTACTTAGGTAGCAAGGTTATTTTTGACGTTCAATGTGGTGCATTTTGGAATAATCTAAGTACAGAAGAACGCAATGGATATCCACGGATGTACTTTGCTGGTTTTAACGTAGATGGCGACTATTTAGCAGGTCTTATCCGCACCTTAGAATACCAAGCTCAGAAAAAAGGCCCTGACTATAAGGTGATGCTTGTTATTACCTCTAAGTCTGGTTCTACCATCGAACCAATGGCTAACTTCATGATTTTGGAGAAGGCTTTACAAGATCGCAACATCAACTATGAAGTAGTAGCTGTAACCGATGTATCTGATGATGAACATCCTACAATCTTAAGGGCTATGGCGTTAGAAAATAATTGGAAGACTTACAGTATTCCGTATGGCGTTGGTGGTCGTTTCTCTGTATTTACAGAGGTTGGCTTTGTAACGGCTGCTCTTGTGGGCTTTGATATTGAAGGCTTCTTAGCTGGTGCAGCATCTATGGATGCTGCATGTCAAGAAGAGGATATTTTCAAAAATCCTGCTTTATTAAGTGCTTTATTAAAATATATTGCGTCTGAACGGTATGGGCGTATTATTGAAGTATTTATGCCATATAGTGATGCGCTTCACTCTTTATCCGACTGGTATGTGCAGCTTTTATCTGAATCGCTCGGTAAGATGAGTAATACTTGTTTGCCATATGGCCGTACTCCAGTAGCTGCAGTAGGTACTATGGATATGCATGCTCAAGTGCAGGAACATCAAGAGGGGCGCCTCAATAAAGTAGTTCAATTTATTAAGGTTAAAGAGTGGAAACATAATCTCATTGTGCCAAATACATATAGCCAATATGAACGCTTACACTCTCTATCGGATGTAGGGATTTGTGATATTTTAAATATTGCCTTAGATGCTAATAGAGAGGCCTTATCCAGTGATAATCGCTTCAACATGACTATAACTGTACCAACGCTTAATGCATTTCATTTAGGGGAAATTATGTTTATGCATTGTTGGGCGGTTTATTTTGAGTCTATTTTTGCTGGTGTTGATGCCTTTGACCAACCAGGTGTTGAGGTCTATAAACGTCTCATTGGGCCTAAGTTAGCTCGTGCAAAGGATACACATAATTCATAAGGGGGAACTATGAATATTTTAGTAACAGGTGGTGCTGGTTATATTGGGAGTCATACTGTACGTGCCTTACAACAAGCAGGTTATACACCCATCATTGTAGATAATTTATCTCGTGGACATGTAGAATCTATTCCTAAAGGGGTTAGATTCTACAATATGGATATTGCAGATCCTAAGTTAGTCCATATTATGAAAGACCATAATATCATTGGTGTTATGCATTTTGCAGCCCACTCTCAAGTTGGAGAATCCATGGTAAACCCAGCTATATATTATGAAAATAATGTGGTTGGTTCTTATCACCTTATTGAATCTGCTCGTGCTGCAGGTGTGAAACATTTCGTATTCTCTAGTACGGCTGCAGTATATGGTGAGCCTAAGGTGGTACCAATTCGAGAGGACGCTCAATTGCATCCAACAAATGTATATGGTCGCACTAAATTGATGATTGAAGAAATGCTATCTGATTATAGTTCTATTTATGGTTCTACATACGTAGCATTGCGTTACTTCAATGCGGCAGGTGCCGATCCATCTGGTACGATTGGGGAAGACCATCATCCAGAAACTCATTTGATTCCCCTTGTGCTCGATGCAGCTCGTGGTAAAAGAGAACATATAACTGTATTTGGTACTGATTATGATACAGCTGATGGTACCTGTGTGCGCGACTATATTCATGTTAATGATTTAGCAGCTGCTCACGTATTAGCTATGGACTATTTGCGTAAAGGTGGCGAATCCCAAGTATTTAATCTTGGCAGTGGTAATGGCTTCTCCGTAAAAGAAATCATCGAAACTGCCAAAGAGGTTACAGGCATCGATATTCCTGTTCAATATGGTGAACGTCGTGCTGGTGACCCTGGTACTTTGATTGCTTCTTCTGAAAAAATCAAAAACTTACTTGGTTGGGATCCTAAATTCAGCAATGTAGCTGATGTTATTAAAGATGCTTGGAAATGGCACACATCTCATCCAGATGGCTTTAACAGTAAATAAAATAAGAACAAATCCTTTTGATTTGTCAATATAATGAATGACTCTATTAGTCACCTAGGTGACTGGTAGAGTCATTTTTTTGTAGGGATTTAAAAGGGTCTCCTAGAAATAGTTTGAAGGAGGTGAATTATGAACTTACAAGACTATATAGAACAGCTTAAAGGGTTGGTTGGTAGACAATGTTTTCTTATACGACACTATAGAATTGCGATTTTTATTTTCTTAATACTTGCTTTAGCAATGATAGGAGTAGGAGTTTTTTATCCTCACGAAGAGGAACATATCAATATTAATTCAGCTCAATCAGAAGGAAGTGTTGATAATCAAAGGGCGGTAGATATAAAAGGGCAATCACAAGGGCGATCTTATAAAAAAAGAATTGATAACGATAACGGGAAATCTAGTAAAGATAGAGTGGATAATAAGGCCGTACATGATGGGAAAGATGACTCTATTGTTAAAGGGCGCTTACTATATGATGTGAGCAGTGTAGAGCGGCATCATCCTTGGCGAGAGGTTTTTAAAGATATTCCGAGTACCGATTTACTAAGTCAAAATGATGAGGCTAAAGATATTGATAACGATTTAGATACTATTAGTAATGATGAAACATCACTTAGTAATAGTCAGAAAATAAGTAATAAAAGAACTGCGCGGCGACATAGGGGTACTAAGAATAAAACTATAAAAACGGATAGAAAGAGTAAAAGTTTAAATGGCAATATGATCCATGATGATATCAATAACTTTAGTAATGAAAGTGTTTATTCCAGAACTGGTATTAACTCTGTGGCATTGAGCCTAGAACAACCGATTGAACTTGTGGGAATTATTGAAGGAAATCAAAAGGTTGCTATTTTACGAAGAGGTTCAGAGGAGCAGATGGTTACGGTTGGAAGTAGTTGGCAAGGAATATCAGTATCTGCTATTACTGAAAATAGTGTAGAAATCGTCGAAGGAGGTTCATCACGATGGTTAAAAATCGAGTGATTAGAGCTGCATTCTTCACTGAAGATGTGATTAAATCCAATATGTTATTAAAAATAGTTACACTAATAGCTATTCTTACATACTTATTATTAGTAGGACCATTAGTTGTATTAGGAAATACTACAGAAGAAAAAGCAACAAATAATGTAACTAATAGTGTAAGAAACAATGTAACCGATAGTGTGATCAATAATGTAACCGATAGTGTAATCAATAATGTAACAAATAGCGTTGATATTAATAAAGATAAAGAACCAATTACAATATCTGTACGAAACGGATCATTAAGAGAGACTGTATTAGGCATTTGTCGAAGTTATGGTATATCAGTTATCGGTGTAGAGTCCTTAAAGGGAAATATTACGGCAACCGTAAAAGGAGAGTCTCCCGAAGAGGTTATTAAAGAGCTAGGGCGGATATATCATTTTTCGGTATCAAAGCAACATAATATATTACTTATCGAATCTGATGAGTCGGCACTGGAGAATAGAGAACTCTATGTGCTATCCCCAGAACACTTACCAGCAGAATCTTTGAAAACTGTAATGGGCACAGTAGTAAAGAATGATAAAATGGCCGTACTTTCAGAACAAAATGAGGTCATTATGCATTTAACGAGTGGTGAAAAAAGACGGGTAGAAACCTTAGTCCGTGCGATTGATAAGGAGCCTAAACAAGTGCAATTAGAAGCTACAATTATTGCTATGGAGCAATCCTATGCAAAAGAACAAGGCTTTCGTTGGTCTTGGCTCAGTTTGACTGGCCATGGTGATGATAAGACTAATTCGTATGGAGCCGTTACCTTTGGTAAAACACCAAGTGGAGAAGCTTATAAGTTTTTTGTAAAACCAGAACTAAGTCTTATGGAAAGTTCTGGAAAAGCTGTTCTGATAGCTAAACCATCTATTATGGCTCTTAATGGTGAGACTGCACATATATTAATCGGTGAACGTATCCCTGTTATAGAGGAGTCAGAGGTGAATGGAGAACGCAAGCGATCGACTCGCTATGAAGAGGTGGGGATTAAGTTAAACTATACTCCTATTATTACTGCTGATGGCGGTGTAGATGCAAAAATACATGCCGAGGTAAGTACACCAATTATGGTATCGGAAATGAAAGCTTATAAAATTAGTACAAGGCAGGCTCATACTAGAGTACGTCTACAACAAGGAGAAGTACTCGTCATAGGAGGGCTCATGGATAATCGAGACCAGCACCAAATACAAAAGGTACCTATATTAGGCGATATTCCGTTATTGGGCAAATTATTTCGTCATAGCAGAAAATCAAAAGATTCTATAGAGATGTTGATGTTAGTACGGGCAACTGTGGTATAATAAAGGGTAAATGATTAGGAGGTTGTGAATGGAACGCATTCGAATGATAGGCCTTGGAAAATCATTTGGGGTGCGCCAAGTTTTTTCCAATGTGTCTTTTGAGATAAAAGAGGGCGATCGACTCGCCTTGGTAGGGCCCAATGGAGCCGGTAAATCTACCTTATTAAAATGCATATTAAGCTATGAAGAACTTGATGAAGGTAATGTAGTTAAGTCTCCTGTTGCTAGTATTGGCTACTTGCAACAAGATGTGAATCTTGGTGACGATAGTTTAGCTACCGAGATTGAAAAGGCTTGGGCTGATGTACATGCATTGGAAGAACAACTTAAAGAACTTACGAGCCGCTTAGAAACTGAAGAGGCTAGTGAAGCTGATTTACAACGCTTAGATTATTTACAAAATCGTCTAGAATGGCTTGGTGGTTATGACTATGAACAAAAGACAAAGCGTATTGTTTATGGTTTAGGTTTTACTGATGAAGACCTAGATAAACCAGCTAACGCTTTTTCTGGTGGTCAAAAGACGCGTATTAACTTAGCAAAGGCCTTAGTTCGTCGTCCAGATTTTTTGTTCTTGGATGAACCGACAAACCATTTAGATATGGATATGCTCGAGTGGCTTGAAGGGTACTTAGCAGCCTATCCTGGTGGCATTCTCATCGTCAGCCATGACCGCTATTTCTTAGACCGTATCGTCACTGGTGTTGTAGAGCTTGATAATCATAAGGCTACAACGTATCGTGGCAACTATAGTCGTTATATTCAACAACGTGATGAACGGTTGAAGGCTGATATGGTGGCTTATGAGAAGCAACAAGAGTACATCAAGAAAACAGAGGCTTATATAGATAAATACCGCGCAGGTATCAAGTCTAAAATGGCTCGTGGTCGTCAGTCGCAACTTAATCGATTAGAGCGTCTTGAGGCTCCTGTTACTTCACATCATTTACGATTTTCCTTCCCTCCAGCGGCTATGAGTGCTGATAAGGTTCTAGTCTTAGATCACTTATCTGTTGGATATGGTGAAAGTCGTATCATTGATGATATATCTCTCGTTGTACGCCGCGGTGAGTCTGTGGCTCTTATCGGTCCTAATGGAGCCGGTAAATCGACTCTAGTAAAAACCATTGTAGGAGAACTATTCCCTGAATCTGGTCATGTAGATATTGGGAATCGCGTACAAGTAGGTTATTTCTCGCAAGAGCATGAAGAGTTACATGATTCTTGGCAGGTAGTAGAAGAGATTATGAATCACTTTAACTACAGTGAAGATAAGGCCCGTAACTTGCTTGGTGCATTCCTCTTTAAAGGGGATGATGTGTTTAAACTAGTCGGTGATTTATCTGGTGGTGAAAGAGCGCGTTTAGCATTGTTGAAATTATTCCTTCAAGGTGATAATTTCCTTATCTTGGACGAACCGACAAACCATTTAGATATTCCTACGCGAGAAATAGTAGAAGAAGCACTGCAACAGTTTGAAGGCACTTGTTTCATTATTTCTCACGATAGATATTTCTTGGATCAAGTTTCTACCAAAACACTAGTTCTTGACGATGGCAAAATTACTGAGTATCTCGGTAATTACTCATACTACAAGGAAAAGCTGAAAGAGAAAGAAGACTTGTTAGCGCTAGCTAATGAGCAGAACTCGGAGGCTGATAAGGTTGACATTAAATCTAGTTCTGCTGATGAGCTTGTACTTTTAGCATCAGAATCTACCGAGGAAAATCAGAAGAAGCCGAATGCTTATATGGTGGAAAAACAATTAGCAGAGGTCGAATCTGAAATTGCTCGCCTTGAAGCAACAATGAAGATGTATGAGGTGCAATTAGCAAATCCTGTGGTGCAACAAGATTTAGAGGAAATGTCCAAAATCTCTTTGCAAATTGAAGAAACTCAAAGCGAGTTAGATTCATTGTATGAGAAATGGGAAAGATTATCTGAATAGGTTATTTAATGTATATATTATTGGGGAATTAAAATCATTATCTTTTAATTGACAAAGTATTTTAGATTCTCATAATATAGGAATAGATTTAAAGTTTTATGTTTCAAAGGAAGGGTGTAACATGAATAAATCCATGTTAAAAAAAGCAGCCATTTTTGGTCTTGCTGGTGTAATGGCAGTTGCTGCTGGTTGTGGCAGTAATAAAGATGCAGGTAATGCAAATAGCAATGAAGCTAAAATTGCATTGTTAACAACAACAACTGGTGGTGCCGCAGCATATGGTGAATCCATTAAAGCTGGTGCAGAATTGGCAGTAAGCGAAATCAACGCTGATGCAAATGCTGTGAAAATCAACTTATTAGTAGAAGATACTAAAGGTGATAAAAATGAAGCAATCAATGCAATGAATAAAGTAATTTCTAAGGATAAAGTGGTAGCAGTTATCGGTCCTATGTTATCTGGTGAAATGATGGCAGCCGGTCCTGTAGCAAATAAAAGTAAAATTGTAGCTCTTGGTACATCTACAACTGCTGAAGGTATTACAGATATCGGCGATTACATTTTCCGTAATGCTGTACCTGAATCCTTAGCAGTAGATACTGCAATTAAAGAAGCACATAAAATTTTAGGTTTCAAAACTGCAGCTATTATGTACTCCAATAACAATGATCAAATGGTATCTGTAAACAATACAGCTCGTAAAGCATTGGAATCTGTAGGTGTACAAATCGTTGATACTGAGACATTTGCAGATAAAGATACAGATTTCTCTGCACAATTGACTAAGATTCAACAAGCTAAACCAGATGTAATCGTAGTTGCTTCTCTATACCAAGAAGGCGCATTGATTATGAAA
>ENA-OWRC01002489-OWRC01002489.1-human-gut-metagenome-genome-assembly--contig:-NODE-2489-length-14072-cov-3.895056_pt1 | contig 14072 bp, 14 predicted proteins | sample MGYA00248268_ERZ651895 | MGnify/ENA primary metagenome ERZ651895 (study PRJEB26924, sample SAMEA4378242) | human gut metagenome | biome: human gut; feature: human-associated habitat; material: faeces...
AGGATTACCCGCATAAATCTTTACAGAATCTTTCACAGGAAATGCCTGATGTAATTTGTGGGATTCACTTTTGTAAATCACCACCCGAGGAGTAGTTCCTCCGAATTTAGTGAAGTCTGCCATATTGATTGACTTTTAGAGATTATTTAAAAATGATTGACCCTTTGTTTTTGTTGCTTGCTATGTTGCGAGCGATATCCTGAAGAGATTTGGGTTTGTCTGTAGAGGTAGTACCTTCCTCAGCCTGAGAAGAAGCTCTAGTTACATCGTGAGAGCCACATGCAGAACAAGTTAAAGGGAACTGCTTTTCCAGTTCTGCATCATAAGTTTTCTTTAATGCGGTTAACTGGGCAATATCAGAAGTTCCTGTGATCAAGGTTACGATTGCTTCATCAGCCTTTTCACCATAAATCTTTTTGTAAGTTTCTACTGTGCTTTCCTGCAAGCTCTTCAAATAATTAGCTCCCAGTTCTGCCATTACTTTGTTGACCCGAGAGGAGTTTTCCAATTCTGTTACCTTAGCAGTTAACTCAGTAACCTTGGATTCCAAATCAGTTTTGGAATTATTCAATTCCTCTACCTGAGTTTCTAAAGAATTTTTCAAAGCTACCAATGAAGTAACTGCCTCTTTAATGTTGTCAAGGTTAACTTCCTTGCCCTCGGCAAGTGTTAACATACCTGTACCTACTAAGAGGGCAAGCAATTCCTTTTCTTTCATATTGATAGAATTTTTGTTGTTTGAATGATCAGATGAATTATCAGATTTCATATTAAATACCGTAGTATTGTTAATACTCTCGGTATCTATGAGTTTTTTATAATCCATGAAATAATATTCGATATCATTACCTCTGTTTGCCGAGTAACTTTGTTTCGAAGCAAATTTCGGATCATTGATATTCCCATTTTCATCGATTTTCTGAGCAAATGGGTCAGCACCATGAGATACCAAAGAAGTTTCGTAATAAGATACGATTTCCTTTACTACCCTACAAATCAGATTACCCTTTTCATCGTATGTACCCAGTTTACTCCAAAATTCATCTTCATCCAAGTTTGGATGTGATTTATCCCAAATAAATCTTACTGATACCGAATTAGAATGAATACTGGGAGGATCCATTAATATTCCTCTAGCAAGTCTGGGATTTGCCTTAGCATCGATTTTTAATACCCCATTAATTCCCGCTGGGATTACGATGCCATCTTGTTTAAAGGATTCTTGCCAGAAGGTTTGTTTTACACTACCGATTGCATTTGCTACATCGGTTGAATGATCACAGTTAACTGTTTGCCCTACCAACATTTTTAATGAAGCTTTTAATGCTTCATTACGACTGAAGTCTACTGGGTTCCATTCTTTGTTTACGATTACCTCTGAAAGCATTCGATAAACTGGTTCAATGAAATCGGTATCCTTAGGCATAAATTCCTCTTGGGTTACTCCAGGATAAAATGTGTTATAATTAATGGAATTACTCCAAAATCCATAACTTTCTATCCCCGACTTGTTTAAGTCAAAGTTTAATCCTGAATAGGCATCTTGAGGAATCGAGTTGGGCATATGTCCAAGCATCAGAGAATGGCCTTCTCCAATTACTATGGTACCCTGTTTTCCTTTTTTAAATTGTCCCATAATATTTACCTTTCTTTAGTGTCACCATCTTTTCGTTTAGGAACTGTTTTGGATTTATCCCTTTGTGATCTATCGGATTTATCCTTATCAGCTTCCCTTTTCTGTTTTTTGGCTCCATCATCACCATCTTCTAATTGGTTTAATGGAACTCTGGGTTCCTTTTCATTGGGCTTTTCATAACCCATTTCGAAGGCATATTGATCTTGGCTAATGATACCAGCTGCATACAGAGAATTAAGGTTGCGAATTTTATACTCTTTACCCTGTTGGATTTTGACTTCATCATTAATCGTAGAAGTAAAGAACTTAACCTTACACCCTTTATTTGGAAGCCCAGCTAATCTTAATTCTAGTGAATAGATAAATTCAAGGGCATAAACTGCAAATTCCTGTAAATTCGCAAGCTGGGAGATCATTTTGGAGAACATGATACTTGTTCCGCCTTCTGTTTTGTTATCATTGGATACCCCAATAATAGAACCAGAGATACCCAAACCATTAGCCACTGATTGCTGATTCATGTTCCAGGGTTTATCCAAGTTACTCATATCCTTGGTAGTGGAGTTTAACTTGAATTCATGATCATCGATAAAGCCAGCTACAGTACCATCTTTTAATCCTTCCCTTGTGTTAACCTTTAACTCCCGAAGCATTCGATTTAATCGGGCTTCGTAGGCTTTAGGATTTTCATTTGGTAATATATCTGGCTTTGCCATTTTGGCTTCTAAGAATCCCATCATACCAACCAATTCCATAATATGCTTGGTATTAATTTTCATATCTGATTGGGTCTTTAATGAATCCAATGCAGCCATGAAAGTTGGAATCCCATAAGGTTCATCAGTATCATTGAACATTGAAAGGTAGATGTAGGTATTTAGGTTAAGTTCAATTAACCTTTCTGATTTACCATGATTCCAAGTTTTGTTCAATTGGTAGGGTCGATATTTACCATTTTGATCTCTTTGGAATACAATGTCCTCTGGTTTAATGAAGATAATGCTTTCAATCCCGGATAGGTCTTTTTTTGGTACTGCTTCCATACTCATGGCACCAGAAACAAGCATTTGAACAAACATCTTGTTTACTAAGCCAAAGATACCAGCTGTATAATTAGACCAGGTTTTAGAAACATCATGGAGATGTTTTCTCATTTTTAAAGCTTCTTCTGGAGTATTATGTGGGAATTCGATAAAATGTTTCGTATTTCCCAACTTAAACATATCCTGAACAGCTATACCTACATCTGGGTTAACCTTATAAAGACTTCTGATAAGTGGGATGATTTCTGTACGAAAAGAGGGAGTAACAAAGTCAGCTTCTCCCTTTAATACAGATAACATATCAGTAGTATCATTAGACACAGAAACCCTACCTGGTGGGATAGGGGCTGTTGTTCTTGGATTGGGGTCAGACTTTGGCTTATCCTTATAGGCATTCGAATCATCCCTTCGAACACCAATTAAGTTTAACCACCAATTCCCAATTGATTGTAATACCATATATTTTGTTATTTAGGTTGAATTATCAATGAAGGTTTGTAATTCTTCCTCACATGATTGTATATTGCTTTACCAAAAATACTATCATCCGAATAAGTTTCCTCATCCATGTCAATGTCTGAGGTTTGATTGTTTCTGTTGTGTTTACCCATTGCTACTGGCCTGCCTATGGAATCATAGATAAAGGTATAAGCCTCTTGAACAAAGAATGGGTCCTTGATTGTAATGTTATCCTTTCTGATATCTTCCTCCAATCCATCAATGATTAGGGATCGGTTCTTAGATGTAGTTATCCATCCGGGATATTGTTCTACTTCTGGCCTTGATTTTCCTTTCTTTTTAAGAAGTTTTTTATGATAATACAATTGAGGATATCCTTCGGTTTGAAGTAAGGTTGTTACTGCCAAACCAATGTCATTAGTTTCAGGGGCAATTGTTGCCCAATTGAATTCTTTTCCCAGATTGCCCAAGATTTTAGCATACTTCTCTACTGGGATTCTCCCTTTAAATACCGCAGCTTCTTCTCCATTAGAATCACCCAAAGTAAAAGCGGAGTAGTCATTAGAACGTCCTGTAGCAACGTCAGCACCAATAAAGTATCTTACATCTTGTTTTGGTTTATTCATGATTCTTAACTGACCATTGAATCTTGTTTCGATTACTGGGTACTCTGATAGAGTATCTTCGATTGCCTTTATATCTGTAAGATCAAATACTGTACTACCAGAAGAAAGGAAGTCACCATCAATCTCTTGAGCTGTTCTTCTTGGGCCCAAAGCTTTGGACATTGTGTCATACCATTTCTGATCTCGCTCAGGGTGCATTTTCCAATATAATCGAATAGGGTGAAAAGGAGAATCAGAATCTGTAATCGCTTCAACCCATTTTGAATGATAGAAGCCAGAAATTCCATAGGGCGTTGAATTTAGGATAGCACTCCCACCAGTGGAAATTGCAGGAGCTGCTGCTGCCCAAATCGTAGAAGCCCATCTTACAATTGCAGCTTCATCGATTACCAATAAAGAAAGAGATTCTGAACGTCCTGCTTCTTCCGAGGTTGGGATAGATTCTATAAAAGAGCCATTGATAAACTCTATCATCGAAGCGGTTCCCAGCTCACCCATTCTACCATTTACGATGGGAACTTTTAAGTGCTCTGGGAGATTCTTGTACATGTATTTGATTTTCTTTAAAACCTTCTTTGCTACAGAATCCTTAATGGAGATGATATTCACCTTGTTTGGGTGATACATCGTTAGCCATAAGCAATAAAGAGAAATCAATTCTGTGATCCCCGCTTGCCTAAATTTTAGGATGATATTAAATCGATGTTTTAGGAAGCAATACAGTACTGATTTTTGGTATGGATATAAAAGGAACCTTGTTTTACCTCTTACTGGGTGAACCACATAAGCAAATGTTGAGAAGTAAAAGACATCCTTTTGTACTTGAACCAATTCTCTAAATTGTTGGGCATTCAGGTGAGAGGTATCTATTTCCTTTTTCGCCATTTTCTTTTCTTTCTCTTTTAAAATTCATAAGTTAAACCTATTGTGATATCCCATCCAGGATCACTCTTGAATTTGGGATAGTAAAATCCGTTTAGCCCAAGTTCGTAATTAAATCCCTTAGTCTTGAAATTTAACTTGAGATCAATGTCATGAAAATTATTTAAAATTCGATATTGATATCCAAGTGTTGGATAAAATTTAAAATTTGGCTGTTTTTTGCTTGTTAAAGAATTTCCATTCCACCTATAGGAATAATTCTGAAGGTTTAATGGATAAGATATTCTAGACGTGATCCCATTAATATCCAATAATCCCAAGCTCAACTGGTTTTGATTCAAATCAAGTGATAATAGTTTTGGATTCATTGGAAGATTCTTCAAATAATTCAAATCAATAATCAAGCTGTCTAATCGATTTGGTGTGAACAACACCAAATCTTTTTCCCGAAGGGAAAATTCATTATACTTTGAAGTTGTATCCTTTCGATAAATTTCAACCTTTGAAGGATTCATAATAATTTCGAAAGGTTCAGGGATTGTAAAAATCTCTGGGATATAAACTGTGTCTGTTTTTTGGTTTTCGAAATTATTCGATGATTCCTTTTTAAATTTTCGTTTTGTGATTTTATAGGTCACCCAGGAAACCCCAATCATTGAAAATAAAATTAGGATTGCCATGACCCATGAAAAAATTTCATCTCTGTGTTTCATAGGATTGTGATAATTTTATGTGATTTTTAATTTTAACAGGATTTAACAATTCTGGGATTCTCCAGGATTTTGATTTTCTACCTCAGGAGTCGTTCATTATCAGCGAGTTGTGTAGGAAAAAATCCCGGAATTGTTAAATACAAATTCCCAGTTTTAGGGCATCTAATTAATTGGAATTCAACAAGTTACAAAGAAATTTCTCGTAAACCGAGTTTCCAATTTTAGTTTTTGTTTATTGTTTATTACCATTTAGGTTTTACCATTAAACCATTAACCATTTAGGATTTAGGATTTATCAATTGGCCAATTATCAATTAGCAATTGGCTATTGGCCAGAATATATAATATAATCCATATAGAAGGTTCCAAAATATATTGCCTTGAAAATTTAAGTACTACTATGTCACATTAAACATAAAATTTCAACATCATGAAAAAAGATAAATCATCATTGAAAGAGGAAAAATTATTAAAAGAATCCATTATCATTCGAAGAAAAGTATATGAACTTTCGAAATCTTTTATGTTTCTTCAGTTAGCAAATTTAAATCTTGCTAGAGGTGAAGATGAAGAAAAAGTTTTAATGGACAAGGTAATTAAATCTCAGAATATATTATCTTCCAAATTAAACGAAGCTATCGATTACATTGAACCTTTGGTTTCAAAAGGGAATCCAAATATTGATTTGGACCACTATTGGAAACTTCTTTTACTCTGGAAACATGAGGTAGAATGTTGTTAACGGTTTAATAGGCATTCTTTAAACCATAATCCTATTTCATAAGGGAAGGTCTGAGTAACAATTAACCTTCCCTTGTTGATCCAATAATTTTTCCTATCCTCTTCGATGTGAATTTTAAATTTATCAGGGATTCCCATTATCCTTGCAAGTTCTCTTGGAGACATTGGTAAACCATTCCATTTAAACTGTCTATCCGCTTTCCTAGCGGTCATGGGATAACCATTCGGTTTATTTCTATATACACCAGGTAATGTTCCTCTAGACCCTTTAGAATTAACCCAAGGCCATTTCCACTCATCCCTGAACTCATTTGTCCATAATCTTTGTACTTGTTTCAGGGATAATTTGGTTTTATTTTTATCGTCTGGGTGAAACATTGAAACGATTTTATCCAAATCCTCGATTATATTACCATCCTTTGGGAGGTTAAATAATAAATCTTGCGTTGTCTTAAGAGCTCTCATTTGTTTAACAAAAAGGAATTGCTCTAATTCGAATAAAAGAGAGCTCTTTTTTACTCCTATTATTACTAATCTGTTCCTTGATATTTGGGAATTACCCCATTCTGAGACTGAATGGTTGTGAAAAACCAGGTTATAATCTGGGAATATTTCATTTTCCCATTGATTTTCTGGGATTACTTCTAGTAATTTAGGTAGGTTTTCCAATAAAAATACATGGGGTTTAAAATGATGAACACTTTCAATAAAATTTACCATTGTAGGGTCTGCCTTTTGCTCTTCAATGGATTTAAAATCCTTTTTTCTACTGATTCTGAGGATAGATTGTCCACCGCAGGCTGGATTTGAGACAATTATATGTACTTTTTTACCTTCAAGGTAATTTTTACATCGATTTAAATCCCTGAAAAGAGGTATACCTGGGAAATTATCTATCCATTGTTCATTTTTTGGAGTAAAATACACTCCTCTAACTTCTAAATTACCTAAGATTTTGAATCTTTTGTCACCTTTAAATGGGAATAATCCTATGCCTTGACCATTGCATACTCCCAAAATTTTATATTGCTTCATATTTGATATGTTTTGTATATGAAAAATGCTATTAGTATTGCTCATACCCTATAGAATTATGTGTTTACTATACAATATCACAATCAAAAATTAATCACATGAAAAAGAAATCTGTTAAAAAAGAGGATAAAAACATCAAATTGTTATCCAAAGATCAAGAAGTTTTAATAAAAGGCCCATCACATTGTGAACTCTGTAAGGTAATCGATGTAAATAAAAATTCTGCCCTACTTTCGAATGGGATATCAGTAAATCCCAAATATGATCGAAAGATTAAATCCTTGACTCCTTTAAATTTAAAAGGAACCCAGTTCACAATATTGGTTCATGGAAGTGAATCTAAAAGAATTTGGAAAGAATATTGCTTAGGAAATACTGCTTCTAAATTGCAGGGTGCACTAGAAAACTTTAAAAAGGGAATCCCTAATAATTCATATTCTACAGAAGAATTAGATGGCTACTCTATGAAATTGAATGAGTTATTGGAAAGTCTACAGAAGGAAACTATAAACGAATAGGTTTTGGTAAATGTTTTTAAAATTGAGAATTGATTTTTCAGCGTAATCAAAAAAACGTAATCGCGGACTCTTATTTTATGGGTCAGGTTTTTATCCCTATTTGCTTGAGAAAGTAGATAGGGATTTTTTATTATATTACAGCGTATTTCTCTTTTGGGAATACTTTATCAATCTGACCAATGTTATTCAATATAAATGTAGATCTATAATCTGCTGTATCAGTCTTTGCTTTAACTTGGTACATAATGTAAATATTACCATTATAATTGAAAAATCCGAACTGGATTATATCCGAACTAGAAGCAACATAATTTATGTATAATGGGCCATAACATCTATACCTTTGGCTATTTTCATCCCATACCAATAAGTATACTTTATAGCTAGTGGGATCTTGAAAAAACATGTAGTGATAATCTTTGTTATTGGTTTCATCCGTTTTTCTTAATATCCCAACCCAATACTTATTAACCGATTTACCTACCCAATCAGTACTAAAACCATCTGAGATTAATTGGTTAGTTTTGTAATCCCATTTATAATTAAATCGATCTGATAATACATAAAGAAACTCTTTATTCTCATCGAAATCCACATAAAGGTGTGGATCCCATGCTCCAGTAGAAGTAGCTATAGAAACCTTTTCCCATCTGGTACCATTGTTTGTGAAAGTAGGAACTCCACTTTCATTAAGTTTTCCACTCCAATAATAAAGGTCCATGTTACCACTAACTAACTTACAATCCCAAAACCAAAAGTTTCCTTCAGCATCCAATACTCCATCTGCATATCCTAAAAAAGCTCGGTTCTTACTGTAAGTTGTTCTATGTACTACTTCTGGTACTTCTTTGGTATGATCCAAAACATGTAGCTGAACTTCGAATGAATCAGGGTCATAGATCTCCATATAATATTTACTATGGTATGACCTGAATGGTTTTGGATCAGCCACCCCTCCGATACTGGGAGAAGGTTGAGAGATTCTGGTTTTTGTTTTCCCAGTTATTATGTTGTAGATTGCCTCTAATGTGAAATAATTTTTACTTGAGATATAATTTATCTCAGTAATTAATTGATTTGGTCCACAAATCTTTATCCATGGCCTTTGAAAAGATTGGAAATTATATGTAACACTACCCTCTTGGTAAGTTTCTGGGATATCCCATCTTATAATACCTGATAATGTGGGAGAGGGAACAGAGCCTATGATCTCTGAAAAACTGGGTAGGGGTTCACTGGGAATCCCAACCTTCGAACATAAATCTTTTTTTACTTGTGTAATGTGATCTTTTTGATCCTGAATTCTTGATGTTAAACTCATTGTATTATTGCCTTAGTGATTAATATTATAAGATACTATCTTATAATATTAACTTTAATACATCACAAATATGTCACTCAAATCAAGAATTGAAGCTCTAATTTTACAAATTAGTAATGCAAAAACATCACTGAGATCTGCATTATCCAATAAAGGTGTAAGTGTACCAATAAGCCCAACCTGGGATGAAATTACTCAAGGGATTAATGATATCGAAATCCCAGTAATGCCAAAAGTATCATTATCATTCTCCTCTGGGATTTACTCAGCTTACTTGGAGGGAGGGAATTTTAATACTGTTGAGTACACTGTTTATTATAATGGTCGGATAAAATTCAATCCAGGTACAATTCAATCCATTGTAAATTGGATGAATGAGGATTTAGTAAACAAAGTCATCGTTTGGTGTGTAGTATCAAGTCAGGTTAGTGCTGGATCTCCTAAATCCTTCCTGGCTATCTCAGAATTAAATCAAGGAACAAATTGGTCTCAACTAATCAAAGCAGCTAACAATGTTGAATGGAGAGGAGGGATAATGCGTTTAACTAAAGCCACAGCAGCATCTGGAGGAACTAAATTAACCTTCCAAGGCAACCATGTACTTATATCCTATAACAATTAAAGATTAACAAAGGGAATCATAAAAAATTCAAAAAAAACTTTTTTATCTTCTCTGAGATGTAATCGAATGTGTTTATAGTATAAACACATTATTACTCTAATCATTAATATTTTAATCACTACACATCATGCCTACATTGAAAGAAAGAATCCGATCATTAACTTCTCATATCAACGAAGCAAAAACAAGTTTAAGGGATGCTCTGAGAAATAAAGGGGGTAGACCCAGGATCTCAGCCATCCTTTGAAGCCATAAGATTGGGAATCGAAGGAATCTCATCTGGAGATAAATACAAAGAATTAATAGGAAAAGGTTCTATCTTTAGTACCAACTTGGATACTAATAAAACCTCTAGAAAGATGGTTATGGCTCCAGATAAATCCACATTCTCCATAAAAGCCAATTGCACTTTGGATAGTATCCAATCAGCATTGGATGAAATCAATGGAAGCTTCTATAAAGGTGATCTGGTAGGAATCATAACATATAGTTTGCCTTCTAAGGACAATTATGGCCTATGTATGTATAATATATCGAGGGATACATTTTCATACTTTTTTGGATACAGTGATATTTCAACGGCTATTAGTGATGGATACCCATGGGTAGAAAACATATTATTTCTTGAAAGTGTAAATATCACTGCAGTTAATACTGGTAGATATAATTTTTCATTTACTGGGTACCTATTAAAAGTTGGAAAGAGCCCAGTAGATTAAAAAATCCTATAATAAAGGCCTGGGATAAAAAATATCTTGGGCCTTTATTGTAAGAGTCCCCCAAAACAACAAACAAAAATGAAAAAAGAAAATCCCAATGTGATAAAGCATAAGGGATAAAAAAATCTTGAATACCAATAAAGGATAATCAATGAAAAATATAACATTAGAGTAATAATAAAAGTCCTTATCTTATGAAAAGGATAAAAAGGAATCCCATTATGAAAAAGTAGAGATAATAAAAATCCCTTATAAGCCTTTCAGAAAAAAGTTATATGAAGATTATTCGAAGATTCTCAAGGATATCCCTTATTAACTTATCGAAAAAATCATATGTAAATTTCAGAGGAACAGGGATTCTGGGAAATCCCTTATTAACGTTTCGATAAAATCATAAGCCAGTTTTAAAGGCGAAGGGATTACATTCTTCGAAGATTTTCCGAGAAATCCCTTATTAACGTTATCTGAATAAAAGAGGGATAGGGATTACATTTCTGTAAGGGATCAGTTAGGATTTCCCTTATTGGGTTTTCAGAAAAAAGTTGTGGCAATCCGAAACGGACAGGGTTGCCCATTAAAGCAAAAAAAGAGTATATTTTATAGGGGACAAAATATACTCTCTTTATTATTATTTATGAATTACAGCAAAGCCAAATATAGATTAGGAATAAGAATGCAAATATTATACACTCTTTTATTTTTTGTTTTTTCATTTCAAATTCTTTTTCACAATTTCAAGCATTTTCTTTAAATTCTCTTTTTTTAATTCATCCGTATTATTAGAAACTAAACTTTCTACGGAGAAATCATTTATTCTATAAACTTGTTCATAGAATAATTTGAATTGTTTGCAGTGGTTTTCGCAAATTGTTTTATTCTTTTCCGAACGAATGATGCTCCCTATAAAATTGTCCAAAAGATTACGAATTTTGCGTCTAACAGACTTTTTATCTTTATCAGTTAAGCAATCCGCATAAATGGAAGAGTTATATAGATTCTCTTTCTTTAGACCTGAACTGGTATGCAATCCCGTTGTGTCCAATGTTTCGAGTAATTTAGAAAAAGAAAGTTTTTCTATTTCTTTTTTTTCAACTTTTGCACTTTCTTTTTTTGTGCTCTTTTTTGCAGTTGTTTTTTGTGCTTTCTTTTTTTCAACTTTTGCAGTATTTTCTACATTGTTGTTTACTTCATTTACTAACACATTTTCATTTACATTTGCATTCATAACTTTTAATTTTTAAAGTGATACGTTTTATTTGTTTTTCTGTATTGCAAATATACAATAGATTTTTTAAATACAAAAATATTTTGAGAAAAATTTTTATTGAATTTTTCTATTAAACAAATAGATTTTATTTATTAAAATATCATTGCTCACCATCACCATGCCTCCATCATTACCTACCTACCCGCTTAAATCATCAAGGCCTTAGTTGGCTGGTTTTTGAAGGCCTTTATTTAGGGCCATCTTTAGACTCAGGGCCATCAATGGAGATTATTATGGCCTTTTGGGCTTACAGGGCCTTACACTTGGTTAGCCGGTTTTATATAATATATCGTATAAGGATATCCTGAAAGTAGGATGGGCTCAAAGAATTAGGGCCTTAGCTAGCAGGTTTTACAAAGTAAAGATAAAAGAACACAAATAAAAAAGGTAGCCTACTTATCCCAAGCGAGCTACCTTATACAGATTTGATTAGAGTAATATTCCTATTGAGTATGATTAAGATTTATTTTCATAAGATAATTAGTATTCGATGTATCGAACAGGCTAGCATTAAATTTCAGCTATGAATGTGATATATAATTTCGTATTACCCAATCCTATATATTGAAAAGCATTAGATAGGTCAAGGTAATCCTGGATTTCATTTAATGTTTCCTTATAGAAGGATAATGCCTTATCATAATTCTCCGATATAATTTGGTCTCTGTTATCTGTAATCGATAATTCTAGGAACCAAACCAATTTCTCAGGATCATTGGGTAAAATTCGAACCATACTAGAATCAACCCTGGAAAAGCGATTAAAAATCTTTGACCAAAGATTATAACCTCTAGGATCATCCATTCCCAAGGATTCATAAAAGAATTGTCTCAGATAAACATCTTTTACTTTTCCTTCGATGTTCTCTGTATCCTGGAATAGGATTGTGTTATTAAATAACTGATCTGTTGTGTTCATAGAGCAATAATTTTTTATATGATTAATATTACAATGCAAATATAATCATTATATATTATATATAATATAATACGCATATAAAATTTGGGCTCTGATTCAAGGCTCACTTCGAAGGATTATTTAAACTTAGGGCCATCCATGGTATATAATAAGGCCTTGAATCCTTACATCGAATTAAATGGACACAATGATCTAAGGCCTTATTATATTATACTTAAAGCCTTGAGCCAAATCCCATACCCTCTTGGTTAGCCCAAAAAAAACACATCGAAAAATAAAAATATCCTTGAATACAATGTACATAGAATCATCGAATAAAATCCTTATCCTATTATAATATATAATAATATAAGGCCCCATTGATAAAAGAAATTTATAAATCACATACATAGAACTAAGCCTATACATATACAATAAAAACACAACATAAATAAAAACAAATCACTACATAGATCCTATAATATACCTATATATAATATAATAAAAGGATATAACAATGATAATCCTTAAATCCTTGAACACAGATGATCCCTATATATAATATATTATATAATAATGCTCATAAAATTACACAAAGCTCCAATATAGCCCCAAAAACAAGCTTCTATCAAAAAATTAATAATAATCATATATATAATAATATAATAAAAACATCATCAGATCACAGATCAAGGATTATAATCATATCCCTTATATTATATTATTATATAATAAGAGTTATGAAAACAGATCCTACAAAAGAAAACACAAAGCTTATATAATATGATAACATATCATCGAATTCAAGGATTATAATAATCCCAGAACACAGAACATAATCCTATATATTATATATAATAATAAACAATTATAAATCGTCGAACCAGAGATCGAATTTTTATAAATCCCAGACTGGGATTATCATCGAATCCTTGAACCAAATTTATTAAAATCATCGAATTCAAGGCAATCATTTTATAATAATCATCGAATTTTATCATAATCCCAGACTTTCGATTAAATATTTAATTTAACATACCTCTAGTAAATTTTACTTTAATTCTAAGTAACTAGAAAGATTACCCTCTATTATGTTCTAGATTAATAAATAAAAGACATTGTTTTTAGCTTCGAATGCAATTTTAATTTATACCCTGTTACCCTTAAAATTTATCCTAAAACTTGAAGTTGAGAGTTTGATATTTTTTTCTAAAGCCGGCTATTTTTAACTTGTGCTCGAAAAAAAGTACAGTTTTGGATATGTTTTGGATAGGTTTGTAAAAAATGGATCAAAAAAGTCAAAAGTGCTAAAAGTGAGCTAAGTTGACATTTTAGGGTAAAAAAGGCCCTAAATCCTCAAATCCCAGACCTAATTTTTCGAAAAAATGTACACAACACATATGCAAATTTTAGGGCCTTAAAACTTGAAAACTCTATGGTTTAGATATACGTATATAGTGTTCGTGCTATCGAGTAAATTTCGCCCCCGTGTTATACCCATGTTATATAGCTTCTATTTGATAGTATATTTGATATGTATTTTCATATTTTATATAATCTGCACACAAGGTAAATCCATGTTTAGAGCCTGCA
>ENA-OWRC01002490-OWRC01002490.1-human-gut-metagenome-genome-assembly--contig:-NODE-2490-length-14052-cov-9.728156_pt1 | contig 14052 bp, 7 predicted proteins | sample MGYA00248268_ERZ651895 | MGnify/ENA primary metagenome ERZ651895 (study PRJEB26924, sample SAMEA4378242) | human gut metagenome | biome: human gut; feature: human-associated habitat; material: faeces...
GTCATCGCCGTTTAGGTGTCTTACTCGCTCGTGATATTTCCGTAGAAAAAGCATTAGAAAAAGTAGAGCGTGCTTACGCGAAGTTGGATGTGAAATTATAAGGCTTACTTAACATAAGCATCGTTGAAAATAAAAAGTGCGGTCAATTTTTGAGAGGTTTAAAACGCTTTGAAAATTGACCGCACTTTATATAGATGTTTAAAATTATATGCTATTCAAATACCAAATATCTTTTCAAGCTTGTTTTTACAACAAGTACTATGTAGGAAGCTAGTACAATCTAAGAGCTATGCTATCAGCATTATAAATTATATATCCATTAACTCATAAGACACATTTCCGGTTTCTAGCAACTCAACAAATACTCTTTTAATAAAATCAAAATCCTCTATCACCGAACAAGCAGGATAGGGTTCTCCCTCAAAGTAAATCAATCCATGGGCACCATTAAAGTCAGATTTTGTTCTAATTAGGAACTCTCCATCTTTTCCATACTCAACTAAAGTAAATAAATATCTTTCACCGTCACATTGAACTGATAATTCTGAAATTCCAACTTCCAGCTCAGGGATAAACTCTAATCCAGCAGCCCCCTCATTTAGTTCAATATTATTCAGTATAGATATCATTTTATCTTTATCAACAGAAGATACTCTCTCCCTATTAGATGCTACAATCCAGTCCTTCTCTCTTTTAAATCCACAGGTAAAAAATAAATTATTTGTCATTTTTGGTTCCTTTATTGATCGTTGACCTTTAGACCAAACATACCCCCAAACTATGGCACGCGTTTCCCAACGCGAACCTAAGCATCAATTTCATTTGATTCAGATTTTCACTATTTTTATGAATAATTTCAGTTTGTTTATTTTTAGTTAGATACAAGCACACGTCAGAAGACCTGAGATATTGAGTACCTCATTTAATAAACAATGTTATTTGAGCAAGCTCCTTTAACTCATTAAATTCAAAATGAACATACTTATTATTAATACTATACCTAATCCAATTATCAGAATAAGCTTCAGGCTTTCCAAATTTCACAATTAGATCATTTTGAGTAAATTTATTATCTAACTCCCAAAAAAGCTGTTCTAAAAAAGGGTACTCATAATACTCATTGTTATATTTATTTATATAAAAAATATAGATTCCAAAAACTCACCATCATTATTTTTAGAAAAAACAAAATCAACTCCGCTTTTAAAAAAATGAAAATAAGTATGTTGAATATTATCGCATTCAAAATACTCCACTTCAAAATCCGTAGCCACAATAGAAATAGCTTTTAATATTAAGTTACTACCTTGTTTTTCACCCAAAGCATTTAAAAAAATATTTATATCACCCAAAAATTTTTTCATTTAATTCCTCTACTTTTATTTCTTATAATAATTTCATTTATTGCCTCTTCAACCGCCAAAGAATCATAACCTTTATCTATTAAAGATTTCTCATATGATTAATACCACCATCATTTAAAATACAAAAGTACGGTCAATTTTAAGAAGTTTTAAAACCCTTTGAAAATTGACCGCACTTAAATTATCAGTGTTTCAATAACTTCTTCAGATGTATAGTTTTTTAGTTAGATACAAGTATGCGTTAGGAAACGCACGCTATCTGGAGTATGCCAATAATAAATTATTGGCATACTCCACCTTACTAAAAATCCCCCTCTTCTACAACCTCAATAGCACCACATCCTATAAATAACCATCTTAATGTTCCCAATAAAAATGGATCATCTAGAACTTTAGTTGCAAATAAAAAGTGGTCTTCATCTAAAATAGTTGCTCCCCACCAAAACCAGCTCCTATCTATAGGATCCATAAGAAATATCCAGTTATCAAAAGTCCAATCGTCCTCTCTTTTTCTACAAAAAAAACCAAAAATATCAAAACGACTTTTAACTTTTTTAAAACCATTAATAAATTGTATTGGTAATATTTTTTTCCAAGCTTCTACATCGTCCCATTTAGACTTAGTATATAAATCATATTGATAATTGACCTTTAATAACACATCTCTTGCTAATCTCATTACCTCATTGGCATTACCATTGCACCTAATAATAAAATTCATCCCTAAGCCCTCTTGATAAGTGGGAAGACCATTACTTTCAAGACGAAGCCTTTCTTCTAAGAGATGCCTAAAAAAAGCATCATTAATTCCCATTCCTTCCCCTTTTTTTCTTTGTTTTGTTAGCAATATTTTTTTCTTCTTTTTTTAGATAGTTTCCAAAAGACATAGCCAATATCATAGAAAAGAAGAAAAAAGGGAATATATACTTTATAACAAATGAAATTTCTGTAGGATATTCTCTTAAATACATCATTATAGAAAGTAACACTGTCATAATAATTGAAGAAAAAAAAGCCTTTTTAAGAATAGCAATTATCTCTCTCATTATTTATCCCACTCATTATCTTCAAATAATAATTAAAATAGGATCTCAACAGAGATTAAATATCGTTTATCTATACCCTTATGCTCAGCATTACTTTCATTTATTAAATTAATTATCTTATTAACAAATAAGATCATATCATTTGGTAGACTGCCATAATTCAAAAATATTATTTTTTTTTCATACAGCAATCCAATATAGTCCCAAAAGGCATCTAGATTTCTTCCAAAAAACTCACCAAAATCAACTTGCTTTATTAATTGGGTATAGAAATCTTCCTCATCTAAAAGTAAACTACAATCAATTATTACTTCCATTTTCCGATCTCCTTAAAAGATTTATAATGATCGGTTGTAATAAACAATAACCCATCATTAGAATACAATAGTCTTGTTCCTAGTTGTTTATTCCTAGAAATTTGATTATTTATCTCAACATCAGCTTCAAACCATACTCTACCATCAGATGTAGGTAATAGCTGTTGTTCATTTCTATATATATCGCCACCTATCTGCCCTTTTTTTAATGCTGCTCCTGGTTTCCAACCATATTTGGTTTCTGCTATGCGTTTTGTAACATACTCATCGGGCAACTTACCATATTGCTGTAAATGTTCTATTACATGATTAGCACTTTGGTGAGTTTTTAAATCCATTTTAAGATCTTGATAAACTTTGGCATTATGTGCTTCATAGTTGAATGATTCTAGATCATACCCCTTTGTCTCCCCAACAATTGGCAACACCTCATTCGCATTTGAGCCTTTTGGCAACTCGAATCTAACATAATTTACTGCTGCATCTCCTATTGTACTGGCAGCTTTACCTGCTGCTTTCCCCACCCCCGCAAGCTCTAACAAGGCAGTACCACCTCTCACGGCGGCTATCGCATCAATCTCATTGACCATATTTTTACCATAAAGGTAATTTACATCGTCAAGACGATAGCCTGCGCCAAAAATATCTTTACCCGATTGCCATACCGCTTTTCCTGAATCAGATAACATTTCCTTACCAGATGAAATGCACATATCTTCTTTTAAACAGTTCGCAATACCAAAACTAATCGGCTTGAGTATATCCTCAGGATGATCAAATGCATGCAAAGTACCTTTTAAAGCCGCATCTGCACCATCTGATAACGATTTAGTATAAAGATTATATTTTACTTTCGGTTGTAATGTATTCGTTACAACATGCCCATTTGCTTTATCAAATTGTGCCAATGCATTTGAATATTTACCCGTTGAGTAATATTCATCTTTATCCATAACAGTAAACATTGACTGACGTTTACCATCCGAATTAATAAATGTACCTCGATTATCATAAGGTGGTACATCACCTTGAGCCGTTGCACCTCTTAAGAAAGACTTTGCTTGGCCATCTGTTTCGCCAATTTTCTTAAACCAAGCATAGTCGACTTCTTGAGCAGCTTGGGTAATTAATCGCTCCATCGCTTCTTGTTCAGTGACTTGATGCCCTAAACGCTCACTTTCCTCTTGAGCAAAACGTTTTGCGTTTTCTTTAATCCATTTAATCTCATCAACATGAAGCTGTCTGTTATACGTCTCCACATTGTAAGATGTCAACGCCCCCTGTTTCATGGTTTCACTCGTGCCACCACTCACTGCACCCGCTGCCGCACCAATCACCAATGCCGTCATTTGCTGTGCCGCTTGTTTAAGCTTCTCTTTTTGCCCATCATCTAGCTTGAGGTCTTTCGCTTGTTCATTTAAGTAATCTGTAACATAAGTGTTCAACCACTCTGAACCCGCTCCCACTGCTGCACCTGTCGTGACATTGCCATCAGACATCTTCGCTGCCAACGCACCCGCAAGGGCATGCATCGCAATCTTCTCTTTGCTCCCCTCTTCAAATTCAAATTTTTTCGCAAGGTCGCCCGTGACTTTTGCAAACAACTCCCCTGCTACTTGTGCCGCTTCTTGCTGCTCTTTCACTTCGTTATGGTCAAATGCTTTCACTTTATGATTGGCATTTTGTGTATCTCTGGAAAGTGCGGTCAGATTTTCCGGTGTTTCTGTGTCAATTTGAATATTAGACCCTATCGCTGATTGCGTTTGACTTGTAGCACTTTCATGTTTATTCCCTAAAGCACTCGCCGCGGCAGCCATCGCATTTTTAGCATTCTGTGCCATATCCGTTGAAAGCCCCGCACTCACGATACTTACATAGAAAAAGCATTGGAAAAAGTAGAACGAGCATACGCGAAGTTGGATGTAAAATTATGAGATTTGCTTAAAGATAAGTAGCTCTAAAATACAAAAAGCGCGGTCAGTTTTTAAAAGGTTTTAAAACTCTTTGAAAATTGACCGCACTTTACATCTAGATACTTTAAAATTTCTAAATAATCAAGCTCGCATACTTTAATTTTTTAAAACATTCTTTTATAGAAGTAAACTTATAAAGCATAATCATTATTTTTTCATATTTTTACTCAAGTAAAAACAGAATAGAAGCAAAACTAATATTAAGGGAAAAAATTTTAATGTCACTAATAAACTAACCTTACTAAAATCAAAGTTAAACTTGTATAGAGCTAATGCATACATAAATAAAATTGATATCAATGACATTTTCAAAACAAGAAAAAAATCATTTTTCATGTTTATTTACCTCCTTCAATTGTTCATAATACTTTTCAAAAGAATTTGTCATTGCCTCTTTTATAAGAGGAAACCCCGTATAATGTCCAAATTTATTTTCAAGTCCTGAGCTTAAGATATTACTACCCGTTGTTTTAACTATATCATAGCTCCCACTATCTTTAGCCCAATCAACAGTCACTCCAAGCCCAATAACAGGAAGTATTGGCATACCTGTAGTTGCTCCAGCTGAAAAGAATGAATATCCAACTTCTTTAGTAGATTTCAATAAATTATCTCTTGTTAACGACTTCCCATTAGCATAATCATTAGCCTCGAAACCTGCTTTAATACCTCCAGCTGCTACGGCATTAGTTAAAGCTACTTTCGTTCCTTGCTCCCCCATATTTTTCACACCAGTACGAACATATTCTCTCGCACCATTAACGCTTTTCCCAACTAAATCAGTATAAGCTAACTGTGTATTAACAGATGTTTTCGTGGCTGTATCTCTAACAACCCGATAACCACTTACAACATCCTTGCCTACCTCTCCAGCTACATACCCCATAGCAGACGCCATTTGACTTCCTTCTGTAACGACTTGATTACCCAATTTAGTTGTAGCACTTAGCAATGGTTTCGCTCCAGTATAAAAACTAGGTAAACTATAAATAAAATTTGTTGTATCCTGGCTTAATCCTGTCATTTGGCTTAAAACTTGGCTACCCAACGTATATTGACCAACACCTGTCACTATTGTTTTAGCCCCTGTATAAGCATTATCCGCACCATATGCAGCTACAGGCACACCAGCAACACAACCAAATCCAGTCTCACAGAGCCCTACTCCAACTCCCATAGCAGCAACCCCGCCAACAGCTTGTGCAACCCCACCTACTCGAGTCGTTACACCATATTTAGAGTCTACTTTGTTAGCATGATCTAGTGCTTTATAAGCATCATTATATTCAAATAACTTATTATCAACACCAGCAGCCCAAGAGTCACTAAACATTTCGGTTTGTTTTCTTAATAGTGCTCTTTCTTGAGAATATTCAGCTGTATTACCTAACTGTTCCAATGCTTTTGCTTTTTCATAAGTCTCGGCATAACGCGGATCATCCTCAGGAATCTGAGCTGAACAATGCACCAACGCACAAGCTGCTATTTCTAAACGACGTTCCTTTTCTTCATCGCCATTTGCAAGTAACTTAATACGCTCTTTCTCATTTTGATGAAGCTGTCTGTTATACGTCTCCGCATTGTAAGATGTCAACGCTCCCTGTTTCATGGTTTCACTCGTGCCACCACTCACTGCACCCGCTGCAGCACCTATCACCAATGCCGCCATTTGCTGTGCTGCTTGTTTAAGTTTCTCTTTTTGTCCTGCATCTAGCTTGAGGTCTTTCGCTTGTTCATTTAAGTAATCTGTAACATACGTGTTCAACCACTCTGAACCCGCTCCCGCTGCTGCACCTGTCGCCACATTGCCATCTGACATCTTCGCTGCCAATGCACCTGCAAGGGCATGCATCGCAATCTTCTCTTTGCTCCCCTCTTCAAATTCAAATTTTTTCGCAAGGTCGCCCGTGACTTTTGCAAACAACTCCCCTGCTACTTGTGCCGCTTCTTGCTGCTCTTTCACTTCGTTATGGTCAAATGCTTTCACTTTATGATTGGCATTTTGTGTATCTCTGGAAAGTGCGGTCAGATTTTCCGGTGTTTCTGTGTCAATTTGAATATTAGACCCTATCGCTGATTGCGTTTGACTTGTAGCACTTTCATGTTTATTCCCTAAAGCACTCGCCGCGGCAGCCATCGCATTTTTAGCATTCTGTGCCATATCCGTTGAAAGCCCCGCACTCACGCTTTTCACTTCAACCTCACTGCGGTTTTCAATATCAGTGTGAGTAAGCGATTTTGTTTTGAAGTGGTTCTTATCTTGATCAGCTTCACTGTCAATCACAGAGCCCGCAAGATGCGTATTCCCCGCAACCTTAACATCCATTCCACCTTTGCCCACATGGAAGCCCGTTTGTTCTTCCACTTGGGCATAGTTCACTTTCGCTTTGTTTTGAGAATAGTTAGCTGAAGCACTTGAGCCACTGCCATAAATTGCCACACTAAAGCCCGCTCCGGCTTGCGTTTGTTTGCTGTCGTAGTGATTGCTGTCTTGGCGGCTTTCTAAATTAAGATTGCCTTTAATATCCGCCTCTAAATGGTCTGTTTTAACAACAGCACCTTTGAAATTGGCATCTTTACCGGTTTTAATCACTGTTTCTTCAGCATTCAGATAACTATTACGTTGTCTCACGCTATCGCTATTTTCATGCCCTTTACCAACTTGAACAGAACCCTCTACACCAATACCATAACTATTACCATTAGCTCCGGCAAATACGCCCACACTCCAACCTGTGTTTTTATTCTCACTGCGGTTATGATAAGTATCTTGTACTGACTCCACGTTTAAATTCTTAGCCACATCAAGCTCTAAACGTTTTGCATTTAATGTTGAGCCCAACACATCAACATCACCTTTTCGACTGGTCAAATTCACTGTGCCAGCATTCAGCTCACTACCACTATGAGTGATTGTTTTACTTTCACTCGTTTGGGTAGATTTGCTTGCACCTACGCTAATAGAGACTTTAATACTCGGATTAGAGACATTACCTGCCGTCATATTGCCTAAGTTGGAAACCGTGTTTGCAACATTTGCTGCATTTTGAGCTAATTCAAGACTGTCATAAGCCGCTTTCATTTGATAAAGCTGTTTCAATTTTTCATTTTTAACTTCACGACTACGCTTAATACTGTGTCCCATCGATTGTGCTGTACTTACAACCGGTGATGTAACGGCTATCGTCAGTCCTGCCTGCTTATACTCATGCCCCTCTTTACTTTCAATAATATCTTTTCCGGCTTCGACCTTAACACTTGCGCCTTCAATATCAATTCGATTCGTGCGTGGTGTAATCATATCCGTTCCCATTACATTCGAATGGTTACCCGCACTCACTGTGATATTGCCATTCATTGAACCTAGCGTGCTACGTGCATCTGATTGTGTCCAACCTTCCGTTTCATAATCGTGTTTTTCTGATTTGGAGCCAAAAGTAATGCCAATACCACCGCCTGTGAATACCCCTGACGTTTTCTTGGTTTCCACGCGCTTATTTTTAAAATGATTGGTATCCGCTGCAATATCAACATCATGTCCAGCCTGAATATGGAGATTATCATCCGCAATAGCCTGAATGGCTTTCGCCTTCACATCATGACCTGCTGAAAGAACCACGTCTTTACCACTCACCTGCGTACCGACTTGAGTAACGGATTGTTGTTGGTCAAGGCTGGTTTTCGTTACCTTCGCCACGCTTCCGCTTTTCGTTTTATGAAACTCTTCAAAATCACGGCTTTCTTTTGCGCCATTCAGCACAAGGTCGTTTTCTGCGATAGCCATCAACTTCGCTTCACTCTCCAGCTGTGCACCTTCGGATAAAATATTTTTACCCATTAGCAAGACATTGCCTTTGCCTTTTACTTGGCTTACTACGGCTTCCTCCACTTTCTCATTACGGTAATGATTACCTTTCCCCATCTTCTCATCAAAGCCCACTGAAAGTGCGGTCAGATTCATGTTATTTTTGGTTTGAACAAGCGTATTGCCATTGCCGTCGTTAACAATATCTGCACCTTTAGCATTCAGATTATTTGATAAAAGCTGTAATTGGCCATCTTCTCCTTTTACATGGAAAAGCGCTTTACGACCAAGCGTGGTTTCACTACGTTGGAAATGAGATAAGTCCACATTTGTCGTCATCGTGGTACTTTCGTGATTTAAGTCACCGCCCACATCCACCAAAAGTGCTCGCTCGGCTTCCACTTTACCGCCGATATTATCGAAGTTATGCGTGGTTTTGATGCCTACTTTATCACCCGTAATGGTGCCTTCGTTTAATAAGCTTTCAGTATTTAATAAAGTGAGCTTACGGCCTGCAATCGTGCCACTATTGGTTAAACGGTTACTCCGTAAATCAATCACATCCGCTGAAATCAATGCACCTTCGCCATTTAAATCACCTTTCTGCGCCATTGCATAGACGCGAGGTGCCATCACTTTGACTTGTTTCCCACTTGGTAGTGTCACTTCTTTTTCTTCAAACCAGACTATATCTGAAGTAAGTTGTGCGACCTGCGCAGGGCTTAAAGTCACACCAGGGGTTAAGTTAAAGCGTTTAGCAAAAGTAATACCGTTATCCATTAAACCCTTATATTGCGCCTCTAAATCTTGATAGCCCGTTAAGAACATACGTCCCGTCAACTGATTAACTTGATCACGTACTAAACGTTGCTCGTAATAGCCATCACCTAAGCGCTTCAAGATATTTTGTGGATCACTACGAAGTGCTTTGAACATATAGTCACCACTGAGCCATTGTTTACGATCGGTAAACTGTGGATCCGTTTCAATTAATGGGCGATTAGTTGCCTCTGGATTGGTGCGATAAAGGCTCGAGCTAGGTAAGGAAACATCCGCACCAATCGTACGAATTTCACGCTGCCCAGCTTTTGCATTCGATTGATTCACACCATTGGCAACATTGATATTGTTAGCAAGTGCGATAGTTTCCATCGAAAGATTAGCTTTTTCCGCCTCTGGCTTAAAGGTACTATAAGATTCAGTTTTTACTTGATTGAGATCGAGTGGAGTAATTACTACTTTTTCATAATCATGTCGACCGTCCCACTCTCGTTGATGATATCGTTTAAATCCGCCTCGCCAACGAGAGTAAGTCCACTCTTGATTACCCTTATCAACAACTTGAGTAATCCCCATTTCTGGTACATTGTTTACTTCTTCAGAAGGGTTATTAGGATTATAGATCTTTCCAGCTGCAATTATTTGGCTTCGGTTATTTTCTACATTACCATTAAATTCAATATCGCCTTGACTCAAAATCTTACCAGGATGAGTTTCTTTTACCTTAGTTTCGCTGGTTATACGTTCTTGCACATAGATATCCCAAAAGCGATAAAATTCTTTACCCGATAGCTTTTTATTGTGCTCAAAAATTGCAGCATCTAACTGTTCAAATGCTTTTTCATTTGCCTTCGCCCATTCAAAATAAGGTTTCATTTGTGCGGAAAACTCAACTAACTTAGCCTCATAATCAGCAACAGCTTTCCGGTACTCTACCATTTCCGATTCATATTCTTTCATGAGACGATCATAATCATGACGATTACGCCATGTTCGTTTAGGCTGTTTAGGCTCTTCTGGCGCTTGCTTTAACGTTTCATCCAAGCCACTCAGATCTGGTAATGTTGGAGAAGTAGATGGAGGAGCTATATTAAATGCCGCCCATATAGGATCATTATTTAAATAAAGTGCTTGAGGCACAACAACACAACCTGAACGAGTTTGCTCGTTACCACATACCTCCTCATTTGGCATTGGTAAAATATGACCTTCAATTTTGCCATCAGCAGGTCGCGTTACCTTATTTTGATTTTTATAAACCACTTTACCCGCTCGACTAAAGGATGCCCAACGAAGTTGATCAAAATTAATACGTTCTGAACTACCATCCTCAAGCAGATAATGTTCATCTACTTTTTCACGTTTGACTTCTTCTAACCTTGTATCAATACGTGCATTTTTGTTTAAAGTTTCACGCATACCAAGGATTACGCCTCGCCCCTCAATCAAACTACCGCTATTTAATAATTTATCGCCTAAACCTTTTGATTGATTGTTTTCATCTAAAGTACGACCAAATACAACCTTCCCTTCAGAGGATAATGTACCGCCAATACCATTAAATGCCCATTTTTGGGTAAAGACCGTTTTACTGTTTTCAACTAAAGGAGCTGCAACATCTAGACGTTCTTTTGCCGCTACAACAGCTGATTTGATCGTACCATCTGATTGTAATTCATCTGTATTCACAATTTTTTTACCAGCCTGTAAAGCAACATGATTACCGTAAATACGCCCAGTACCGATATTCGTTAATGTATCACCCGTCTTGATAACATTTTCTACTGCCCCTTTAATCAACCCTCGGTTGGTTATATTCTTCTCACCTGAAAGTACAGTTTGTTTCCCTTGAATTTCAGCAGTTTCTGTATTTTCAATGTTCTTCGCATTGACTTGGGTATGTCCTTCAGAAAGGAGTCCGGCACGGTTAATCAAATTTCCCTTAGTGGTTAAACTTAATGAAGAACGACCAACCAAATCTCGTTGACTATCAAAATCCTGAACAAGTTGGATATTTGCATGGTTAGCCTCAATATCTCCATCTCCAGAAAGTGTATTAACCTGAATATTCAGTTTTTCTGCAGCCTGAATTGAACCTTGACTATTTTTTATGGAAGCGCCTTCACCCTGAATACGAATATCCCCTGTAGAGAATAATTCACCTTGGGTGTTTTCTAATTGATTAACAACATTCAATACCTGAGAAGAAACCGAATAAATCCCACCTTGTTTATTGTCTAATTGATGAGCATTCACCTCAACCTTACCCGCAAGAATACCCTGTGTTGGTACTGATTGAGCATCACCTTTAGTATTTTGGTTATTTAGATTAGTGGTATTAACTGTTAAATCACCTTGTGCTTGAATAAGTGAACCTGTATTGCCGACTTTTTGATTATTAATATCCCTTGCAATATTTAAAGTTGAAGCACCATCAGCAACAAGCATTCCAGCTCGGTTATCCACGGATAATGCGGTTAAAGTTAAGTCTTTACCACTTAGCAAGCGCCCTTCTCGATTATTTAAGAATTGATTTTGCTGTGTAAGACTCATATTTCCACCAGAAAGTATTAAGCCTTTTTCATTATTTAACCCTTTTTCTAGGTTTAATGAGAAATCACGCGTACCTTGGCTTGCCCATCGGCCATGTTGATTTTCTACCCCTTGCGCAGTTGCACCGATCCAATCCGCTTTTAAATTAGCGTGCTGTGTTAAAAGTTGAAAAGGTGTATGTAAATTGATCTCATTTTTTGCAACGACAGTCGCTTTATTTGCATTAATTTCACCTTTATGAGCCACAATATGAACATCCTGACCACTTGTCTGGCTCTCACTTACATCTACTTTTTTAGCTTGAACATCGACCTTACCAGAAGCAATATTTTTCCCTTTTGCAACAGTTGTTTTTACTGTTTTTATTTCAAGGTTTTTAGTCTCGCCAACCTCATCTACTTCGCGGACCTTACCATTTTCCTCAACACCCGCAGCTAATACAGAAGACTTACCCGCTTCGACCGAATCCGCTTGATAACGAATATGTCCACCAGAAATAGTCGAGCCCATCTGAGTAATTTTATTTTTAGCACCAACAAGAACATCACCTCGTGCTGTTTCAACTTTACCCCTTTGGACAAAATCAGACTTGGTATTGATTTGGACATCTTGTTTACCGCTAATTACCCCTTCATTAACAATACGTCCTTGACTATCAATCTTCACATCACCCGCAGATGCACCAATATGCCCCGCATTGCGTACACCAAGACCTTGACCATTATCCACTAAATGGATTTTTTCAGCATACATCCCGCCTAATTGGCTCACATCTACACTGTAGCTTTGGTTTTCGCCTTGGGTATCAGAAGTGCGGTCAGTGTTGTCGGTGTTTTTATCACCCACGTACACAACCGAATCATTGGTGCGGTCAACGTTGTTTTTACCCGTGGTAACTTTAATGCCTTTCTTCGACCAAACCCCACCTTTGATTTCGGCTTTCTCCGAGATAATATCGGTGTAATCAGATTGGCTGTTATCCATTCCTTTTTGACCAACAGTCACTTTACCGCCTTTTACGCGATAGCCTTTCAACTCGCCATTTTCAACTTCCGCTTTACCGGTTGTCAGCGTGGTGCGTCCAGCATTAATCACACCACAGCCATCACATTGAATACCACTAGGGTTGGCAATCACGACATCCGCTTTTTTACCCGCGACTTCCACATAACCTTTTAAACGGCTTGGATTAGCGGAGTTCACTTCATTAAGAATGACTTTTGCTTCACCGCGAGCAAGATTCGGGTTACCTTGCACCCAGCCTGCCATTTGCGTTTGTGCCGCTTTACGAGCATTGTTTAACACGGCACCTTTCTCTGCCACATCAAATTGTGAATATTGGTTACGTGATACCCCACCTGCACTTGGTGTTTGAATATTCACTTGCGGTAAACCATTGCCGGTTTGAAGAACTGTAGGTTGTTGATTACCCGGTGCAGATTTATCTGCACGAATGGCCATATCTTCTGCATGAACAGAAGGCGATAAGAAGACAAAGCCTAATGCTAACATTAAGCTAAAATGGATAGGGTTGAGTGAAAGTGCGGTTGAAAATAATCCTGTTTTTTCTTGTTCTGGGCTCACATTTTCACTTTGTGCTTTACCTTGAGATTTTGCTAACTCAGATACCACCACAAGCTGGTTTAATACACGGCTAAAAATCACTTTATAATGACGTTTATTCATTTTTTAATTTCCTTTAAAGTTTTAAATTCTGTTTGGTTTTAATCAATTTATACATCTAAAAGCGTGAGCATTAAAAACGGTAGCTCACATTAAATCCGGTTGTCACATGACTGGTTCTAAATCCTTCCGGTTTTTTAATTGGAACACCCACAAAATAATCATAGTTAATGCCCCATAATTTACCGCGAAGTCCAATTGCGCCACCCATTAAGCTATCACCAATTTGAAGCTCTTCTTGGCTAGAATGCACCTTACCTCGGTCAATCCCTAAATAAAGCTCATGTCCTTTATTGGCAATATCCCAACCCAACTCATTTCGCCATAACCAACCTTTTTCACCAGAAAGTGATAGCTCACCATCAAACCCTCGCACGGTATAACGACCACCAATACTAAATTTATCTTGTTGTGTTAAAGGTGTACCGTTCCATTGTCCATTCCAACTGGTGTTAAAGCGGAAAGGTTGATTGCCGATAGTGAAAGGATAGGTAAAATCAATGCCTGCAGTAAAAATCTGCATACGGGAAG
>ENA-OWRC01002492-OWRC01002492.1-human-gut-metagenome-genome-assembly--contig:-NODE-2492-length-14045-cov-2.987348_pt1 | contig 14045 bp, 10 predicted proteins | sample MGYA00248268_ERZ651895 | MGnify/ENA primary metagenome ERZ651895 (study PRJEB26924, sample SAMEA4378242) | human gut metagenome | biome: human gut; feature: human-associated habitat; material: faeces...
CTGGGCATGCAAAAACTATGACGGTGACGTTATGAGTGATATGATCTCTTCTGCATGCGGATCTCTGGCTATGATGACTTCTGTACTGGTTTCCCCAAGTGGCGTATACGAGTACGAAGCTGCTCACGGAACTGTTATGAGACACTATTACAAACATCTGGCTGGTGAGGAGACATCCACAAACTCCGTAGCAACTATTTTTGCATGGACCGGTGCATTACGCAAACGTGGCGAGCTTGACAATCTGCCGGAATTAGTAAAATTTGCAGATAATCTGGAAAAAGCTTGTATTGATACAATAGAATCTGGTAAAATGACAAAAGACTTGGCATTAATTACAGAATTAGAGAACCCAGTTGTATTAAACAGCCTTGATTTCATCAAAGCAATCCGTGAGACACTGGAGAAAATGTACGCATAAGTGTAATTGTGTACGGAAAAACACAGTGTTAGTTTAGACGGTAATTTTGCAATTTGCCAAACAAGAATAATGACTCTGAATCAGATGAAGATAAAAAGAGCGAATCTATCTGACGGGAAGGAACATTTATTCAAAGAAAAATGAAACACAGGAATCCTGCGATCTGCAGGATTCCATTTTTAAGGTGAGGAAGAAACATATGATTTTAGCATGTCAAAATATCAGTAAATCATTTGGTGTGGATCCGGTGATCCGAAATGTGAGTTTTCATGTGGAAGATCAGGAAAAAGTGGCAATTGTAGGAATTAACGGTGCCGGAAAATCCACACTGTTGAAAATTATTGTAGGGGAGTTGCCGGCGGATGAAGGTACGGTAACTCTTGCAAAAGGAAAGACGCTGGGTTATCTGGCACAGCATCAGGATATCGCAGATGAGCGGACGATTTATGAGGCGGTTCTGGAAGGAAAACGCCAGCTCATTGATATGGAGCAGAAAATCCGTGAGCTGGAAGAAGGAATGCAGTCCGTATCAAAAGAGGATATGGAGACTTATATGGAAAATTATCATAAGTTGCTGCATGAGTTCGAAGCCAGAGATGGTTATTCTTATCGCAGCGAGGTTTCCGGTGTCTTAAAAGGTCTTGGATTTTCCGAGGATGATTTTGAAAAACACTGCAACGAGCTGTCCGGTGGACAGAAAACCCGTGTATCTCTGGCGCGTCTGCTGGCGACACATCCGGATATCATTCTGCTGGATGAGCCGACGAACCATTTGGATATTGAGTCTATTCAGTGGCTGGAGACATTTTTGCTGAATTACAAAGGGGCTGTTGTGATCGTTGCCCATGACCGTTATTTTCTGGATCGAATCGTAACGAAAGTTGTGGAAATCAGCATGCACAAATCTGCAGTGTACGATGGTAATTATACAGCTTATGCTGCAAAAGCTGCTTTTGCAAGAGAGGAAGCGTTGCGTGCTTACTATAATCAGCAGCGGGAGATCAAACATCAGGAAGCCGTTATTGAAAAACTGAAATCCTTTAACCGGGAGAAATCCATCAAGCGTGCAGAGAGCCGTGAAAAGCAGCTGGCAAAAATAGATGTTTTAGAAAAACCACAGGAAGAAAAATCCGAGATGCATATGACACTGACACCGTCCATTATCAGTGGAAACGATGTGCTGCGGGTGGAAGGTCTTTCAAAGGCTTATGAAAATAAGAAACTGTTTCAGGATATTTCTTTTGAAATCAAACGTGGTGAGCGCGTGGCTCTGATCGGTCAGAACGGAACCGGAAAGACAACGATTTTAAAGATCCTGAATGAAAAAGTAAATGCAGATGCAGGTTCTTTTACGTTGGGAACAAACGTAAAAATCGGTTATTATGATCAGGAGCAGCAGGTGCTTCATATGGAAAAAACGCTGATGGAAGAGATTGCGGACGATTATCCGAAGCTGACACAGACACGTATCCGAAATATTCTGGCAGCATTTTTGTTTACCGAGGATGATGTGTTCAAGCGCGTCAGTGACTTGAGCGGTGGTGAGCGCGGCCGTCTGTCACTGGCAAAACTGATGCTCTCCGAGGCAAACTTCCTGATCCTGGATGAGCCGACGAACCATTTGGATATCGCTTCTAAGGAAATTTTGGAGTCTGCTCTGAAACGTTATGAGGGAACCGTGCTGTTTGTATCCCATGATCGTTATTTTATTAACCGGACAGCGACCCGTATCCTGAACCTGACAGAGCACAGTCTGGTCAATTATATCGGTAATTATGACTATTATCTGGAGAAAAAAGAGACAAACGAGCGGGCATATCTGGCATCTTCGGAGACAGAAGCAGCAGTAAGCACCGAAGAAGTGTCCGAGGGTAAGACAGACTGGCAGACTCAGAAGGAAGAACAGGCGAAAAAGCGTAAAATTCAGAACCGTGTGAAGAAAATTGAAGCCGAGATTGAGTCTCTGGAAGAAAAACTGACAGAATTGGATGAACAATTTCAGGATCCGGCAGTGGCGACCAACTCTGCAAAACTTGGAAAACTGCACAGCGAGCAGGTGGAAGTACAGGAAAAACTGGATCAGCTGTACGAAGAATGGGAAGAACTGGCATCTGATTGATAAAAAATTGACAAAATAATCTCAGATGTTTATAATGAATACAGATAATTGCGGGTAGTAACGCAAATGGTTGAAGGAGTAAATGGAAGATGCAAAAGGAAATTTCGCAGGCGGTCATACGTCGAATGCCAAGATATTACAGATATCTTGGAGAATTGCTGGATGCGGGAGTAGAAAGAATTTCATCCAATGAGCTGAGCGTTCGAATGAAAGTAACAGCTTCTCAGATTCGTCAGGATCTGAACAATTTTGGTGGTTTTGGCCAGCAGGGATACGGTTATAATGTGCAGTATCTGTATGAGGAGATTGGAAAAATCCTTGGTCTTGACCGACAGCACAACATTATCGTAGTCGGAGCCGGTAATATGGGACAGGCGCTGGCAAATTATGTGAAGTTTGAGAAACGTGGCTTTATGATCACCGGACTTTTTGATGTCAATCCGGCACTGGCAGGTTTGTCAGTCCGTGGTATTGAGATACATATGATGGACGAACTTCCGGAATTTGTAAAGCATCAGAGAGTTGATATTGCGGTATTGACACTTCCGAAAGAAAAGGCAGAACAGGCAGCGGAGCAGCTGGTAAAACTTGGCATCCGTGCAATCTGGAACTTTGCACATCTGGATCTGGAACTTCCGGATGATGTAGTTGTGGAAAATGTTCACTTGTCTGACAGCTTGATGCAGCTGTCTTATAACATTGTCCGCAGACAGGATAACGAATAAGAAACCTTGCAAACGTGCGCTTTGTCCTACGGGCAGAGCGCATTTGTATGTAAATTGTGCAAAACAAACCGGGGGAATATAACGATGAGAGATGTATTAAATGGTCAGGAAATGAAACAGTGTGATGAAAATACCATGAAGATGGGAATGTTATCAGCGGTATTAATGGAACGTGCTGCCTTAAGTGTGGTAAAAGAAATTATGGAGCGTTATCCGGATGATGATACGAGAATTCTGACTGTATGCGGCGCGGGGAATAATGGCGGTGATGGTATCGCTGTTGGACGTCTGCTTGCTTTGCAGGGATATGAAGTGGGTATCTGTTTTGCCGGAAATCCTGAAAAAATGACTACAGAAACAGCCCGGCAGATGAAGATCGCAAAGAATTATAATGTGCCGGTTTTAACACCCGAAGAGGCATTCCAGGAGAACTGGGATGTCATTGTAGATGCGCTCTTTGGCATTGGACTGAGCCGGGAGATAACCGGAAAATATGCAGATATTATAAAAGAATTGAACGTGTATTACGAGGGCGCCGGTAAAATTGCGGTAGATATTGCTTCCGGAATATCGGCAACCACTGGAGAGGTGCTTGGAACGGCATTTCAGGCAGATGTGACTGTGACCTTTGGATTTGAAAAGCGGGGACAGCTTTTATATCCGGGAGCAGAGTATACCGGCGCACTCAAAGTGGAAGATATTGGATTTACCACAGAAAGTTTGTTTGACATTATACCGGGATTGCATGTGCTGGAAAAAGAAGATCTTGATATGCTGCCAAAAAGAACAGCGCACTCTAATAAAGGAAGTTACGGAAAACTGTTATTGATCGCCGGTTCCGAAGGAATGGCAGGTGCGGCAGTTTTTGCGGCAAAGGCGGCATACCGGATGGGTCTGGTCCGGGTGGCAACGGTGGAAAGTAACCGGGCAATTTTGCAGCAACTTGTACCGGAAGCGGTACTGGCAGTTTACAATGATACAACAGATGTGGTAAAATTTGTGGAAACACAGCTTGCCTGGGCAGATGCCGTGGCAGTCGGTTCCGGAATCGGACAGTCTGCATTGTCAGAAAAAATGGTGAAAACTGTGATCGAGCAGAATACAAAACCGTGCCTGTTTGATGCGGATGCCCTGAATCTGATTTCCAAAAATCCGGAATGGCTGCAGTTTTTGAAAAACGGAGCAGTTTTTACTCCGCATCTTGGCGAAATGAGCCGGCTCATCGGAACATCTATCGCAGAAATTTCAAAGGATCTTGTGGGGGCAGCTTTGCAGTATGCACAGAAAAATCACGTAGTAATGGTGTTAAAAGATGCAAGAACTGTGACTGCCACAGAAAAGCGTGGCTGTTTCCTGAATCTGAGTGGAAATGACGGAATGGCAACAGCAGGATCAGGAGATGTGTTAAGCGGTGTGATCGGTGCATTGCTGGCACAGGGCATGCTGCCGGAAGATGCGGCACCTATGGGTGTATATCTTCATGGTCTGGCAGGTGATGCGGCAGCAAAGAAACTTGGCAGACACAGCATGATGGCAAGTGATATCGTAGATGGAATTACCGATTTGTTGAAGGAACAGGAGGACACAATAGAACAATGAAAGAGTATCGCAGAATATGCGCAAATATCAGTTTAAAAGCATTGGAGCATAATTTAGATGCAATACATGACTGTATTGATCGTGATACGAAGATTATTGCAGTAGTAAAGGCAGATGGCTATGGTCATGGGGCAGTACCGCTGGCAGAAGTGATGGAACAGCGCGAGGATGTCTGGGGCTATGCGGTGGCAACCCCGGAGGAAGCGGAAGAACTGTACAGCAACGGAATCAAGAAACCGATTCTGATCCTTGGTTATACGTTCCCGGAATACGATGAGCAGATTGTAAAAGAAGGACTCCGCCCGGCAGTATTTTCTCTGGAACGGGCAAAGCAGCTGTCAGAAGAAGCAGTTCGTCAGAACAAAGAGTGTAAGATTCATATTAAACTGGATACCGGTATGAGCAGAATCGGTTTTCAGGTGACGGAACAGTCTGCTGATGAGATTGCACAGATCGCAGCTTCGCCGAATATTATAATAGAAGGAATCTTTACACATTTTTCCAAAGCAGATGAGACGGATAAAACTTTCACAAAGAAACAGGCAGATACTTATGAGCAGATGATCACCTGGTTAAAGGATCGTCAGATTGAGATTCCAATTCATCATATTTCAAACAGTGCGGGAATTGTGGATCTTCCGGAGTATAATAAGGATATTGTCCGTGCAGGAATTATTTTATATGGTCTGTGGCCGTCCGATGAAGTAGAAAAAAATAATATTGACTTAAAACCGTTACTGTCCTTAAAGAGTCATGTAGTTCATGTAAAGGAACTGGAGCCGGGACGGATCATCAGTTATGGCGGTACATTTGAAGTGGAAAAACCGATGCAGATTGCAACGGTACCGGTTGGTTATGCAGACGGCTATCCGCGCAGCCTGTCAAACAAAGGATATGTGTTGATTCATGGAAAACGTGCGGCAATCTGCGGCAGAGTCTGCATGGATCAGATGATGGTAGATGTTTCTGAAATTCCGGATGTAAAACCGGGAGATGAGGTGACATTGATCGGAACAGATGGTACAGAGACGATCACGATGGAGGAGCTTGGCGATATGTCTGGAAGATTTAACTATGAGCTTGCCTGTGATCTGAACAAGCGAATTCCGCGTATTTACTACTAAAGGTCTGGGTTTATTGTAAGCACTTGTAAAAGTGGAAGCTGCTTCTTGGTTTGATATAAAAATAACAGGAATACACACGCTGAAAATGGGAAGAATGTCAGTAACCTTAAAAAATGGAGTGTATGAAATGTTAATTCGACGAGGAGATATTTATTATGCAGATTTACGACCGGTGGTCGGTTCGGAACAGGGCGGGGTACGACCGGTTCTGATCATCCAGAATGATGTCGGGAACCGCCACAGTCCAACGGTGATCTGTGCGGCGATCACATCACGGATGAATAAGGCAAAATTGCCGACACACATTGAACTAAATGCTGCCAGATATCATATGGTGAAGGATTCCGTAATTTTACTGGAACAATTACGAACCATTGATAAAACGCGGTTGAAAGACCGTATCTGTCATCTGGACAGTGACATTATGAAGAAAGTCGGAAGAGCATTACAGATCAGTCTGGATCTTTAGGTTACATAATCTTGACGGATCATAAGACAGATGCTATTCTGAAAAAAGTACACAACGATTTTGGAAGGAGTATGAGTTGATGGAGGATGATGGCAGTCCGTTAAATAATTTTGGCAAAGGACTGAAAAAACTGTTTGGAAAAAGCCGCAGAGGAAGCGGAGAGGATCTGACAGAACAGGAAATCATGTCTATGGTAAATGAGGGGCATGAGCATGGTGTGCTTCAGGAGAGCGAAGCGGAAATGATCAACAACATTTTTACGCTGGATCAGAAAGAAGCAAAAGATATTATGATTCACCGGAAACAGATCATGGCACTGGATGGACAGGAGACGCTGCAGGAGGCGCTGGTGCAGATTCGTGACATGGCGTATTCACGTTATCCGGTTTATCTGGATGATATTGACAACATTGTCGGTATCATACATATCAAAGACATTTTAAATCAGATGCAGGAACCGTCAGTGCTGGAAAAACAGCTTACCACCATTGATAACCTCATCCGTCCGGCTCCGTTTATCCCGGAAACACGGAATATTGATGTGCTGTTCAAAAATATGCAGTCCCAGAAGATCCATATGGTGATCGTGGTAGACGAGTATGGTCAGACGGCAGGTCTGGTGACCATGGAAGATATTCTGGAAGAGATCGTCGGCAATATTTTTGATGAGCATGATACCGTGGAAGAGCAGATCGTAGAGGAATCCGATGGAAGTTATCTTGTGGATGGCATGACGGATTTTGATGAGGTCTGTGAACTGTTAGAGATTCCACAGGAAGAAACGGAAGATTTTGATACATTGAGCGGATTCCTGGTTTCAAGGATTAATAAGATCCCGAATGACGGGGAAGTATTCCGGGTGGAAGCCTTTGGATTTGAGTTTGACGTTTTGCTGGTGGAAAATAAAGTCATCCGTACGGTGCGGGTGAAAAAACTGGAGCAGGAAGAAGCAAAAGAGTAACATCAGGCGTAATACCAAAAGAGTACATCTTGTCAAGATAAGTCGATTGTGTTATAATATACGACAGTTTTGAAAAAAGATAGGGAGAGATAGATATGTCAGGACATTCAAAGTTTGCAAATATTAAACATAAAAAAGAGAAAAATGACGCTGCAAAAGGAAAAATCTTTACAATTATCGGACGTGAGATCGCAGTTGCCGTAAAAGAAGGCGGTCCGGATCCGGCAAACAACAGCAGACTTCGTGATGTAATCGCAAAAGCAAAAGCAAATAACATGCCGAACGATACCATTGACCGTGGTATTAAGAAAGCTGCCGGAGATGCAAACTCCGTAAATTACGAGTATGTTTCTTATGAAGGATATGGTCCGAACGGTACAGCGATCATCGTAGACGCGCTGACAGACAACAAGAACCGTACAGCAGCAAACGTAAGAAATGCATTCACAAAAGGAAAAGGAAATGTAGGAACACCGGGTTGTGTATCTTACATGTTTGATAAAAAAGGACAGATCATCATTGACAAAGAGAACTGTGATATGGACGCAGACGATCTGATGATGGCAGCTCTGGACGCAGGAGCAGAGGATTTCAATGAGGAAGAGGACAGCTTTGAGATCATCACAGATCCGGATTCTTTCAGCGAAGTAAGACAGGCTCTCGAAGAAGCTGGTATTGAGATGGCAAGTGCAGAGGTTACTATGATTCCTCAGACTTATGTAGAGCTGACAGATGAGCAGGATCTGTACTGCATCAACAAGATTTTGGATCTGCTGGATGCAGATGATGATGTACAGCAGGTATATCATAACTGGGACGAGTAATCATACAGACGATTGTTCGAACTGAAAATTGTGAAATAATGGAGAGAGATGTCGAAACCGGCGTCTCTTTCTTTTTTGGAATGTTACGGTTCACTTATTATGGAGAAGTCAGAAAGAACGTTTTTCGACTGGTGCATATGAATGGTAAATGTGTAACCTTTTTTGCATCTGCCCTTTTACAAGAACGCTTTCGTATGGTATAATGATTTTAATAAATTTGAATGCAGACCGGAAGTCATTCCGGAATGAGAATCAGGGGGTTCAGAATGAAAAAGGTTTTATTTGCAGCTTCAGAGTGTGTACCATTTATTAAAACCGGGGGACTTGCAGATGTATGTGGAGCGCTCCCGAAACAGTTTGATAAAAAGGAATGGGATGTTCGTGTAGTCATTCCGAACTATTCCTGTATCCCGGAGAAATACCGGAATAAATTCGAGTATGTAACACATTTTTATATGGGCACAGGTCCTTACATTCCAAGCAAATATGTGGGTGTTTTAAAATACGAGCTGGATGGTATCACATATTATTTCATTGATAATCAGGAATACTTTAACTGCTTCTTGCCATATGGTGATATCCGTTACGATATTGAGAAATTTACATTTTTTGATAAAGCAGTATTATCTATGCTGCCACAGATCGGTTTCCAGCCGGATATTATCCACTGCCATGACTGGCAGGCAGGTCTGATCCCGGTATTTTTGAAAACAGAATTCCAGGGAGATATGTTCTTCTGGGGCATGAAAGCGATTATGACGATTCATAATCTAAAATTCCAGGGCGTATGGGATGTCAAAACGATGATGGGACTGACCGGATTCCCGAAAGAACTCTTTACACCGGATAAACTGGAGTTCCAGAAAGATGCAAATATGTTAAAAGGTGGTCTGGTATATGCCGATTATATCACCACAGTCAGCGATACTTATGCGCAGGAGATTCAGACACCGTATTATGGAGAAGGACTGGACGGACTGCTCTCCGCACGTCATTTTGATATGCAGGGAATCGTAAACGGTATTGATTACGATATTTACAACCCGGAGACGGATCCAAAGCTGTTTGTAAATTATAACCGTGACAACTTCCGCAAGAAAAAAGTAGAAAATAAAGTGAAATTACAGGAAATGCTTGGTCTGACCGTAGATAAGAAGAAATATATGATCGGACTGATTTCCCGTCTGACAGATCAGAAAGGTCTGGATCTGGTTGACTATGTATTTGAACGGATTCTGGATGACAATACTCAGTTTGTTGTGATCGGAACCGGTGAGGAGCGTTATGAAAATATGTTCCGCCATTTTGCATGGAAATACGGTGACCGCGTTTCAGCAAATATCTGCTATGATTCTGATCTGGCTCAGAAATTGTACGCGTCTGCAGATGCATTCCTGATGCCGTCCAGATTCGAACCATGTGGTCTGACACAGATGATGGCATTCCGTTATGGAACCGTGCCGATCGTACGTGAGACCGGTGGACTGAAAGATACCGTAGAGCCTTATAACGAGTATGAGAATACCGGTACAGGATTCTCCTTCACAAACTATAACGGCGAAGATATGCTCAATGTCATCAATTACTCCAAGACGATCTTCTTTGAACGGAAGCGTCAGTGGAATCAGATCGTAGACCGCGGTATGGCAAAAGACTTCTCCTGGAGAGTATCTGCCGGACGTTACGAGGGACTGTACAATTATCTGATCGGATAAAATTTGTTCTAATTCCTATGGTGGAAACGTGATATTTCGGATTTTTACAGAAACATTGTATTTGCCGGAAATATTGCGATTGAAAAATTATGAAAATAACATATGAAAATTCAGATATGCTCATGCAGAACGGCTCTGTGTGAGCATATTTTTTTTGAAATCACACATACTCAAAGAAATAAATTAGATGAGAACTGGATTTTATATCTATATGGAAAATGGAGGAATTGTGTGATGGCAGAGAAAAAAGCCCTGGAAAATGAAGAAATTAAAGAGTATGGACAGATAGAGTTAAACGAAAACCGCCAGCAGCATAACATTCAGCTGCTTTCCATTATCGGAGAAGTGGAAGGACATGAATGTCTGGCGTCAAATACAAAAACAACGAAATATGAGCATGTACTGCCAAAGCTGGCAGAGGCAGAAGATGACCGAACCGTGGATGGTTTGCTGGTGCTTTTGAATACGGTAGGCGGTGATGTTGAGTCAGGACTGGCGATTGCAGAGATGATCGCATCTTTAAGCAAACCGGTGGTTTCGCTGGTGCTTGGCGGCAGTCATTCCATCGGCGTGCCGCTGGCAGTGGCAGCCGATTATTCCTATATTGTGCCAACGGGAACCATGGTGATCCATCCGGTACGGATGAGCGGAACGGTGATCGGTGCACCACAGACGTATGAGTATTTTCAACAGATGCAGGATCGTATTACCGGATTTATCGCGTCTCATTGTATGGTGAAACAGGAGCGGATCGAGGAACTGATGCTGAATACAAGCATGCTGACAAAGGATCTGGGGACGATACTGGTGGGGCAGCAGGCAGTAGAAGAAGGCATTATTAACGAAGTGGGCGGAATCAATGATGCTGTGCGCCGCCTGCATTTTATGATCAACGATGAGCGGATATAAGTGTAATAGAATATATGTTCGGAAAAATAAAAAACACAGATGACATCTTTTGGAAAGTATGATATGATATACAGGCGCAGGAAAAAGAACCTGTGATACTGATACGAAAGATGAGGGCGTGTGCAATGTCATTGTTACAATCCATACTGATGGGACTGATCCAGGGACTGACAGAATTTCTGCCGGTCAGCAGCTCTGGTCATCTGGCGCTTTTTAAAATATTATTTGATGTTAATACAGAGACAGGTCTGCTGTTTGATGTTATGCTCCATGTGGGAACCTTGGTGGCAATCTGCATTGTGTATTACAAAGATATCATTCGACTGGTGATCGAGTTTATCGGCATGCTGATTGACGGTGGCTATAATCTGGTGACCTGGATGCAGAAACGGAGAGGAAAAGACGGCGCATACCGACATGTGATATATAACAGTTACCGCAAAATGGTCATGCTTGTGATCGTCTCTACGATACCGACGGGCATTATCGGCTATGTGGGAGCGGATCTTGTTACGGCGGCTTCCGAGGTGCTGATCGTTCCGGGAATCTGTCTGATCATTACGGCAGCGCTGCTGTTTGTCTGTGACCGGATACCGGAAGGGCACAAGAAACCAAAACAGACCAGTTATGCCAACGCATTTATTATCGGTATCTGTCAGGGCGTTGCAACATTACCGGGACTTTCCCGTTCCGGAACTACGATCACAGCCTGTGTGCTGAACGGTCTGGATCGTAGATTTGCAGTAAAATATTCCTTTATCATGTCAATCCCGGCAATTCTTGGAGCAATGGTATTACAGTTAAAGGATATCGGTAGCGAAGCACTGATGCGTACTGACCTGATTCATTATGCAATTGGTATGGCAGTCGCAGCCGTAGTTGGTTATATTTGTATTAAAACAATGCTTGTCATTGTGAAAAAAAGAAAGTTTAAGTTTTTCTCAATCTACTGTCTGATCGTTGGTATCGTGTCGATCATTGGTTATTTTGTTACCACATAAGGTTGAGGAACGGATAGAGAAAGGTGTTATATGGCAACTCAGAAAAGAACGACATCTACCAGAAAGAAAACATCCGGAAAGAAGACTTCCGGCAGAAAAAGTTCTGCAAACGGAAGAGGAAAAAGCAGTTCTGCACCGACATTTACATGGCGTGCAGAATTGCTGCTTTTTGCATTTCTGGCATTTGCAATTCTCCTTTTTATCGGAAATATTGGAAAAGGCGGAATTGTGGGAAATGCACTGAGTAAATTTTCCTTTGGAATGTTTGGTGTGCTGGCTTATATTTTTCCGATCCCGGTATTTCTGATCCCGGCATTTATGGTATCAAACCAACAGCGGACACGAACTGGATATACATATTCCGGGAGAGCAATCATGAAAGCGACGGCAGGAATCCTGCTGTTTGTTTTTTTGTGCGTTTTTGCACATATTGTCTGCTGGTGGGATCAGGTGCCGGGAAAGGTGACACAATTGTACACAGAGTGTGCTTCCTCAAAGACAGGAGGAGGACTGGTCGGAGGACTGATCGGGATTGGATTTTCAAAATGTTTTGGCATGATGGGAGCGGTACTGCTGGATATCTTGATTATGGTGATCGCAGTAGTGCTTTTGACAGAAAAATCCTTCTTTAAGGGCGTATCAAAAGGCAGTAAGCATGTCTATGAGTCTGCACGTTCAGATGCAGCGCGCAGAAGAGCGGCAGCGCAGGAACGAAACCGTGAGCGTCAGTCTCAGCGCGAGCAGATGACAGGAAATGATAGAAAAAAAGAACGTCGTATGAATCGGAAAGTCAGCGGTGTGGCATTGGACACAAAGATCCGTCCACGAAAAGAAGAAAAAGTGACGGAGAATATGAGTGAATTATCTTTGAATCCGCAGGATCCGATCAGAGAAGATGTGCTTGCCGAAAGTGAGCCGACGGCAGGTGCGGCTAAGAAACGAAAAACAGCTGCAACGGTGCAGATGCCGGTGACGGAGCCGGAGGATATCACACAGGTGCAGTCGGATGACTTTTGGGCGCAGCATCCGCAGCCGGAGATTCATTTATCCGGGGAGCAGAATCCTTATCCGGAGACGAAGAAACCGGTCAGAGAAACGGCGCAGCCGAAGACTCCGATGCAGGATACAGCCGGCTTAGAAGGGGCAGGAATCTCACAGCCGGAACCGGAGTTAAAGAAAAGGTCGCATCACGGTGGTCAGCCGAAACAGTCTGCTGAGCAGGTGGAACAGGAAGTTGCCGATGTGCGTGAGGAGATCGCAGAACATGCGGGGGAGGAACATGCGCGGGCATATGTATTCCCGGATGTTTCCCTTTTACAGAAAGGTGATCCGAATCAGACGGGAGATTCCAGACAGCATTTGCAGGAAATGTCTGCAAAACTTCAGATGACACTGACAAATTTTGGCGTAAACGCGCGTGTGACTAACGTAGTCTGCGGACCAACCGTCACACAGTATGAGATTCAGCCGGAGATGGGGGTAAAGGTAAGTAAGATCCTTGGACTGGCAGATGATATCAAATTGAACCTGGCAGTTCCGGATATTCGTTTTGAAGCACCGATTCCGGGAAAATCAGCCATCGGTATCGAAGTGCCGAACAAAGAAAATGTGACAATCCCGTTCCGTGATCTGGTAGAATCCAGAGAGTTTCAGGATCATGCATCGAAGATCTCATTCTGTACAGGAAAAGATATCGCAGGTCATGTCATTGTGGCAGATATTGCCAAGATGCCGCATTTGCTGATCGCAGGTGCTACCGGTTCCGGTAAATCTGTATGTATCAATACGATCATTATGAGTATTTTGTACAAAGCAAAACCGGACGAAGTAAAACTGATCATGATCGATCCGAAAGTAGTAGAGCTGAGCGTGTACAATGGAATACCGCATCTGTTGATTCCGGTTGTGACGGATCCGAAGAAAGCAGCCGGTGCACTTCACTGGGCAGTTTCTGAAATGATGGAACGTTATCAGATCTTCCAGAAGTACGGTGTCCGAGATATGAAAGGTTATAATAAGAAGGTAGAGTCCATTCAGGATCTTCCGGGAGAGGACAAACCGAAGAAAATGCCACAGATCGTCATTATCGTAGACGAGCTGGCAGATTTGATGATGGTAGCTTCCAATGATGTTGAGGATGCGATCTGTCGTCTGGCACAGCTTGCCCGTGCAGCGGGC
>ENA-OWRC01002505-OWRC01002505.1-human-gut-metagenome-genome-assembly--contig:-NODE-2505-length-13962-cov-2.564176_pt1 | contig 13962 bp, 8 predicted proteins | sample MGYA00248268_ERZ651895 | MGnify/ENA primary metagenome ERZ651895 (study PRJEB26924, sample SAMEA4378242) | human gut metagenome | biome: human gut; feature: human-associated habitat; material: faeces...
AGCGAGCTTATATCCCCATAAATAAATTTAGGGGCTTTACGCTCGCATTTGGTAAACCTTTATTTTATCATAAGTTGACTACTTCATTTTATTTTTTTATAATCATAACAAAGAGATTTTAAATTTATTTATGAGGAGATAATTTTATGTCATCATCATCATTAACAACAAAAACCCTATCAAAAATGGCTGTTTGCGTAGCTATCATCTGCATATCAGCTTACATATCTTTCCCTATCACTGCTGTTCCGTTTACTTGTCTTACTTTAGCTATGTTATTATCAGCATTTTTATCCACACCAAAAGAAACACTAATCATCATGATTGTCTATACGCTAATCGGTGCTATCGGTCTTCCTGTATTTTCTGGTGGTGCAGGCGGTTTCAACTGTTTATTTTCCCCAACTGGTGGTTATCTTTGGGGCTTTATCGTCAGTTATCCTATCGCTAGTTATCTAAAAGGAAATAAAAACTCTTTCAAAAACTTCTTTCTAGCAGGACTTGCTGTCATTCCTATCACTTATATTTTCGGTGTAGCTATGCTTTGCTTCATTATGAAACTTTCCATTTTAGAAGGCATCACCATTGGTGCTTTACCTTTCATACCTGGTGATATCATCAAAACTTTAATTGCCAGCTATGTTGCTGTTCGTTTACGCAAAAATTTATTTTATTAATCGAGGAATATATATGATAAACAATAATTTTTTACAAGAAGGTATCTCACCTTCTTATTTTTTTCAATATGTTGATACCTTAACTAATCTAAACTTACATTCACTTGTAATCTATAAAGATAATAAATTGCTCTCCAAAGTTCATATTGCCCCTTATAATGAACATGAAAAACAGATTTTATTTTCTGTGAGCAAATCCTTTACCGCCATTGCTATGATGTTCGCTCTCCAAGATAAATTATTTACATTAGATACCACAATTTATTCACTTTTAAAACACAAATTAAATTTTGAACCTACTGAAGATATTAAAAGCATCACCATACATCATTTATTATCCATGACTTATGGATTCATCGACAAAGAAATTCAAGATTTTTACTTAAAAGATGATTGGATTAATGAAGCATTTTCTTTAAAATTACAGACAAAACCTGGCACTTCCTTCTTTTATAATAACCGTTGCCCATTTTTATGTAGTGCCATCATTCAAGAATTAACTGGCAAGAATCTTTTGACTTATCTACAAGAAAAACTCTTTTCTCATTTAAATATAACTAATATAAGTTGGGAAAAAAATACTCAAAACTACGACAAAGGCTCATGGGGTTTAAGTTTGACCACAGAAGATTTAGCTAAATTCGGTCAATTTATACTCAATGAAGGCTCATGGAATAATAAACAATTACTAGCCCCAGAATACATTGAAAAATTACTCACAGTATATATAAATACAGATGATAAAGTTTTTCCAGATAGTAAATTAGGCTACGGTTATTATTTTTGGAAATGCCAACCTGAAAAAGCCTTTCGCTGTGCTGGTCTTTTCGGTCAATATTGCATTATCTTGCCTAAAGAAAATATGGTCATAGCTATAACTAGCAATGCTGAAAATGAACAAAAACAAGCTATTTTATCTGCTACTTGGAAATTCTTAGCCCAAATAAAAAAAGATAATAAATCCTCTACTCAAGATTTATCATCTTTAAATAACTATCTTTCTAAACTTCATTTACCATATTTATCTAATGATAATTCCATTACTCCCGAAATCTTTCAACAAGAATTTAAGTTTTCTCACAATCCTCTAAATTTAAATTCTATTTCTTTCTCCCAAATTTCCCCTGATTGCATCAGAATTAATATTACCTTAAACACTAGAAAATATAATTTATTAGCTAAACTAAACGCTTGGCAAAAGAATAATACTAATTCCGAAAATGATAATTTTGATTCTTGTACAACTATTTTCTATGAAAACCCTTACGCCAACTATGGCTGGCAAAATAACAAACTAAATTTAAAATTAGTTTATAACCAAGGCATTTTCATTGATACCTTAGAATTTAACTACTACAACCATCAACTATACCTACATTACAACCCCACTCCATCTTTCATCATCAGAACAAAACCCCATTATTTCATATCCAACCCCATAAAATAACAAAAAGGCTAGAGTAAACTATACTCTAGCCTTTAATTTACACACTACAAAAATACAACACCAAACTACTTCCACACTATAAATTTTAGTGATAACCATAGATTATTGAAAATAACTTTGTCAAATATCAATAATAGCAAATCTTTACCACATTAGCAGACTTTTACGGTAACTGAAAGTTATCAGCAAAAATAAAATTATGACTACATTTTTAATTCATCATAATACCAAATTACTTCCGCATTATAAATTTAGTGGTAACCATAGGTTATTAAAAATAACTTTGTTAAATATTAATAACACCTAACTATTCCCGCATTAGCAGACTTTTACGGTAGCTGAAAGCTATTGGCAAAAATAAAATTATGACTACGTTTTTAGTCCTACTGTTTGAGCGTAGCGAGTTTAGAGCGTTGTAGGCGTGATTTTATTTTTGCCAAAGTAAAATCAATATTGCGGGATATTTTCTTTTTGATTCGTTTTTCTTTTAAACAAAAGAAAAATGAATTTTATTTATTATTTGCTTTTCATTGCATTTTTAACGCATAATTCTTTTTTAATATCCCATAATTTTTGAGATAAATCTACATAATAACGATGTGGATTTTCAAAGCGTTTTACTTCGTCCCATAAAGTTTCCACTTCTTTTTGACAATATGCTTTTATTTCTTCTATAGATGGGCTTTCATATACACATTCACCATTTTTAAAGATAGGAACTTGCAATTCTCTAGCAGTGAAATTAGTGAGAGTTTTTTGTTTCCATGTAGCATTTGGATCAAAAATAGTATGTTCTTTTGTTGTATCAATTGTTTCATCATATAAGCAAAGTTCATCAGCGATAGCTTTACCTGTTTCTTTATCATACAAACGATATACTTTTTTGAAATGTGGATTTGTTATTTTAGAAATATTTTCGCTGAGTTTAATTTTTGGTGTAATTTCACCATTTTCATTTTCAATAGCTACTAATTTATATACACCGCCAAACACAGGTGCAGATTTTGAAGTAATCATTCTTTCACCTACACCAAATACATCTACTTTAGCACCTTGCATTAATAAATCACGGATTAAATGTTCGTCTAAAGCATTAGATGCTACGATTTTACAATTTGTAAGACCTGCTTCATCAAGCATTTTTCTAGCTTGTTTAGATAAATAAGAAATGTCCCCAGAGTCTAAACGAATTGCAAAATTAGTAATATCTTGTGGCACAAGCATTTCTTTGAATACGCGAATAGCATTTGGTACACCACTTTTTAAAGTATTATAAGTATCTACTAATAACACTGCATTATGAGGATAAATTTCACAATAAGCCTTAAATGCTTCATATTCAGAATCAAACATCTGTACCCAAGCATGAGCCATAGTACCACTAGCTGGCACTTGATAAAGTTCATCAGTAAGTGTGCAAGCTGTTCCAGCACAGCCGCCAATATATGCAGCTCTAGCACCTTTTACCGCACCATCTGCACCTTGAGCACGACGAGAACCAAATTCTAACACAGGTCTACCCTGAGCGGCTCTTACGATACGATTCGCTTTTGTAGCAATAAGAGATTGATGATTTAAAGTCAATAAAATAAAAGTTTCTAAAATCTGTGCTTCAATAGCAGGAGCTTTGATAGTCATAATTGGTTCACGAGGGAAAATACAAGTTCCTTCAGGAACAGCATAAATATCCCCTGTAAATTTAAAATCAGCTAGATATTCTAAGAAATCTTCACTGAACATATTTTTAGAACGAAAATATTCAATATCTTCTTTATCAAAATGTAAATCTTTTATATATTCTATTACTTGTTGTAAACCAGCTGCTATAGCAAAACCACCATCATCAGGAATATTACGGAAAAATACATCAAAATACACATTTTTTTTATGTAAATTATTTTTTAGATAGCCATTTCCCATTGTAAATTCATAAAAATCACATAACATGGCTAAATTTTCATTTTTTGAATTCATAAAGAACTTCCTTTCAAATTTATAACAAAAATATTATAAATCCCTCTCTATTATTAATATACTTCATTTCTTTTTACAAAAATAAAAGTTATATTCCTTAATATTATATAGCAAGCTGTATTTATTTTCTACTCTTTAAATAAAAATAATCTGATTTTTACAAATACATCAATATAAATAAAAAAGAATTCCATAATATTATAGAATTCTCTCTTATTTTCTCATATTTATTAAATATTATTTAATATTTTCAGCTTATCTAGCAAAAACACATTTGCCACTAATATAAGTTTTATTAACTTTTACCTTATCAACATCTTGAGGATTTATGGCAAAAATATCTCTATCAAGTGTTATAAAATTTGCTTTATATCCTGTTTTCAATTGACCAAGATTTTTAAAACCTGCAATTTGTGCCGATTTTTTTGTATATAAGATTATCGCAGTTTTCATATCTATGATTTGGTCATCACCACAATCTGTATTATCATATGCTTTTCTTGTAACAGCTCCTTTGATACAAACAAAAGGATCAGAAGGCACTGCCCATGATGTAGCTGGTGCATCAGTAGAAAAACATAGATTTACTTTTTGCTCTAATAAAGATTTTATTGGATAACATTCTTTCATGATATCTTCGCCCAAATTTTGTAGATAACTTTCTATCTCTGCATAAAGGAAAATAGGTTGAGTTACAAAACCAATATTTTTTTCTACGGCTTTATTAATGCTATCTTGACTAGGCAAAGTAATATGTTCAACTCTTACATATGGTCGATCTTGATTGAGCCAATCTTTTTCTGCATAAACTCTGTCCACTACGCGTTTTATGGCATTTGTTCCCATAGCATGCACAGATAATTGACATTTATTTTGCTTACAAAAATCAATTGCAGTTTCTAATTGTTCATCAGAACATACACTTATACCACAACTATTGCTATTTAAATAAGGCTTATCCATCCACGCAGTTTTACCAGATACACTGCCATCACCAATTAATTTCAATCCAGCAACAAATACTTGATTGTCATTATTTTGCTTTTCCTTGCTAATAGCGAAATCCTTGTCATGCATAAAGAAATCCCACATATAATACATAGAAACTTCTTGTTTAAAACCTTTTGCTATTGCTTCTTTATAATAAGTATAATTATCGGATTTATCCAAATTGCCCATATCACAGACAGCCACTATACCTTGTGAAGTCAATAAATCACCTAAATCCACTAAATTCTGCACTTTTTCAGCTTCATTTAATTCAGGTATATAAGGCAAAACTAAATTTCTCGCATTTTCTTTTAAAACACCTGTAGGCTCACCGCATTCATCACGTTCAATTTGCCCACCTTCTGGGTCTTTCGTATTCTTATCTATTCCTGCTAGAGCTAACGCTTTACTATTTACACATCTTATATGACCGCAAGTGCGAATGATTGCCACAGGAAAATCTTCTGTTCCTTCATCTAAATCCCAACAAGTTATAGAACGTTTTTCAGCGAATTTTCCTTCATCATAACCCCAGCCCAAAATCCATTCATTCTTATTGTCCTTTCTCAACTGTTGAGCTTTTGTTTTTATTTCTGCAATCAAGTCTTTTATAGAATTCACTTTTGGAGGTAATGCTGATATTTCTTTGCTAAAGTCAGCCAGCATTACAGGGTGCATATGTGCATCTACAAACCCTGACAATACGCAAGCATTATTTAAATCTATTACTGGAAAATCACAAATTGGTCTATCTTCTTTTTTCCCTATCCATTTTATATATCCATTTTCCACAATCATACTATTAGCATAAAGATTATCTTCATCTGATGTGAAAATTTTTCCATTCTCATAAATAAAATTATTTTCTTCCATAAAATATACTCCAAATACTAATTAAAATTAATTGTCCCAAACTTCATAAGCAATACTTTCTTTTTTCTTAAATTTATAGATAACAGCACCTATGACATAACCTAAAATTGTAGGAATTAACCATGCAAAGCCTTGTTTAGCTAATGGAATTTGATTAATAATATTCATTAAGCCAGAAATATCTATATTCACTAATCCTGTCATCACTGCTAAATTTAAAGCATCAAATAATGACATAATAAAAGCTACCCAAACAGCACCTTTCCATGCACCATCATTTGGCACCCATTTTTTACCTAAACCTAAGAAAGTCAATACTACTGACATTGGGAATAAAATCATAAAAATAGGGCCAGATATTTTAAGTACATTGCTAACACCAAGACAAGAAATCATAAAAATAGCAATAGTAATCATCAAAGAAGCTTGTCTATAGGAAATTTTACCTTTAAACCATGCTTCCACCCATTGACCAGCAGTAGCTATCATACCTATAGCAGTAGTCAAGCAAGCCAAAATAACAGCAACAGCTAAAATAAAACTACCTTCATAACCTGCTAAATTTTTCACTAAATCAGTGAGTAAAAATGTAGCATTTACATCTAAACTATAATAATTTACACCTTGAGCTCCTAAATATGCTAAGCCAGCATAAACAACAAATAATAAAGTAAAACCTACTAAGATAATACCGAGCATCATCTTATTATATTCTTGTTTATTGCAATAACCTTTTTCACGAAAAGCAGTGATAAACATACCTGCACAAATAATACCTGTACCTACATCACCTGTATTATATCCTGTAAAAAATCCATTCAAAAATGACTCTTTGGCTGTAGAAATAGAGCTACTATGTAATGTATCGATAGGATTTACAATGGCTAATACAACAATTGCCAATAAAGTAATAAGTAAAGCTGGTGTCAAATAATTGCCCACTTTATCAATAACAGTGGAACGGTTCATAGCAAAATAATATGATATTGCAAAAAATATAGCTAAAAAAATAATTCTCGCCATAAATGGCAATTCACCAAAAATTCCTTGCATACCAGACTCGAAAGCAACACCGCCACATCTAGGTATAGTACCAAAGATAACAACTAATAAACCAAGTCCCATATATAAATAATGCCACCAACTATTGATATGTTTCATCATATCTTGCAGATTATATCCTACATTACCTACAGAAGCTAAAGCCATCATAGGGAATAAAATTCCTGTAAGTGCTAAACCAATAATTGCCCAGCCAACTTGTTCACCTGATACTAAACCTATAATCGGTGGAAAAATCAAATTACCTGAACCAAAAAAGATGGCAAACATCGCAAAACCCATAACTAAAATATCTTTTTTCATATTTTTCTTCATCTATCGACCACTCCTCTTTTAAATTTTATTAATTAATTGCATTTATCTTATATCTTTATCGTATAATTATACCAAAGTTATTCATATTGTCAATGATATACGCAATATAATAAATACTCTATATTTTTTCTTTTTATAATATACATTTGTGTTTAAAATTTTATTTTTCGTAACAAAATCAAGATTTTAAGATAAAAATTAAAATCATTTTTTTCAATCATCAAAAATCTAAAATAAAAATCTATGTTAAAGTTCATTATACTAATACATCTTATCTGCAAAATTATACTTGCCATCTTCAAAATCACTAAGTATTGAAGTCCATTTTAGAAAATGATATAATTATTTTATTGTGGATATAGCCACCAGTATTAATTAGCTGGTGGCTATTCTTATCTTAGTTATTTAATTACAATTCAATTTATTTTTAGAAAGGATGTATCTTTTGTTAAATCATAAACAATTATTATATAAAATTTTACCTTATGGCTGTCAGATGAATTTTTCTGATGGTGAGCGCTTCGCAGGTCAATTAGAACGCATGGGCTATAAACCTGCTGAAAAATTAGAAGATGCTGATATTATCATCATCAATACTTGCTGTGTTCGTGAAAGTGCCGAAAAGAAAATTTACGGCAAAATTGGCGAAATCAAACATTTAAAACAACAAAAACCAGATTTAATCTTAGGTATCACAGGCTGTATGGCACAAAAAGATGGTGATGCCATCTTCAAAAAAGCTTCTCATGTAGATTTTGTCCTCGGCACAAATAAAATGTATGATTTACCTGCTGTATTAGAAGAAATTTTTGCTTCTCGTGGTCATATTGTCAAATTAGCTGGTGATTATGATATGCCACCAAATGTAGAGCCAGCAGAAAATAATTCTTTATTTGCTTTCGTTCCTATTATGTATGGTTGCAATAATTTCTGTACTTATTGTATCGTTCCTTACGTTCGCGGTCGTGAACGCAGTCGTGCACCACAAGAAATCGTTGCAGAAATAACAAAACTTGCTCAAAATGGTGTAAAAGAAGTTACTTTACTCGGTCAAAATGTTAATTCCTACGGAAAAGATAGAGATGATGCTGACTTTGCCGATTTACTTGCGATGGTAGATAAAATCGAAGGCATTGAACGTATTCGCTATATGACTTCTCACCCTCGTGATTTAACAGATAAAGTTATCGAAACTATAAAAAATAGCAAACATATCTGCGAACATTTCCATTTACCAGTTCAATATGGTACAGATAAAATGCTCAAAGCTATGAACCGCGGTTATACTACAGCTTATTATAAAGAACTTGTAGCTAAAATCCGCAGTCAATTCCCTGAAGCTAGTTTCACTACTGATTTAATCGTAGGTTTTCCTGGAGAAACAGACGAAGATTTCGCTCAAATGCTCGAATTCTTAAAAGAAATTCGCTATGACGCAGCTTATACATTCTTGTACTCCAAACGTTCTGGTACACCAGCAGCGACTATGGAAAATCAAGTTCCTCAAGAACTCAAAAAAGAACGTCTCCATAAATTAATGGACGCTCAAAATGAAATCAGCTTAGAAATAAATCAATCTTTATTAAATAAAACAGTAGAAGTAATGGTTGAAGGCCCTAGTAAAACTGAACCAAATGTTTATACTGGTCATACTCGCACTAATAAAATTGTGCTTTGGGAACATAAAGATGAACAAATCGGCGATTTAGTTAAAGTAAAAATCACACATCCACAGACATGGGTATTAAAAGGTGAATTGGAGGCGTAAATTTTGAAACTCACTCCAATGATGCAACAGTATCAAACTGTAAAAAATGCACACCCAGACCAAATATTATTCTTTCGTCTAGGTGACTTTTATGAAATGTTTTTGGACGATGCTATACTCGTTTCCAAAGAATTAGAACTCACGTTAACTAAAAGAAGTACAGCAGGTGATGGCATTCCTATGTGTGGAGTGCCTTATCATGCTGCTGAATCTTATATCAATAAATTAGTAAATAAAGGCTATAAAGTAGCTATCTGTGAACAAATTGGCGATCCTAAAGCAAAAGGACTCACAAAACGCGAAGTCATCAAAATCATCACTCCCGGTACAGTGATGAATGAATCAGCTTTGACTAGCAGTAAAAATAATTATATAGCTTTAATCTATGAAGAAAATCACGCTATTTATCTAGCTGGTGCTGATATCTCCACTGGCGAATGCTTCTATAGTATTTATGATGGCCCTGACCGTTGCCAATTATTATTTGACGAACTTTATCGCTTGATGATGCCAGAATTATTATTAATTAAGCCTTTTTCTTATGAACGTGAATTAAAAAATTTCTTATCTCTTCGTTTAAATAATTGCTTAGTTAATGAATTAACTGAAATCACATCACAAGTCGAAGACCTCATGCTACAACATTTTGATGTGCATAATCGCCCAGATAATAAAATCGCTCATAAGGCAATCGCTACTTTACTTGAATATTTACATGAAACAGTAAAAACAGATTTAACTCACCTAAATAAATTAACTTATTTAGACTCTTCAAAATCTCTATTTATTGATACGTATACTTTGCGCAACTTAGAAATAACCCGCAATCTTCGCGATGGTGGCAAAAAAGATACATTATATGATGTTTTAGACTTCACCAAAACAGCTATGGGTAGCCGTCTTTTACGTAAATGGCTAGAATATCCATTACTTAGCCCTAAAAAGATAAATGACCGCTTAGATGCTGTAGCTAATCTTGTATCTGATTTTTCCTTGCGTAATAATCTTCGTGAACAATTAAAAGAAATCTATGACTTTGAAAGATTATTGACTCGTATGGAAGTCGGCACAGCTAATGCCCGCGATATGAATGCCCTAAAATCTTCATTATATGTATTGCCTACTATAAAAAAATCCTTAGCTAAAGCCACTGCTAAATTATTAGCAAACATTCATCAAAAGATTTCTACCTATGATGATTTAGTAGTTCTAATCGATAAGGCAATCGTTGAAGACCCTAGTTTCTCTATCCGTGAAGGTGGCTTCATTAAAGATGGTTATAATCAAGAATTGGATGAATATCGCAATATCGCTAAAAACAGTAAACGTCTTTTACAGCAAATGGAAGAAGACGAAAAAAATAAAACTGGTATCAAATCCTTAAAAATCGGTTATAACAAAGTATTTGGCTATTATATCGAAGTCCGCCATAGTTCCACAGAAATGGTACCTGAAAATTATATTCGTAAACAGACTTTAGCTAATGCTGAACGCTATATCACACCAGAACTCAAAGAATTTGAAACTAAAATTCTCGGTGCACAAGAAAAAATTGTTCAATTAGAATATAATCTCTTTACAGAGCTTCGCGATATTTTAAAAACAAAAATAAGCTCCATTCAAAATACTGCTCATGAAATAGCTATTTTAGACGTTTTAGTAAGCTTAGCTCAAGCAGGTGATGAATATAATTATATTCGTCCAAAACTATTAGATGATGGCACTATCCATATCAAAGATGGAAGACATCCTCTTGTTGAACGCATTTTAAATCGAGATTTATTCGTGCCAAATGATACCCATTTGGATAATGCTCAAAATGAAATCATGATTATCACTGGCCCTAATATGGCTGGTAAATCAACATATATGCGACAATCTGCTCTACTCACATTGATGACACAAGTAGGTTCTTTCATACCTGCTCGTGAAGCTTCCATTTCCCCTGTGGATAAAATTTTTACACGTATAGGTGCTAGCGACGATTTAGTCAGCGGACAAAGTATGGTAGAAATGAATGAAGTATCTCATATTCTAAAATACGCTACAAATAAAAGTCTTGTCATTTTAGATGAAATTGGACGCGGTACAAGTACGTACGATGGTATGAGTATTGCTCGTGCTGTTATTGAACATATACGCGACCATATTGGAGCTAAAACTCTATTTGCTACGCATTACCATGAACTAACTGACCTAGAAGATGATGTTCATGTAAAAAATTATTGTATTGCCGTAAAAGAAAAAGGTTCTGATGTAACCTTCTTACGTCGCATTATTCGCGGTAGTGCTGATAAATCATATGGTATTCATGTTGCTAAATTAGCTGGATTACCTCAAGAAGTTGTCAAACGTGCGGAAACAATTCTCATTGATTTAGAAAATACAGCTCCGACTAAAGAAAAAACTATTATTTCTAAAGATATTTCTGACGAAAATAATATAGATACTACAATAAAACAAGATATAGCTATCACAAATGATACATCCCAAGAAGTAAATTATCTTCAAGATAATCAAAATGATACTGAAACAGCTGACTATCAAGAAAAAACACCAACTTTAACTGCCAACTCAACTAAAAAGTTGAAATTCATGCAAGTAGCAGAAATGCCAACTTTATTCGGTGTAAGTATAAGCACTCAATTAAAAGAATTAGATTTAATGAGTATGACACCACTTGATGCTATGAATAAATTATACGAATTGCAACAACAAGCAAAACAAGAGGAGTGATATTATGACTTCTATTCATATTTTAGATGATATCACTGTCGATAAAATAGCAGCTGGTGAAGTTGTCGAGCGACCAGCTTCTGTAATTAAAGAACTTGTAGAAAATTCCATAGATGCTCATGCGGATAAAATCGAAGTGGAAATCTTAGCTGGTGGAACATCTTTTATGCGCGTTACAGATAATGGCGATGGCATGGATAATCAAAATGCTAGACTAGCTATCTTGCGTCATGCTACTAGTAAAATCAAACAAGTAGATGATTTGATGTCTATAGATACTTTAGGTTTCCGTGGAGAAGCCTTGCCATCTATCGCTGCTGTATCAAGATTTAATTTGATTACACGTCGCCCACAAGATGATTTAGGCACTACTATAAAATTAACAGGTGGTCGCATTGATGAAATTGAAGATATGGGCTGTAATATCGGTACTACTATCAAAGTAGAAGATTTATTTTTCAATGTACCTGCTCGTAAAAAATTTCTCAAAACCACTACCACAGAAGCAAATAAAATAAATGATTTCATCATAAAATTAGCTTTATCTAAGCCTAATATTGCTTTTAAATTGATCAATAATAATAAAATCGCTATCACTACCCCAGGTAATGGCTCTCTATATGATGCTATTGAATGTATCTATGGTGCTAAAGTCAGCGAAGAATTGTTGCCTATCGAAGCGATAACTGACGATATCAAAGTAACAGGCTTCATCTCTAAACCTGCTATTATCCGCAGTTCTCGCTCTTGGCAAACATTCGTCATCAATGGCCGCGTGGTCAATAGTAGAATTATTTCCAAAGCAATCGACAATGCTTACCATTCATTACTGCCAAAATCTGGATATCCATTTGTTATTTTAAATATTGAAATCAACAAACGAACTATTGATATCAATGTACATCCTCAAAAAGCGGAAATAAAATTTGAAGATGAATCCTTATTATTCAAGACTATATACCATGCTGTTTTAGAAGCTATAAAACCTAGTGATAATCAAGCTTTAAGTGATTTTGCTATTCCTGTAACAGATAAAGCATTGCATATTGAAAAAACAGTGCCTGAACAAATCAATATGGATTTATCAGAAAATATGCCATCTACTTCTGCAAATTCATTTAAACAAAATTCTATCAATCATATATCACCATTAAAAAATAATACAACTCCTTTAACAGCAGATTTAAATAAATTTCGCCAAGCAAGAGAAACACTTCACCCTAATTTATCTAATCATCACAGCAATACTATTCAAGAAACCGCCATTCAAGATTACCAAACAAATACTACAACAAAGCCTCAAACAGATATAAATATTTCATCTAGCGAAAACTTAACAGATTGTTCTACTCAACTATTAAAAGAAGCTGTCAATCTAACGCCAATTGGGCAAATTGATACTTGCTTCATTGTTGCTCAAGGCCCTAATGGAGGAATGTACATCATTGACCAACATGCAGCACATGAACGCATTTTATACGATAAATTTGCTAAACAAACTGAGCGAATTCCTGTTCAACCATTATTAATGCATTTATTTTTAGATGTAAATAATAGTGAATTAACTCTAATCGAAGAAAATCAACAAATTTTATATGATTTAGGCTTTAACGTGGAATTAGCAGGACAAAATCAAATCCGTTTAAAAGAAGTTCCCGCTGATATAAAACCACAAGAAAGTGAAGATATTTTCCGTGAAATTTTAATTTCACTTTCTCAGTTGCACACACCTACTCCTCAAGAAATCCGTCATTCTTGCTTAGCTATGACAGCTTGCAAAGCAGCTATCAAAGCAGGCGATATCTTAAATATCACACAGATGAAGATAATCTTAAATGAACTTGCTCAAACAACTTTACCATACACTTGCCCACACGGCAGACCAACTATTATAAAATTTAGTACTTATGATTTGGAAAAGATGTTTAAACGAGTACAATAATAAAAAAAGCCCCTAATAGGGGCTTTTTTTATATCAAAAATTAATTTTATTTATAAAAAAATCACCTTAAGAATTTACTATATTAAAAATTACTGATACAATTAGTATTAATTAACTAAAAATTTTTATTTGGGAGGTATATTGTTTTATCTATTTTATTAACTTTAGTTAATTTTTA
>ENA-OWRC01002512-OWRC01002512.1-human-gut-metagenome-genome-assembly--contig:-NODE-2512-length-13934-cov-16.095900_pt1 | contig 13934 bp, 13 predicted proteins | sample MGYA00248268_ERZ651895 | MGnify/ENA primary metagenome ERZ651895 (study PRJEB26924, sample SAMEA4378242) | human gut metagenome | biome: human gut; feature: human-associated habitat; material: faeces...
TTGGTTCTCTTTTCAATTGTTTGAGAACAGTTTACACAAAATATATTACACTGCCGAAAATTAAGGAGTATTTAATCTATGAATCATATTTCAATCGATAAATTATACAATCCTCAATATGATTTGTTATCTGTTTCTGATAAAAAGGCATTATTAAATACATTGGCAGCAATATATAATTTAGAATTGATATGTTTTAAAGAGTTTAACGCTTTTGAAAAATCAACATATACGGCAGTATATCGCTCTAATGATGGCATAGATTTTGTATTTGTTCCTGGAGATACTGTTACATTAGGGCTTAATTTTAAAAATAAACCATTGCAGGATATTTTTAATGATGAAAATTTAGCGGAGCTTGTCTATCCATTTGTCGAGGGATATGAAGAGGAAATCCTTAGTGAAGAGGATGTTCAAAGAAAGATTAGCGAAACACTAGAAGATGAAGAAGTACTATCTAATATAGAAACGTATTTTACACACAATTTTACTCAGGAAGGTGAGTTTGTAATACCACCACTATTGGTTCAAAAAGAGTATAGTGAAACCTGTTGGATACCTATTTCAGATGCGGATTTAAGACAAAATAAAGAATGGCAACAGATGATAGAAAACGCCGAAAAAGCTGGACTTTCTGAAACAATGGTTCACAATACCGTTTGTTTATATAAGATAGACGATAGCAATTGGTGTGGAAAACTTTATGGAGAGACTACATTTAAGAAATTGTTACAGGATATAAAGATTCATGGATACTCTTTACCTACACTAAGAGAGTGGGAATATTTAGCTAGTAAGGGGTGTAGAACCATTTTTCCTTGGGGGAATAATATAGATTTCTCTATGAATTTAAAACATATGGAATGGATGGATAATGATGGAGATTATACATTAGAAAAGGAAAACTTTTTTGGATTGATTATAGGTGATGATCCGTATTGTAGAGAAATCGTATATGACGAATGTGGATTTTCCTATAAAGGCGGAGATGGTGGCCGCAATATATGTGGAGGATTAGGTGTTGTGTGGGGCTATTTACCTGTTTCACCATACTTTCAAGATAGTGAAATGGTAGTAGGTGATTATATAAATGGAGGCTATGATTTTTTTAGACGGGTTATAAGGATTAATGACAATATGAAATGATGTTACATATAATAAATCTAAGGTATCAATTGATAACATTGTTACATAATTAAAATAGGTGCCTCTTAGGAGACACCTATTTTATTAATATTGGGATAAGCGGAATATTTTTCTGTACTCTTCCGGTGCATCAGAACCATCAGACGGTTTTATAATAACTCTAATATATATATTTTTTTTGAAGTCTGGATAGGTGTTAGCATATTCTTTGCAGAATTGATCTATTCGATTGTAAAAATTTGTTACATCTTGGTTTTGTATGGCCGAATAGGAAATAGGCATTTCAATATACAAAGAAGATGTATCGTATGTGGCATAGGATAATTCTTCTGCTGTTAGATAGTTTTTCATTAATGGGAATGCAGTTATTAACGGGATATTGGTTATCAGTATTCGCTCAACTTGTGGTATAACAGGTGCAGAGGTGTGCATGACTTCAGATATTTCAATTGGTATTTGGGGATACTTGTCAAAGATGACTTGCCATCTATTGTTTCTTTGTGCCTCCAATTGATATGTTAGATTAGGATAATTCTTATTTATATATTGTTGTACCTCATCTTCACTATAATGTGATAGAAGATGACAACCCGTTGTTAGTATGAGGGATAGTATAATCAACGGTAGTAATACAAATCTTTTAAGAGTAAATGGTTTCATTGGTATTCCTTTTATACTACTTTAGAATGTTCAGTAAATTGTAATTCCTTAACAGGCATTGCTTAATTATTGGCGGTATTTTGAAGTACGTTCTTTTAATTATATTATACCTAAAACATATTTTTACTTATATAGTTGATTAATACCATACAATTCTCCAATAAACTATAACAAAGAGGCACCTCCTTGGAGGTGCCTTTTTTGTGCATAATATAGGAAATCAGTATCTTATAAGTGTTGATCTGCCGTGTGTTATAATTAAGAACATCTAAGAATGTATTGTAAAAGAGACTGGTGAAGAATGAAAAAACTTGAAATATTGGGATATATTTGGATTTTCACATCTATATCGTTATGTATAGGGGTATATAAACTTGAGCTTAGTAAACGAGTCATTGATGAAGAGTATGAATACATCAAAAAACATAGAGCTTTTGGTAATTTAACCAAGTATTTAACAATAATTGCAATTATAATTGTAGTCCTATTAAATTGTAAATTTTTAATTGATAGAGATTATTTATTTGTTGCCCGATATGGTGTTGTGTGGGGCGTTTACGTGCTTTTTATAATATGTACAGGTTTTTATCAAAAGCGAAATAGTTTATATTATAAACGCGGCCTTTTGGCTATTTTTTCTATATTAATTGGTATTGCAGGTTTAGGATATGCATTAAAGAGTATGTTCTTTAAGTAGTAAATGTATATCTTAAAATGGTTATTAATTTAATAGCGCTTACCCTCGAAATATGATATACTATTCTAACGCGCATAATTCGTGCGCGATAGGAGGAAACACATTTAGATGTTAGAAAAATTTGAACAATTAATGATTAGCGAACCTGTTCTACGTGCGTTAAACGATATGGGCTTTGAAGAGCCTACGCCAATTCAACAGGAAGCTATCCCCGTTGCCATGAGCGGTAAAGACATGATTGGTCAAGCTCAAACAGGTACTGGTAAGACAGCGGCCTTTGGCCTACCTGTATTGGAACGCGTAGACGGCAGTAATCGTCACGTTCAAGTAGTGATTTTGTCCCCTACACGAGAATTAGCTATTCAAGTAGCAGAAGAGCTTAATAAAATGGCTCAGTATACGGATATTACGGCATTGCCTATTTATGGTGGCCAAGATATTAACCGTCAATTCCGTGCATTGAAAAAGCATCCGCAAATCATCGTTGCCACACCTGGCCGATTGATGGACCATATGGACCGCGGTTCTATTAAATTTGAAGATGTTAAGATTGTCGTTCTTGACGAAGCTGATGAAATGTTAAACATGGGCTTTGTAGATGACATTAACAAAATTTTAGGGGCTATCCCAGAAGATCACCAAACATTGCTATTCTCTGCAACAATGCCTAAGGCGATTCGCGAGTTAGCAGAAACATACCTTACAGAACCTACGTTAATTCGTATGAAACCTACGCAAGTAACGATGGATCTTATCGAACAATACTATATCGAAGTACAAGATCGTCAAAAATTTGACGTATTGTGCCGTTTGTTCGACTTACAAGCGCCAGAGTTGGCTATCATCTTTACACGTACGAAACGTCGTGTTGATGAAGTAACAGAAGCCCTTAAAAAACGTGGCTATATGGCGGAAGGTATTCATGGTGATTTATCACAACAAAAACGTGATAGTGTAATTCGTCAATTCCGTGAAGGTACAATTGATATCCTTGTAGCTACTGATGTGGCTGCTCGTGGCCTAGATATTTCCGGCGTATCTCATGTATATAACTATGATTTGCCACAAGATCCTGAAAGCTATACGCACCGTGTAGGTCGTACAGGTCGTGCAGGTAAGGCAGGCGAAGCATATACATTTGTTATCCCTCGTGAAATTGAACACCTTCATGCTATTGAACGTTTAACAAAACGTAAAATTGCAAAACGTCGTGCTCCATCTTTGGGCGAAGTTCTAGAAGGTCAACAACGCCTGGCTGTTGAAAGCTTAATTGAAATGGCTAACAATACAGAAGAGTTGGCACCATTTAAGGTGAATGCAGAAGAGTTGTTGAATGATACTGATTCCGTTACATTGATTGCGGCAGCACTTAAATTGTTAACAAAAGAACCAGATACAACACCTGTAAATATTACAGAAGAAAAGCCTTTACGCGTGCGTCGTCGCCGTGAAGGTGGTCGTGGTGATCGTCGCCGTCGTGATGGAGACCGTCGTAGAGATGGGGAACGCCGCCGCGATGGTGAGCGTCGTCGTGATGACCGTCCGCGCCGCAGTCGTGATGATCGCAAAGGTGACCGCCGTGATAGCCGTCGCCGTGATGATCGTCGTAGCGACCGTCCTAGAGCCGATCGTAAACCTCGTCATCAAAGCGAAGGTTTTAAACCATATTTTAAAGACTAATTACAGTGTGAATTTGGTTTAATACAGATTAATAGTAAATATGAGTTATGAGAAACGTGGATTGTATAAATCCACGTTTTTTATTGCTTAAAATCTACTGGAATGGTACAATAAATAATAATTATTGTTTGAAAATGGACGATAGAGTACCGATATGTTTCCAAGTGGAGAAAGGTAGATTATTATGGATATCGCACAAATTTTGCGAAGCGAAGGGTTTAAGGTAACCCCTCAACGAATTGCAATTTATGATGCTTTGCGTGGTCATCACAATCACCCAACAGCAGAGATGATTTATCATAGCTTGCGTCCTACACATCCAAGCATGAGTTTAGCAACCGTATACAAAACAATGGAGATTTTTGAAAAAATTGGCCTTGTTAAGGTATTGGAAGTGGGCGATGAACGCGCACATTATGATTGGGATACAACAGCTCATGCACATATTCGCTGTGTTCGTTGTAACAAGGTAGAAGATATGATGAATGTCGATCTACATGCTATTGCTGATATTGCTGGAAAAGCTAGTGCTTATCAAATTACAGGACAGCAAATTACATTTGAAGGCGTATGCCCAGAATGTGCAAAAAAAGAAAGTCACTAACAGACGCCCCCTGCGTATAAGATGCAGGGGGTTTTTGAGTAAAATTAGAGTGGAAAGGAAATTTAATGTTTATTATAGGTTCACATTTATCAATATCAAAAGGGTATTTACATATGGGAAAGGAAGCTACCAAAATTGGGGGCAATACATTCCAATACTTTACGCGCAATCCTCGGGGTGGTAGCATGCGTGCTCTCGATGTGGAGGATATGAATAGCCTTAGTGCGTATATGAAAGAACATAACTTTGGTACCTTGTTAGCTCACGCGCCTTACACGTATAATCCGTGTGCAGCTAAGGAAGATTTGCGCGCTTTTGCCAAACAAGCCATGAAAGAAGATTTAGAGCGCATGGAATATTTACCCGGCCAGATGTATAACTTTCATCCCGGCAGTCATGTAAAGCAAGGTGTTGACCAAGGCATCGAATACATCGTGGAGTGCTTGAATGAAATCTTATTCCCAGGCATGAAAACCACGGTTCTTTTAGAGGTTATGGCTGGCAAGGGGACGGAAATTGGCTCTCGCTTTGAAGAAATTGCTCGTATTATTGACGGTGTAAAATTAAAAGAGTACATGGGTGTTTGTGTAGATACTTGCCATATTCACGAAGGTGGTTATGACATCGTTAATAATTTAGATGGTGTTATCGACGAGTTCGATCGTATTGTTGGTCTTGACCGTTTGAAAGCTATTCACTTGAATGATTCAAAAAATCCTATGGGGGCACATAAAGATCGTCATGAAAAAATTGGGGAAGGTCATATCGGTATCGATGCAATTGCCCGCATTGTAACACATCCTAAATTGACGAATTTGCCATTCTATTTGGAAACGCCAAATGAACTCGATGGGTATGCGAAAGAAATTGCTATGTTGCGCTCTATCGTGGATAACCAATAATCGAGCAAAACCGTATATTTAGTTATATAATAATTGGTATAAACTAAATATATATAAGGTATAGGGAGAACTGGAAAGGGGGATGAAATGCGTTTTTTACATACTGCGGACTGGCATTTAGGTCGTATTTTTTATGGTCAGTACTTAACAGATGACCAAGCTCATGTGTTGGAGCATCAGTTCTTTACTATTTTGAACGAAGAAAAAATCGATGGCATCTTGCTTGCAGGGGATGTATTTGATAGGGCGGTACCACCCATTGAAGCTATTGAATTATGGGACTCTATCATTACTCGTCTCGCTATGGATTATAAGATTCCTCTATTTGTAGTGAGTGGAAACCACGATGGAGCGGAACGCCTTGAAGTGGGACGGTCTATGCTAAGTGAATCGGGTATTCATATTTGGGGCTCCCCTCATCATGCATTACAACCCTTTGAATTTGAAGGCTTTGATGGTAGGGTAGCCATTTGTCCTATGCCGTTTAGCGAACCTCGTCGTATAGGTGACGCTTTGGGACTGAACTCCAGTGAATCAAAACCAGTTGATACGGATATGACTGATGATACTTTATTTTCCTATGTAGATGATAAGGATCAAGAAGCGGTTGCACTTAATTTACATAATTATGACCAAATGTATCAGGCTTGGAGTGATTATCTATATAAACAAGTGCCAAAACAGATGCGTAGCATTGCCATTAGTCACGCCTTTGTAATGGGTGGCGAAGTAGGTGGTTCGGAACGAACATTGTCTGTAGGTGGTAGTGAACAGGTGAGCCCTCACGTTTTTAAAAACTTTCACTATACAGCTCTTGGACATTTACATGGACCGCAACGGATGGGGGCAGACCATATTCGCTATAGCGGATCGCCATTGAAGTATTCCTTTGATGAACATGGGCAGAAGAAATCTTTTACTATTATTGATATGGATACAAACGGGAAGGTAGATATTAGTACAATCCCTGTAGAGGCGAAGCGGGATGTAGTCATCTTGGAAGGTTATTTTGAGGGCCTTTTAAATAATACAGCCCTCCAAAAGAAACATAAGGATGATTACGTGCAGGCACGCCTCCTAGATACGATGCCTATCATGGACGGCATGGCTAAGTTGCGTCAGGTTTATCATCGATGTATGACCATTGAATTGGCAGGGCGCATAGCAACACCTGTGGGAGATATGGGTGATGCCGTATTTAAAGAGTTAAACGAGCGTGAATTATTTAATCAGTTTGCTGAAACCGTATGGAAAGAACCATTAACAGAGGCGGAACAGTTATATATCAACTCTGTATGGGACCGCATTATCAAGGAGGACTAGATGAAGCCTATATCACTAACAATAGAAGCCTTTGGTCCGTATCGAGATTCGGTTACATTGGACTTTAGTAAATTAGAAAATCATTCTATGTTCCTCATCTCCGGTTCGACAGGAGCAGGGAAAACATCCATTTTAGATGCTATGGTGTACGCCTTATATGGTGAGCCTAGCGGAGAAGTGCGTAAAATAGATGCTATTCGCAGCGATTTTGCGGAACCTGAGCGGATGACACGCGTAGACTTTTCCTTTGCCATCGGAGATGCTCAATATCGTGTTGAAAGACTACCAAAACAAATGGTAGCAAAAAAACGCGGCACCGGTATGCGGGAACAGAACGCTAGCGCTACTGTCTATGAAATGAAAGCTGGTGAGTGGAAAATCGTTGCTACCTCTGCCGCCGCTGTTCGCGATACAATTCAACGAATCATAGGTTTTCGTAAGGATCAATTTTTACAAGTGGTTCTATTGCCACAAGGGGAGTTCCGAAAATTACTAGTTGCATCCACTAGTGAGCGTGAGGAGTTACTACACACTCTCTTTAGAACGGAGCTATACCGAAAATTACAAGAGGCTCTTAAATCAGCTTATGATGACGCAAAATCAGGCATTGAGGCAAATCTGACAAAACAAGCGGCGTTGATAGAGTCGATTCCTCATGATGAGGATACTCCACTACTGACTGCTCAACATGTACGTGAGTTGTTAGCAAATCGAGGGCCCTATCGTGATGGACTTGTTGTAAAGCGAGATGAGGCTGTTACCGAGGTAGAGCAGTTCAATGCATTGCGTAAGGAGTGGGCCGTATATAATCAAGCACAACAGGCTCTTATAGAGGCTAGTTCTGCACTAGACTTAGTCAAAGCAAGAGAAGGGGAGCGTTCAAGTTTAAGTGAAAAGGTTCAGTTTCTCACTTCTTTGACTCCTAGCTATGAGCTATATAAACAGTTTAGTGATAAACAGAGTGTATTAAAAAACTTGGAAACCGCACTTTCAGATGCGAAAAAAGGTGTAGAAATTGCATCTCAACATGAGTCTACATGTACAGAAGCTCATGATGTGTTAGCATCTCAAAGTGAAACTATACAAGCTAAGAGGACCACATTGGCTCAATTGCAACAACAGTCAGAGAAGTTTAATGAGTTAGCACTGTTAAATCAGGAATTGACCACCTTAAAGAGTAACTTAGAAACACAGGACCGCGAGAAAAGCGAAGCTGAGTTACAGGCACAGCACAAGCTAGTAGTTGATTTAGAGGTCGCGTTAGGTGAAGCGAGAAAACAGTTCCAAGCTAATAGTAAAACATTAGAGTCTATTCCTCGTATCCAAGAACAGTTGAGTCAGTTGCAACGATATGCTGAATTATTTTCACAGAAAGAGAAGATTCAAAGCGATATTGATGCAAAAGATAAATTATTAGCGGCTATAGAGGAATCTGTAAAGAACTCGAAGGTACATCTTGAGCGTTTAGAACATTTGATGGCAGAGGGACGAGCGTTTGAACTTGTCCATTTGGTAGTAGATAATGAGCCATGCCCTGTATGTGGTTCTACAGAACATCCACAGTTAGCATCCAAGCCTGAGTTGTATCCTACAAAAGAGGAGATAGAAGCGGCTCGTGCGGTGCGGGATGAGGCGCTACAAAAGCAGGCTAGCGAAATTGGTCAGAAAGAAACGTTGGTGATTCGTCTACATGAGTTAGATGAGGCAGTTAAAAACCAAGTTTCTAAACTTACATCATCCATTGATGGTTTTTCGGAAGACACATTTGATTCTATTCAACAAGACTTGCTATCTCAAATGGAGCGGATCGCAGCTCTACATAGTGATACAGAACAGTTGAGCAAGACTATAGCTACAAATGAGGATGCATTGAGCGGGGCTAAAGAAGAATTAGTAAAATTAGAGATTGGTCATAAGGAATTACTTGATAGGTTGCATGACTTAGAGATTCAGATTAGTTCTGCGCATGCTAAGATTGATGCCTTATCTGAAAGCTTGCCAACTACAGATCTTGATGCATGGCATAAACAGATAGAATCATTAGAAACCGAAATTAACGCATACGATGAGCAAGTGGAGGCTAGTAAAACAAATTTAGAGGCTGCTCGAGAACAGCTCAATGCTAAACGGGGGCGTTTAGAAACCTTATCTGCGCAAGTGGAAGAAGAAACTAACAACCTTGATGTAATGTATAAGGAATATACAAAATCATTGGAATTAATTTCTTTATGTGAAGATGATTTCATAGAGTTGTTAGGTGATTATAAGGCCTTAGATACCTTTAGAACTGAGTTACATGCATTAGATGAGGCTTTCAATAAAGCACAAGCTGTATATGATGCGGCGTTAAAGGTAGCGAAATCTATAGTTGAGCCTCGTGATACAGTAAGTGATGAGGTGTATGATGCGGCGGTAGAGCGTAGAGATACACTGATAGGCAATTTAGCGGCCTGGGACAAAGAAACACAGCATATAGAAACTACACTTGCTTCGCTAGAAGATATTGAAACGGCTATGGGTGAGGCCCGAGAGAAGGTAGCCTTCTTAAGTCGATTGAATGATCTCGCTAATGGTGGTGAACAAGGTTTTAAAAATGTCACCTTTGAGCGCTATGTATTGGGGGCTATCTTAGATGAGGTCGTATATGCGGCTAATTTACGACTTCAAAAGATGAGTCGTAGCCGTTATTCTTTAGAGCGTTCGGATTATACGGGGGGCGGCCGTGGCAAGCAAGGCCTCGATTTGGCCGTAATGGACGCTTTCACAGGACAATCGAGACCGGCGAATACCTTGTCTGGAGGTGAAACCTTCTTGGCATCTATGGCACTGGCCTTAGGCCTAGCCGATGTGATTCAAAGTTATGCCGGTGGTATTCATATGGATACGATATTCATTGATGAAGGGTTTGGTACACTTGACCCTGATACATTGGAGCTTGCTATGGAAACATTGGTACAATTGCAATCATCGGGGCGCCTTATTGGCATGATCTCCCATGTACCTGAGTTAAAGACGCGGATACCAGCCCATTTAGAAGTCACACGTGGTGATGAAGGTAGTACGGCAAAATTTGTTATTAACTAGCTATAAATTTACAAAATGTGATACTATTAAAAGAGGATAATTCCTACAAAAATATACTGTATTTACATAAGGAGGTCCTATGAAGTTTTCATTTGCTCATAATAATATAAATGTCAAGGATCTTGATAAGAGTTTAGCCTTCTATAAAGAGGCCTTACTGCTTGAAGAGGATCGTCGCTTGGAAGACCCAAGCGGTGCTTTTATCCTTGTATATTTAAAAAGTCCATATACGGCGCATGAATTAGAACTTACATGGTTGCGCGATTGGGATCGCCCTTATAATTTAGGGGATAATGAATTCCACTTAGCATTTTATGTAGATGACTACGAAGCAGCTCTAAAAAAACATAAAGAGATGGGTGTTGTAGCCTATGAAAATGCCGACATGGGTATTTATTTTATCGCTGATCCTGATGGATATTGGACAGAAATTATTCCGGCGGGTAAATATTAATGGAATATATGTTAACTCGTTTAGAATGGTTGGTTGGTCCTGATAAAATCCAAACATTAAAGGATACATCTATTGCGCTCTTTGGTGTTGGTGGTGTCGGCGGTGGGGCCCTCGAGGCTCTAGTACGTGCTGGTGTAGGGCGCATCGTTATTATTGATGGTGATTCCATTGCATCCAGCAATTTGAATCGTCAAATGATTACGACACACGATACCATTGGAGACCGTAAGGTTGAGGTCGCAAAGGCGCGAGCTCTTTCCATCAATCCTGATGTAGTGATAGAAACTCACGATATTATGTATACTGAGGAGAAATATCCTGGATTTATTCAAAGCTTGAACGTTGATTATGTGATCGATGCCATTGATATGGTAACGGCAAAACTCAATATTATCGAGGTTTGTCAACGTGAAAGCATCCCTGTTATTTCCTGTATGGGCGGCGGTAATCGCTTTTACCCAGAGAAACTTATGATTGCAGATATCAATAAGTCTCATACATGCCCATTGGCACGCGTTATGCGCCGGGAGCTCAAGAAACGGGGCATAAAAAAACAATTAGTTTTATTTTCTACAGAAAAACCGACAAAACCACAGTTCCGCGGGGAAGCAACGAGCCCGGGAACATGCAGTTTTGTGCCACCAGTGGCAGGTTTTATATTAGCAGCACATGTGTTGCGTACAATTTTGGAGGTACCTGAACAATGAAACAAGCAAAAATCCATATGGCAAAAGGTGGAGACATTGTAATTGAATTATTTGATAAAGAAGCACCTGGCACAGTACAAAACTTTATCGACCTTATTAATAAAGGTTTCTATAATGGATTGACATTCCATCGTGTAATTCCTGGCTTCGTAGCGCAAGGTGGTTGCCCTAATGGTAATGGTACAGGCGGTCCTGGTTACACAATTAAAGACGAATTGATTGGTAATCCACATAAACATGAACGCGGTGCATTATCTATGGCTCACCGTGGCCCTAATACTGGTGGTAGCCAATTTTTTATCGTATACGAACCACAACCTCATTTAGATGGCGTACATACTGTATTTGGTAAAGTAATCGAAGGTATGGATGTAGTTGATGGTATCCATCAAGGCGATATTATGGAAACTGTGGAAGTAATCGAAGGTTAGTCTCATGAATGATGTATCTATTAAACATCCGGAGTGGCTTGATATCGATGTAAATGGGGACATATCACATGGTTATGATCAAGAATGGTTTGATGACGAATGGCAACGTTTATCTGGATGTGGCCCTACATCGGCGACACAGGTATTGAGTTATTCTGAATTTCGAGATGGTCTATTAGATGTGTCTACTACGGCCAATCATGCACTAGCGTTAGAACGTATGAATGTCGTATGGAACTATGTAAAACCAAGATTTGGTGGTGGCGTTTATAAAACGCAATGGATGGAACGCGGACTCAGACGTCTGTTCGATGATAAGAATTTGCCTTATGAGGTACACATGCTTAATGTATCTCCTTTTTCGGCATCCCGCGTAGAAGTAGAGGCGGCAGCGCAGTTTATTCATGATGCATTATCACAGGATGTTCCTGTAGCGTTCTTAAATCGCCATAAGGGTAAAGAACCTGCGCTCTATACATGGCATTGGGTCCCTTTATATAAGATGTTCATGGATGGTGATGATATTCGTTGCGGCATTTTTGATGAAGGGGAAATCCGTGATTTTTCACTCGTTCATTGGCTGCAAGATACCATTCTTGGTGGTGGATTCTGTTATATAACTAAGAAATAATATTAGAATTATGAGAGCGATGGTGAAAGCTATCGCTCTACCTATATAGGAGGCTATTATGAGTCAATGGATTACCGAAGAACAAACTCCTCATTTGCGTCTCAGCGCTGAAGCGGAAGAGGTACTTTATTCTGGTGAATCTGAATTTCAAAAAATTGAAGTATTTCAGTCTAAAGAATATGGCATGATGCTTGCATTAGATGGTGTATTCCAAACGTCTGAACGGGAGGAGTTTATCTACCATGAAATGATTGCTCATGTACCATTGTTTTTGCATCCAAATCCAGAACGGGTACTGATTATCGGTGGTGGTGATGGCGGTGTAGCTAGAGAATGCGTACGCCATGATTGCGTTAAAGAAGTTACCATGGTTGAGATTGATGGTAAAGTTGTAGAATTGGCAAAACAATACTTACCTACTATTTCTAAGGCTATGATTGAAAACAATCCTAAGTTAACAGTAAAGATTGGTGACGGTATTGGCTTTATGGCAGAGGCTGAAGATTACTATGACGTTATTATTGTGGATTGCTCTGATCCAATTGGTCCTGGTGAAGGATTATTTACGGAAGAGTTTTATAAGAATACGTTGAAAGCTCTAAAAGCAGATGGTCTATTTGTACAACAAACTGAATCTCCTATGCTTCATCAACCGCTCGTTGAGAAGGTGTTTGGTTATGTAAATAATCATTTCCCAATCGCTCGTTTGTACACCGCATACATTCCAATCTATCCGGCCGGGATGCATTGCTTTACGGTTGGATCTAAAAAATATGACCCATTAACATGGGAACCAAATCGTGAACAAAACTTTGAAACTAAGTACTATAACAAGGATATTCAAAAGGCTGCGTTTGCATTACCAAATTTTGTAAAAAACTATTTGCCAAATAAATAATTTATATGTATAATAGGGAAGCACCATTCGTTAAGAAACATTTTAACGGTGGTACTTCCTTTTTATTAGGATGTGAAAGAGTTTTATATTAGAAGTATATAGCTTGTTAATTTCAAAACTGAAAGTTAAATGAAATTAGAAAAAGTTATTGACACAAACTTCTAAAACAGATATAATTCTCTTTGTTACGAAGACAGTGTCTTCGATACCTACAAGGTGGTGGGTATGGTGAAGCGGTTAACACGGCGGATTGTGGCTCCGTTACGCGTGGGTTCGATCCCCACTACTCACCCCATAACCTACACATCGTAATCATTGTAGGGGTGTCGCCAAGTGGTAAGGCAACGGACTTTGACTCCGTTATGCGCTGGTTCGATCCCAGCCACCCCTGCCAACATGGTTCATTAGCTCAGTTGGTAGAGCACCTGACTTTTAATCAGGGTGTCCCGCGTTCGAGTCGCGGATGAGCCACCAAATAAAACTCACAAACGAAAGTTTGTGAGTTTTCTATCTCTAATTTTAGAGAATTTGGTTATGATGGTAAGTATATTGTGGAAACACAATTGGTCAAAAATAAAACAAAACTTCTTAAAAAAGTGGTTGACGTTTTATGAGATGACTGATATACTTTAAAAAGTCGTTAGAACGTTAAAACTTCTAATGTACAGATCTTTGAAAACTGAACAATGATAGGTAATCAATCATATGATTGAACAT
>ENA-OWRC01002522-OWRC01002522.1-human-gut-metagenome-genome-assembly--contig:-NODE-2522-length-13877-cov-15.034076_pt1 | contig 13877 bp, 10 predicted proteins | sample MGYA00248268_ERZ651895 | MGnify/ENA primary metagenome ERZ651895 (study PRJEB26924, sample SAMEA4378242) | human gut metagenome | biome: human gut; feature: human-associated habitat; material: faeces...
CCGCCGCACGCGTAAGAAGATTAAGAAAGACCGTGAGCTGAATGATTATTACCAGCTGCATAAGGAGAAGATGACGAAACCACGTAAACAATGATTAATCATTAAACATTAATCACTAAACATTATTCATTAATCATTAAACATTAAATTCGTGAAATCAGTATTCATAACATTCGACCAGGCGTTCTTCGAGCGCATCATGGCATTGCTCGACCGCCACAACTGCCGTGGCTTCAGCTATTGGCAGCAGGTACAGGGGCGTGGTTCCGTCAAGGGTGAGCCGCATTACGGCAGCCATGCCTGGCCCAGCATGTGTAGTGCCATTATCGCTGTGGTGGATGAGGCTAAGGTAGCTCCGCTGCTCGATGCCCTCCATGCTTTGGATGTGGAGACGCCGCAGCTGGGGTTGCGTGCATTCGTGTGGAATATCGAACAGACCATTTAATCAGGCCTGTTCTATCAATAACTATTATCCCCGGAGAAAAAATCTTGTTTCTTCGGGGATAATTCTTTTTTGTCCGGAGATATTTTTTCAACCTATATCTATATCTTTGCGTCCACGTTAGGTATGGAAAAGAATTCATTGAAATATACGGGTTTGTTAGTGTTCATCGTATGGGGCGCATTGCTACTGATGCAATGGCTGCCAAGCATCGCGGTGGGCGAACACACGCTGCGGCGTGTGGACCTGCTGGGCGATGTGCGCCGCCCCAAGCCGGTGACGGAAGAAGAACCGGACAGTCTGCTGCCCCCGCCTCCGAAGGTGAAGCCCGCCTTTGTGGACACCTGCCGTGCGGGCATGACGTGCATTGAAGATTACAGCGATTCTACCATGCGTGGCATGACGCGGTTCTATCAGGCACTCGACGAGCTTGCCAAAGCACCCCGTCCGGTTCGTATTGCCTATTTCGGCGACTCCTTTATCGAAGCGGATATTCTGACGGCCGATTTGCGCGAGATGCTTCAGCAGAAATATGGCGGTTGCGGAGTGGGTTTTGTCACCATCACGTCCATGACCAGTGGTTTCCGTCCTACAGTGCGTCATTCCTTCAGCGGATGGCAGAGCCATTCTGTCATGGACTCCGTGTTCTTTGACCGTAGCAAGCTGGGAGTCTCCGGACATTACTTTATTCCGAATACCGATGCTTATGTGGAACTGCGGGGTCAGAAGAACTATGCTTCCCGTCTGGACACCTGCCAGCGTGCCAGTATCTTTTTCTATAACCGTGGCGCAACCACCCTTTCTGTCCGCGTCAATCGTGGCGAAGCAACTACCGAGACTTTTGAGCCGATTGATGATTTGCAGGAGATGACGGTAGAGGGAAATATCGGTTCTGTCCGTTGGACGGTGGAAAGTGCGGACTCCACCTTGTTTTATGGCCTTGCCATGGACGGTACTTCCGGCATTGTGCTGGATAACTTCTCACTGCGTGGCAGCTCCGGCCTCTCCCTCCGTTCTGTTCCCGTGTGGATGATGCGCGAGTTCAACGAGCAGCGACCCTACGACCTGATAATCCTGCAATACGGCTTGAATGTGGCCACCGAGCGCGGACGCAATTACGATAGGTACATTGCAGGTATGCAGACAACGGTGGAACATCTCAAGGAAGCCTTTCCGCAAGCTGCCATCCTTGTGGTCAGCGTGGGCGACCGTGACTATAAGACCGAAGAAGGGGAGCTGCGTACCATGCCCGGTATCAAGAATCTGGTTCGTTATCAACAGAATTTGGCGGCGGATGAGGCTGTCGCTTTCTGGAACATGTTCGAGGCTATGGGTGGGGAAGGCAGTATGGCAGAGATGGTGCATGCCAAGCCGTCACTGGCCAATTATGATTATACGCACATCAACTTCCGTGGTGGAAAGTATCTTGCGGGATTGCTTTATGAGTCTTTGATTTATGGTAAGGAACAGTATGACAGAAGGAGGGCCTACTATGAAGAGGAGCCATAAGGAGGATTCACGATTGTACGATTTACGATGTACGATTTGCTGCGCGGTGCTGGTGCTGATTGCGGCGATAGGGCCGCTCCATGCACAAGATGTATTGCCGGGCATCCTTTCGTGTCATGTCGGCGGAACGGATTGTGATACTCTCTGCCTCTATTCCCAACGTACGGATACGGTGTCTGTCCCTTTGATAACTTTTCCCGCCGCATTCCGGCAAATGAAGGAGAATGTACTTACCGACAGTCTGGGTATTCTTAATCCTTTCTGGGAGAAGTTGCGTCTGTCTCGGCTGGGCGCTTCCGCTGATACGCTTCGCATCGTATATGTGGGCGACAGCCATATACGCGGCCATATCTTCCCCCGTACCACCGGTGCGTTGATGCAGGACACTTTCGGGGCAGTCTCTTATACCGATGTAGGTATCAACGGTGCATTTTGTACTACTTTCACCCGTCCGGACCGTATTGCTGATATTGCGGCTCTGCATCCCGACCTGCTTATTCTTTCCTTCGGGACGAACGAAAGCCATAACCGCCGTTACAATACAATGCTGCACTATCGCCAGATGGACGACCTTGTACGCATGCTTCGCGAGAAACTGCCGAATGTACCGATGTTGATGACCACTCCTCCGGGCTCTTACGAGAGTTTCCGGCAGCGTCGCCGTCGTCGGACCTATAAGATTAATCCGCGTACTGCCGTTGCCGTGCAGACCATCCGCCGCTATGCCGATGAAAACGGATTGGCGGTATGGGACATGTACGAAATACTTGGCGGTACCCACCGTGCCTGCCTCAACTGGCAGGAAGCCGGATTGATGCGTCCGGACCATGTACACTATTTGCCGGACGGTTACCGCCTGCAAGGCGAGCTGTTCTACCAGGCCTTGTTAAAAGCTTATAACGATTATGTGGAATATTGACGAATTTTTATCCGGATTGAATATAGACTTGGACCGTTTGCGCGATGTCTTCACTTATGACCCGCAAGCCCCGATGATATTCAGCAGTGGTATTTTCCTCTGGCTGTTTGTCGCTTTTATATTGGTTTATCTGTTGTTGCAACGCCGGACGACGGCGCGTTTGCTGTTTGTCACCTTGTTTTCCTATTACTTCTATTATAAAAGTAGTGGCACTTATTTCTTCCTGCTTGGACTGGTGACGGTCTGTGACTTTTTCATTGCACGCTTGATGGCACGCGAGGCTATTCCCTGGCTACGTAAGGCATGGGTTGTGTTGAGTCTGTTCATCAATTTGGGATTGTTGTGTTACTTCAAGTACACCAATTTTCTGGGCGAAACTTTTGCCTCGCTGACGGGAGGCACGTTCACGACAATGGATATTTTCCTTCCGGTGGGCATCTCTTTTTTCACTTTTCAGTCGTTGAGCTATACGATAGATGTGTACCGTCGCCAGATAACGCCTCTGACCAGTTTGTTGGATTATGCTTTTTATGTTTCTTTCTTTCCCCAGTTGGTGGCGGGTCCTATTGTACGTGCCCGTGATTTCATTCCGCAAATCCGCCGCCCGCTGTTTGTCTCCAATGAGATGTTCGGACGTGGAATCTTCCTCATCGTGAGTGGGCTCTTCAAGAAAGCGGTTATATCGGACTATATCAGCGTTAACTTTGTAGAGCGTATTTTTGATAATCCTACTCTTTATTCGGGGGTGGAGAATCTGATAGGTGTTTATGGCTATGCCTTGCAGATTTATTGCGACTTCTCCGGTTACAGTGATATGGCTATCGGCATTGCCTTGTTGCTGGGCTTCCATTTCAATATCAATTTCGATTCCCCTTATAAGTCCGCTTCCATTACGGAATTTTGGAGGCGGTGGCATATTTCGCTTTCCAGCTGGTTGCGCGATTACCTTTATATTTCTTTGGGAGGCAACCGGAAGGGGAAAATCCGCCAATATGCCAATCTCATCATTACCATGTTCCTGGGCGGCTTGTGGCATGGCGCTTCGTGGAATTTTGTACTTTGGGGAATGATGCATGGCGTTGCGCTTGCAGCCCATAAGTGCTGGATGACGCTTACCGGGCGTAAAAAGGGGACGGAGAGCCATGGCATCCACCGCTTCTTCGGAGTGCTTGTCACTTTCCATTTTGTTTGTTTCTGCTGGATATTCTTCCGTAATGCGGAGTTCTCCACATCAATGGATATGCTGAAGCAGATATTCACTACTTTCCGTCCGCAACTCTTCCCGCAGCTGGTAGAGGGTTATTGGGAAGTGTTTGCACTGATGGCATTGGGCTATCTGCTGCATTTTGTGCCCGACAGTTGGGAACGTGCTTGCACAAAAACAGTAATCCGCCTCCCCTTGTTGGGAAAGGCGGTACTGATGCTTGCTGTAATCTATCTGGTCATTCAGATGAAAAGTTCGGAGATACAGCCGTTTATCTATTTCCAGTTCTGATTACTTCTTCTCGGTCGCTGTGGAGTCTGCCTGCTGTCGGAAGGGTTCCCGGTAGTTGAGCCCGTCTCTCCGGTAGAGGCCGATGAGTCCGGCCAGTCGGGTAGTGAAGTTTGTATAATCTTTCTTTTCCAGTTGTGTCCATTGTACTTCGGCAAGGGCGGCCATACGGGGGAGAACCATATACTCTACCTGTTCGCTGGTCGGGATGTATTCTGTCCAAAGGTTGGCTTGTGTGCCGAGTATGTGCTTGGCTTGTTCTTCGGTCAGTGAGGCGGTAGGATTCAGACTGTATACTTTCTCCAATGGGACAAAGCCTCCGATGGCAAATGGTTCGTGCCGGGTATCCTCACTTTGGTAATAATCAAAGTAGCAATAGTCATTGGGTGTCATTATCACGTCGTGTCCCAGTTGGGCCGCCTTGATTCCTCCTGCCGAGCCACGCCATGACATAACAGTTGCGTTGGGGGCGACGTCGCCTTCCAGAATCTCATCCCAGCCGATAATCTGGCGTCCTTTACTATTGAGGAGCTTTTCGATACGTGTCATACAATAGCTCTGCAGACGGTCTTCGGCAGTATGGTTCTTGTCGGCTTTCAATTTTTCGGTTCTGATACGTGCCTGGCATTTGGGACACTTTTCCCAACGGGTGCGGGGAGCTTCGTCACCGCCGATGTGGATGTATTTGGAAGGGAATATGTCAATGATTTCGGCCATGACATCTTCGAGGAACTGCATGGACTTTTCGTTGCCGATGCACAGCACATCTTCGAATACGCCCCAACGTGGGCACACTTCATACGGTCCACCGGTACATCCCATTTCGGGATAGGCGGCCAGTGCGGCAAGCATGTGTCCGGGCAGGTCTACTTCGGGGATGACCGTGATATAGCGCTCCCCGGCATATTTTACGATTTCTTTGGCTTGCTCCTGCGTATAGAAACCGCCATACCGGGTGTTGTCATACTCTTCGGTGTTCCGGCCGATAACGGTACGGTCGCGCCAGGCGCCAATTTCCGTCAGCTTGGGATACTTCTTTATTTCTATTCTCCAGCCTTGGTCTTCGGTGAGGTGCCAGTGGAAGGTATTCATATTGTGAAGTGCCAGCAAGTCTATGTATTTTTTTACGAACTCAATGGGAAAGAAGTGGCGGCCCACATCGAGGTGCATGCCCCGGTAGCTGAAGCGGGGTTCATCCTGGATGCTGCCGGCAGGCAATAGGATAGAGGTGGCTTTGGTTTCGGCGGGGATTGATTTACGCAGGGTTTGTATACCGTAGAACACCCCGTTCTCGGTCTGTCCGTTTAGGGTCACCCGGTCGGCTTTGACGGTCAGCACATAGCCTTCCCGGTTGCCGATGGCCGGATCCAGTCCCAATGTGATGGCACCTTTGGGCGCTTCGCTCCCCGGGGCAAGGGCTTCTGTCTGGAGGGTGTGGCCGGTGGACTGGCTGATGTATTCGGCCAAAAACTCGGCATTGCGTTTCAAAAGTTCATTGTGTTCGGGGTAGGCGATGATGGTACCGTCATTCAGGTTGAAGGGGGATTCCTGACTCAAGGCAACCTCCTGGGGCAGGGGAATGACTTGATAGTTGGCTGTTGTTTCTACTCCGCATGAAGAGCAGGCCAGGATGAGAGTGCCTGCAAGGAGCATGTGTGTAAGTTTTCTCATGGTATTGAACTGATTAAATTAGTGTCTGACAAATATACTAAAAAAATACTAAAGAGGCAGAGGAGAAGGGGATAAATGCATGCTCATACCTCAGTTCTTCTTTGCTCTGTACTCCTTGGGTGACATTCCCGTGTGTTTCTTGAAATATCGTCCGAAGAAAGACTGGTCGGGAAAATGATATTTGTCGGCAATCTCTTTCAGTGACATGCCGGTGGATTGCAGTGCCATTTTCAGTTCCAATATCAGGTTTTCGTCAATGATTTCTTTGGCAGAATCTTCTGCCACTTGTTTGGTGATGGCAGATAGGTAGCGGGTCGAAATGCAGAGTTGGTCAGCATAAAAAGCGACATCCCGCTGGGTAGTACAGTACGTATGTACCAGATTTATGAACTTTTTGAACAATTCTTCTTTCCGGTTACTGCCATTGATTTGCTCTTCCGTAAAGTAACGTTGAACCTTGTCGTAGGTGTCGAGAAAGAAAATTTGCAGCAGGTTTTGTGCAATGGCTTCGCGATACAGATTTTCAGAATCGCGGTAGATGGCATTGCTTGCCGTGATGAGTCCTGTGATAGCACGAACCGGTTCGTCTTCGGTATGCGTATAGCATGCATTCTCCTTTATAAAATGTATGAAGGGCGGCTCTAAACGGAAGCATGCCGTCTTGAACATTGTCTCGGAATAGGCAAAGAAGTCCACCAGGAAATCTTTACTCGCACTTGTCAGTGAAATAATGGAACTTGGAAGCAGCGTAATGTGCGTATTGGGTACAATATGATATTTTCTTAAATCTATTGTGATATTTGCTTCTCCACGGGTGCAGAACATCAGTGCTCCATTGTTCATTTTCAGAAGACGTTCCCGGAAGAATTCCAGCTTGTCTGTTCCGGCTCTGAACGTTTCTTGTTTGGTAGTCAGTAATGGGTTCATATGTTAGATTGCTTATGATTTGCGGTTACAAAGGTACGAGTTCTTTTTGGATTGTTAAATGGCATGTTCCGAAAATGAACAGTCGTGTACCTTCAATGAAACAAATGGTTGTTCAAAAACGGCATACCTTTGCTGCCGGCTTAAAAAATGAAAGAGAAAGCCGACGTATTATTTTTTTAAGATAAAAAGTATGATAACAAAAAAGAGTATGATGAAACAGATGATGACCGTCATCTGTAGTGCAACACTGGCAGCCTGCGGCAGCGCGCCTGTCGTGCAACCCCAGTCGGAATATCAGGTGATGACTATTTCGACTACCGACAAAGAACTGCAGACAATTTATTCCGCAGCCATCCGCGGACGGCAGGACATTGACATCTATCCGCAGGTGTCCGGTACACTCACCAAACTTTGTGTGGAGGAAGGACAGACCGTGCGTCGGGGGCAAGTCTTGTTTATTATCGACCAGGTGCCCTATCTGGCAGCCTTGCGCACAGCAGAAGCCAATGTGGAAGCTGCCCGTGCCGGCGTGGCCACTTCGCAACTGACATATGACAGCAAGAAGGAGCTTTATGCCCAGAAGGTGATTTCCGAGTTTGACTTAAAGACTTCCTACAACAGCCTGCTGACAGCGAAAGCCCAGTTGGCCCAAGCCGAGGCGCAGCAGGTGAATGCCGCCAATAACCTCTCTTATACAGAAGTGAAGAGTCCGGCAGATGGAATGGTAGGTACGCTCCCTTATAGGGTGGGGACGTTGGTCAGCGCCAGTTTGCCCAAACCACTGACGACCGTATCCGATAATTCTAATATGTGTGTCTATTTCTCCATGACAGAGAATCAGTTGCTTGACCTCACCCGCCGCTACGGCTCCAAGGATAAGGCGCTGGCAGAGATGGACTCTATCGAATTACAGCTCAATGACCGTTCTGTCTATCCGCAAGAAGGTAAGATAGAAACTATCAGTGGTGTAATTGATACCTCTACGGGTACAGTCAGTCTGCGTGCCGTGTTCCCCAATAAAGAGGGATTGCTGACCAGTGGCGGTTCGGGCAACGTCATCATCCCGGTACGGAAAGAGAACTGCATCGTTGTTCCCCAGAGTGCCACTTACGAAGTACAGGACAAGGTCTATGTATATAAGGTAGTTGACGGCAAGGCGCAATCAGTTCCCGTGCAAGTGACCCGTGTGAATGGAGGTCAGGAATATATCGTAGAGAGTGGCTTGAAAGTGGGGGACACAATTGTGGCCGAAGGCGTGGGTTTGCTGCGTGAAGGTACCTCCGTCCAACCCAAAACGAATGAATGATAATTTTTAACCGATAGAATATGAACCTCAGAACTTTTATAGAACGCCCCGTTTTTTCGGCAGTCATCTCCATTACGATTGTCATTCTGGGCATCATCGGATTGTTCACCTTGCCCGTTGAGCAATATCCCGACATTGCGCCGCCCACCATCATGGTGAGCACCACTTACTATGGTGCCAGTGCGGAAACCCTTCAGAAAAGTGTTATCGCTCCGTTGGAAGAGGCCATCAACGGTGTGGAGGACATGACTTACATGACTTCTACCGCCAGCAATGCAGGGTCGGTTTCCATTACTGTGTACTTCAAGCAGGGTACAGACCCGGACATGGCGGCGGTCAATGTGCAGAACCGTGTGTCCAAAGCCACGGGGCAGCTTCCTGCCGAAGTAACCCAGGTGGGTGTCACCACCAGCAAGCGGCAGACCAGTATCTTGCAGATGTTCTCTTTATATAGCCCTGATGACAGCTATGACGAGAACTTTCTTGCCAACTATATCAGTATCAATCTGAAGCCGCAGATTCTCCGTATCTCCGGTGTGGGCGATATGATGATTATGGGTGGTGACTACAGCATGCGTATCTGGATGAAACCGGATGTCATGGCGCAGTACAAGCTGATACCTTCGGATGTGACGGCTGTGCTGGCAGAGCAGAATATCGAATCGGCCACCGGGTCGTTTGGTGAGAACTCGGATGAGACGTATCAATATACCATGAAATATACGGGACGCCTCATTACTCCTGAGGAGTTCGGCGACATCGTCATCCGTTCTACCGAAGACGGCGAGGTGCTGAAACTGAAGGACATCGCCGATATAGAGCTGGGTAAGGACAGTTATGCCTACAAAGGTACCATGGATGGACATCCCGGTATCTCCTGCATGGTGTTCCAGACCGCGGGGTCCAATGCCACGGAAGTGAACCGGCAGATTGACCGGCTCCTTGAAGAAGCACGCAAGGACTTGCCGAAAGGCGTGGAGCTTACCCAGATGATGTCCAGCAACGATTTCCTCTTCGCCTCTATCCACGAAGTGGTGAAAACGCTGATTGAGGCTATTATCCTGGTTATCCTGGTGGTTTATGTCTTTTTGCAAGACATCCGCTCTACGCTGATTCCGCTGGTAGGTATCGTTGTTTCACTGATTGGTACGTTTGCTTTCATGTCCGTTGCCGGATTCAGTATCAACCTGATTACACTGTTTGCGCTGGTATTGGTGATTGGTACGGTGGTGGATGACGCCATTGTCGTGGTGGAGGCGGTGCAGGCACGGTTTGATGTGGGCTATAAGTCCTCCTACATGGCAAGTATCGATGCGATGAAGGGCATCAGCAACGCGGTTATCACTTCTTCACTGGTGTTTATGGCGGTGTTTATTCCGGTATCGTTCATGGGAGGGACTTCCGGTACGTTCTATACCCAGTTTGGGCTGACGATGGCGGTGGCCGTTGGCATTTCGGCGATTAATGCGTTGACACTCAGTCCCGCACTTTGTGCCTTGCTGCTGAAGCCTTATATCAATGAGGACGGAACGGAGAAGAATAATTTTGCTTCGCGCTTCCGCAAGGCATTCAACACGGCTTTCGAGGCGGTGGTCGAGAAGTATAAGAAGATAGTGTTGCTGTTCATCAAGCGCCGCTGGCTGGGATGGTCGTTGCTGGCACTTTCGGTGGTGCTGCTGGTATTCCTGATGAATACCACCAAGACCGGACTGGTGCCCGACGAGGACCAAGGAACGTTGTTTGTCAACGTTAGCACCGCTCCGGGTAGCTCGCTCAAGACGACAAATGACATTATAGACCGCGTGGAGAAGCGTCAGGAAGACCTTCCTCAGAAATTGCACTTGCAGAAAGTTGCCGGTTATGGTCTGCTGTCCGGGCAGGGAAATTCTTTCGGTATGATTATCGTGAAGCTGAAACCTTGGGACGAGCGTACGGCAAAGGAAGACCAGGTGCAGGCAGTCGTCAACCAGATATACGCTCGCACGGCGGATATTAAGGATGCTACAGTCTTTGCCATTGCTCCGGGTATGATTCCGGGCTATGGTATGGGTAATGCGCTGGACTTGAATGTGCAGGACAAGCAGGGAGGGGATATGAACACCTTCTTCCAGACCACCCAGCAGTATCTGGCGGCACTGAACCAGCGTCCGGAAATTTCGATGGCATACTCCACGTTCGATGTACGTTATCCGCAGTGGACCGTCGAGGTGGATGCTTCCAAGTGCAAACGTGCCGGGATTACTCCCGACCAGGTGTTGTCCACACTGTCGGGCTATTATGGCGGGCAATATGTCTCCAACTTCAACCGTTTCTCCAAAGTTTACAAGGTAATGATTCAGGCCGACCCGAAGTTCCGTTTGGATGAGGCTTCACTGAACAATGCCTTTGTGCGCATGTCCAACGGTGAGATGGCTCCGTTGAGCCAGTTCGTTACGCTGACCCGTTCCTACGGTGCCGAGTCCTTGAGCCGCTTCAACATGTTCAACTCCATTGCCGTGAATGCCATGCCTGCTGAGGGATACAGTACCGGTGACGCCATCCGTGCCGTACAAGAAACGGCGGAGATAGCCTTGCCGAAGGGATATGGCTATGACTTTGGTGGCATCACCCGCGAGGAAAGCCAGCAGAGTGGTACTACAGTCATCATCTTCGGTATCTGTATCTTGATGATTTACTTGATTCTGAGTGCGCTTTACGAGAGCTTTCTGATTCCGTTTGCCGTTATCCTGGCCGTTCCTGCGGGCCTGATGGGGTCGTTCCTTTTTGCCAGGATAGCCGGGTTGGAGAATAATATCTATTTGCAGACGGGACTTATCATGCTGATAGGTCTGTTGGCAAAGACTGCTATTCTGTTGACGGAGTATGCCGCCGAGCGCCGTAAAGCGGGAATGGGGCTGATTGCTTCTGCCGTCAGTGCGGCAAAGGCGCGTTTCCGTCCCATCCTGATGACGGTACTGACGATGATTTTCGGCCTTTTCCCCTTGGTGGTTGCCACGGGTGTCGGAGCCAACGGTAACCGTTCATTGGGTACGGGTGTTGTCGGTGGTATGTTCATCGGCACATTGGCGCTGCTGTTCATTGTTCCTGTCTTGTTCATCAGTTTCCAGTGGTTGCAGGAGCGGCTTCGTCCTGCCCAATCCGTCCCGACGAGCGACTGGCAGATTGAGGAAGAGATGAAAGTAAGCCGGAAGGAGATAGAAGAATCACATTAGTACATTATCGCGTAACTAACATAAAAAAATAATGAAGAAACAATTCATATTATTAGCTGTCGCCGGCTTGGTACTGACCAGTTGCGGCATCTATACCAAATACCAGCGCCCGGAGGACATCACGACCGATGGACTTTATGGACACGATTTGGATGGGCAAAGTCTGGATAGCCTGAGTCTGTTTGCGGCATCGGACACTACCTCCATCGCTTCCCTTTCCTGGCGCGAGCTTTTTACGGACCCGCAATTACAGTCGCTCATCGAACAAGCCTTGCAAGGCAACACTGACCTGCTTTCCGCCCAACAACGTATCAAGGAGGCAGAAGCCACGCTGATGTCGGCCAAACTTTCGTACCTGCCTTCGTTTATGCTCACTCCGCAGGGTGGCGTCAGCAGTTTCGACAATTCCAAAGGCTCGTGGACCTATTCCGGCATTGCCTCGGCAAGTTGGGAAGTCGATATTTTTGGTAAGTTGACCAATGCCAAACGCCGTTCCAAAGCGCTCTACCTTCAAAGCTTGGAGTACGAACAAGCCGTCAGCACTTCGCTGATAGCTAATGTGGCCAATCTGTACTACACCTTGCTGATGCTCGACGAGCAATACCGCATTTCCGAAGAAACAGCCGCCAGTTGGCGCGAAAGTGTACGCACCATGCGAGCCATGATGGCTGCAGGCATGACGAACGAGGCGAGTGTTTCGCAATCCGAAGCCAACTGTCGTCAGGTGGAAGCTTCGCTGCTCGACCTCCGGCAGCAGGTAAAGGAAGTGGAGAACAGTCTCTCCATTCTGTTGGGCGATGTTCCGGGCACCATTGAGCGTGGCCGGTTGGCGGGGCAGGAGTTCCCGCAGGAACTTGCGGTGGGCGTACCTCTGCAATTGCTTTCCCGCCGTCCCGATGTGAAAAGTGCCGAACTCTCGCTGGCATCCGCTTTCTACAGCATCAATGCCGCCCGTTCTGCTTTCTACCCCTCCATCACCCTGAGCGGTACAGCTGGCTGGACCAACTCGGCAGGAAGCATGATTGTCAATCCAGGAAAACTACTCTTCTCCGCCATCGGCTCGCTGACACAACCCTTGTTCAACAAAGGGCTGAACGTGGCACAGCTCAAGATAGCCAAAGCACAGCAGGAAGAAGCCAGGCTCGCTTTTCAGCAAGCTTTGCTCAATGCCGGTAGCGAAGTGAACAATGCTCTGACCCAAGTGCAGGTAGCCCGTGGAAAGACGGAGCTCCGCGCAAGGCAGATAACTTCACTGGAAACTACCGTCCGCAGCACCCGGTTACTGATGCAACACGGCACTTCCACCTATTTGGAAGTGCTCACTGCCCAGCAGGGGCTACTCTCTGCCCAACTGACACAGGTAGCCGACCGCTTTGATGAAATACAAGGTATCATCAACCTCTATCAAGCCCTCGGTGGAGGGCGGGAGTAAAATATACTCTTTCTCATCTTCATTCTCTCGCCCCTCTATCAATCCGGCATTTCCTTTTTTTGTGGGAATCCGATGGTAGAGGGGCTTTCATATAAGCGGGCTATGGCAAAAAAACTACGGTTTCTTGCCGTCAAACCGGGACAAACTTTATAACTTTGCGGCATACGACATAAAAATCTATCTATTATGAACTGCAAATCCTTGTTTTTTCTGGTTGTTTTTTCCCTGACCCTTATATCAGGGGTGTTTGCTCAAAAGAAAGTTTCTATTCTTGGCGATTCCTATTCCACTTTTTACGGTCATGTCTCTCCTGCCGCCAATCTCTGCTGGTATGGAGTTCCCGGCGAAAAGAAAGAGAATGATGTGACAAAGGTGGAGGAAACCTGGTGGTACCGTTTCATCCATGAGCACGGCTTTCAGTTGGAACGCAACAATTCCTATTCCGGCTCCACCGTCTGTCATACCGGTTACGAGAAAGCCGATTACTCCGACCGTTCTTTTATCACCCGTATTCACAACCTCGGCACCCCCGACATAATCCTTGTTTTTGGCGGTACCAATGACAGTTGGGCAGGTGCTCCCATTGGCGCATACCAATATGATGGCTGGACGAAAGCCGATTTGTATAGCTTCCGTCCTGCCTTTTGCTATCTGCTTGCATCTCTCAAGCAGCTCTATCCTGCGGCCAGGATTTATAATATTACCAATTCAGAATTATCCGAAGAGGTAACTGATTCCATGGATGAAATTTGCCGGCACTATGGCATCGAGAATATTCGTTTGCACGACATTGATAAACAATGGGGGCATCCTTCTGTGCTAGGAATGCAGAGTATCGATGCTCAGGTTTGGGAGTCTGTCTCCCCGATATTGGAGGCTTCTGTTTCTTTGCCTGCCAAGAACTAAGGACAGATGTCTTATCCTGATATAGGTAGACACATTTACAAACTAATAAATGTGTTACTAT
>ENA-OWRC01002531-OWRC01002531.1-human-gut-metagenome-genome-assembly--contig:-NODE-2531-length-13836-cov-15.222916_pt1 | contig 13836 bp, 16 predicted proteins | sample MGYA00248268_ERZ651895 | MGnify/ENA primary metagenome ERZ651895 (study PRJEB26924, sample SAMEA4378242) | human gut metagenome | biome: human gut; feature: human-associated habitat; material: faeces...
AACCCGCATAAACACTGGGAATGTTTGTAGGCAAGTTGGGCACTTTTGTGGCACTCGGTGTCAGGAGAGTGGAATGGTTGAGAATAGGAGTTTTAACTTGGTAGAGTTTTGTGTTAAAATGGGTAAAATAAATTGAAATTTAACGGAGGTGTGACAATGCTAGAAGTCAAGTTCTACGACACAGCGGATGACTCTTTGCTTAAATTTGCCGTTATCATCTCAAAGTCTGATAATAAATGGGTGTTTTGCAAACACAAGGAACGATATACCCTTGAAGTGCCCGGTGGTCACAGGGAGCATGGAGAATCCATTCTTGATACCGCAAAGAGGGAATTATACGAGGAAACAGGAGCTGTAGTTTATACAATAGAGCCTGTTTGCATATATTCCGTTATCGGCAAGACCAGAGTCAATGATACTGGAGAAGAATCGTATGGAATGTTGTATTTTGCTAAAATAACAGAATTTGAATCACAATTAAATAGCGAGATAGAAAAGGTGTTCAAACTCGATGAACTTCCAACAGAATGGACATATCCTTTAATTCAGCCCAAATTGATAAAAGAGGCTGAACGAAGGGGCTTTCTATAAATTCCATTTTACACTGTTTATAGGTTACATCTTACAAAATACCTGTAAATCATCAATATACAACTATATATAATAACTTTGATACAAGAAACAGAGCAAGTACTAAGGCAACGAAAACCTTTCAGTACCTGCTCTTATTTTATTTAGTGGAATTATTAGAAAAATTTTTCATTGACAAAATTAGAAAGGTATGTTTTAATCTATTAAAGTTAGTTAAAGGTAACTATAATTAGTCTTGGAGGACAACAAGTTGGAAAAAGTAAATGATCTCTCCAAATCTAAAATATTATATGTGGTTGTAATAATTCTCCTGATGGCAGCACTTGTGATTACAGTTATTACTGCGGTATCACTTGGACAGGTAAATATAAAAGTATCAGACACATATAAAATTATTTTTGGAAAGCTTACACATCATGATGAAATATTTAATTCGTCCAGCAAAGCAATGATTGCAATAGTCTGGAATATGAGATTGCCAAGAGTTCTTCTTGGCTTGTTGGCCGGTGCCGGACTTGCATTATGTGGATGTGTGATGCAGGCAACGGTTAATAATCCAATATCTGAGCCATATATTCTTGGTGTTTCATCAGGCGCTACATTTGGTGCAACCCTGCTTATAGTTATTGGACTGGGAACGTTTGTTTCCGGTGGTGCATTTGTGGGAGCAGTTATAGCAACAGTTATGGTTCTTGGGATTGCTACCGGACATGGAAAGATGACTACGACAAGGCTTATTCTTGCAGGAACTGTTGTTAATGCATTGTTTACAGCATTTTCTAACTTTATTATCTCAGTTGGAGCCAATGCTGACAGCATAATGACAATCAAGTTCTGGACCATGGGTTCACTTGCCAATGCAGGCTGGAAAAGCATTATGCTTCCTGCAATTGTTGTAATTGCTGTTACATTATTTTTCTGTACGCAGTATCGCATACTTAATACGATGATGTTAGGTGATGAAACGGCAGTTACACTTGGAATAAATTTAAGCCTGTACAGGAAAGTTTATATGACATTAATAGCAGTAGTAACAGGTGTGCTTGTTTCAAGCTGTGGAATAATTGGTTTTGTAGGACTTATAATACCACATATATCAAGGGCATTTGCCGGAACGAATCATAAGAGATTAGTGCCGGTGGTGATACTTCTTGGAGCGATATTTCTTATATGGGCTGATGTTCTTGCAAGAGTACTGGTTAAGAATGCAGAGCTTCCTATAGGAATATTTACAGCTCTGGTTGGTGCTCCATTTTTTATATACATTGTAACTAAGAAGGATTATGGCAGGGAGTAGTTATGGAACTTAGATGTGATAATATACAGTACAGTATAGAGGGCAGCAGAATATTAAATGGCATATCGCTTGGTGTTAGTAATAATGAGTTTCATACAATACTAGGACCAAATGGTTGTGGTAAAACCACGTTTTTAAAGACGGTTTACAGAATAACAAAACCGGATATTGGAACGATATATCTGGATGGAAAACCTCTGGATAATATAAGTATAAGAAAAAGTGCACAGAATATGGCAGTTGTTGCACAGTTCAATAATCTTAATTTTGACTGTTCTGTGCTTGATGTAGTTATGCTTGGCCGTACTCCTCATCTAAAGATGATGGAGCAGGAGAAAAAAGAAGATTATGAGATTGCATATAATGCATTAAAAAGCGTTGGTATGTATGAAAAAAGAAATCGTTCATATTTGTCATTGTCAGGCGGTGAAAAACAAAGAGTGGTGCTGGCAAGGGCGATTACACAGCAGCCTACGCTTTTGCTGCTTGATGAACCGACTAATCATCTGGATATTAAATATCAGCTTGAAATATTAAAAATTGTAAAAAATTTGAATGTAAATGTTCTGGCAGTTTTGCATGATATACAGCTTGCATGTAGATTTTCAGATTATATATATCTTATAAAGGATGGGAGAATAAGGTATAAAGGAAAACCGGAAGAGGTTATTACAAAAGATAATATGAGAGAAATATATGATGTAGAATGTGAAGTTATCAATCGTGGCAGCAATCAGATATTAATTCAATACATATGATTTATGTCAGGCAGACAAAGAAGAACAGCAGGATTCAGATTTTGATACATCGTGAGTGGAAAAATTACTTTTTACACTCATATCATAAAATATAAATGTATAATAAAGGAGACTTGAAGCAATGAGAAAATTCAAATCACTATTAACAGTTTTAGCAATAACAGTTACATCAGCAGCATTATTTACCGGTTGTGGGAATACAGGTTCCAATGATAGTAACAGCAGTTCACAGTTACAGGCTGAATCGAAGCAGACGCAGTATCCTGTAACAATAACAACATATGATGCATCTGGTAATGAAGTTGAGCAGACATTTGAGAAAGCACCAGAAAGAATTGTAACGAATAATTTGTCAGCAACAGAAACACTTATTGAACTGGGGCTGGGTGATAAAATAGTCGGAATGATGAATCCAGACAATGAAGTTACCTCAATATATAAGGACAGTGTTGCAAATATAAATAAGTTGGGTGATAAGAAAACTATATCTAAAGAAATAGTCTTATCTGCACTGCCGGATATAATTGTGGGAAGAGCGGCTATGTTTTCTGATAAATCTCTGGGTGAATACAAGGAATGGAATGCGAATGGTGTTGAAGTTTATGCACAGGCTGCAAGTGTAACCAAGGGAGAGATTAAGATTGAAAGCGTTATACAGGATGTTAGGAATCTTGGGGTTATATTTAATGTTCAGGACAAGGCAGACTCATATGCAGATGAACTTCAGAAGAAATATGATTCAGTCCTGACATCAGTAGGAAATACAGGAACAGACAAGAAGAATGCACTTGTAATGTGTGCATTTGATGGAAATACATTTGGCACATATAAATCATCTTTACAGGAGAATATGTTGAATAAACTAGGATATACAAACGTATCAACAGGTACATCGGGCCTCTCATTAGAGATGCTTGTAACAATGAATCCTGAGCTTATCGTATATGTAACAAGTGACCGCAATGCAAAGAATGATGCAGATGCAGTTAATAAATTGCTTTCATCTGATGCAATATCTGATGTTGCAGCTATAAAGAATAAGAAAATAGTTACAATAGGATATGATGAATTTATGGATTATGGACCAGCTGTATTCGATGCATTATCAAAGATTGCAGATAGTGTTAAATAATATGTGAATAAGAGAAGTGAATTAAATATGATAGAATATATTGAAATATCAGGTATTAAAACGATTGTGCGGCTCCCGGATAATTATTTATGCGGCAGAAAATATAAAGTGATATTTATAAATGATGGAGAAATAGTAAATAATATTAAACAGCCTGATAATCAGATATATGTTGGACTTATTCCAAAAAACAGGCTGGCTGCATATACACCATGGCCATATAAAGCGATAAGAGAGGGGGCTGAAGACTTTGGTGGTGAGTGTAGGGAATATCATAACCAGCTTGTTGGGGAAATAGTTCCATACATCTGCAAGCATTATAATGTATATGAAGAATCAATGGCATATGGAGGGTATTCACTGGGCGGTCTTGCTGCTATATATAGCCTGTATTTTGATGAAACATTTTCTACTATATTTTCAGTCTGCGGTTCGTTCTGGTATCCGGGTTTTGCAGACTATGTAGTTAATAATAATGTAAAAAACAGAAATGCAGCTGTTTATCTTCTTAATGGTGAACAGGAGGGGGTAAATCACGGGAATCTGCTTGAACAGGCACATGTAAAGGCACATATGGTTCATGAGCATCTTATGTCGGTTATGAATGCTGCAAGTATATTTGATGAATATGGACATCACGAAAAAAAGTTTGAAAGAATTAATAGAATTGTATCCGGTATCCTATAAAAAAGTTTGCTAGATATATTTTTTGCTTAATTATGTTTACGTACTATTATATGATGTAACAAAGAACAATGATACTGTGAAGAAAGGTATTTCTGTCAGGAAGAATGGAGAGAAAATCGGAAGAATATACTACTGGAATGGAGAAGCATTAGAAGCATTCCTTGGTGATGTAGAGAGCAGCCATCTTCCTGATATAGACTTTGAAATGAGTCTTAAAAAGCAGAAGGACAACATAGTTGCTATTCTAATCAATGCTGAAGCGAATAAGGAACGGCTAAAGGATATGCCACATAGAATGGTAGAAGGTCTGGATCTGGCAGTTGTCTATAAGATAATATTCAAGAAAGATTCAGAGGGAATAACATCATCAGATATCAATAATGGCATGATGGCAATGTTGAGAGTGACAGAATTACATGGATTATCTACAATTAGGCATTATCAATTAATTGAGGTGATAGAAAAGATAGATGAACTTTATCAGCAAAGCCTTCAAGGGGGGGGGGAAAAGAACGGATTTTACAAAAAAAGGAATGCAATGTTACTTGATGCTGAAAATTTTTCATATATTTTTGGTACACCTGTTAGTGATGAGGATAATAATGTAAATAAAGTAAAAACTGCATTATTATTAATTCAGAAGGATTTTAAATCAAAAGTAGGATTTTCTCCAATACAAGTAAGACCTATTCCGATGTTCTCTATTGGATTTTGTAACTCAATTTCCAATGAATTCGGCTCTTTGTGTTGGTATTACATTTAATGATGATTATACAAGTATATTCATTAATATATGGGGAGCACTTAAGAAATTTATATTAAAAAAAGTGCAGTTAGCAGAACATACGGCTGTTTCTGAAATTGTTGATGCACTGTTAGAGGATTGTGAAATTAATAAATATAAGGCAGAAACAATTTGTGAAGTTATTATAGCGTCAATGGATTCATATAGAAAGAATTTTGCAAAAACAACTTATCCAATAGCACAGGAAAAGATAACAACAGCTAGAAAGACAAAATACCAATTTAATGTTGCAGTAAATTCATATTTTCAATGGGTTGAGTTAGGTATGCATAAAGTAGAGGAAGAAACAAAAAATGGTCAATTATATTTATATTAACCAGAATCAGTCATTAAAGAACATATTAAATGCTCCATATAGATATAATAATAGATTATTGGATTTGGTTGCTGAAAGACATCTTATTTCTGTTAAAATGTTGACATATATATATGAAAGCGGTTTTGAAAGTGAAAAAATATGGGATTTATTAGAAGATTATTTTCTTGGAAAAATTCCAGAGAAAGTAAAAAAAGAATGTAAGAAAGAAAATCCTAAAATATCCTTAGATTAATAACGAAAAATGAAATATGATGAAAGCTTATGTTGATATATGTGTTGTGTAGGAATATTTGTTTGTATATGATGCTTGAAATCACATAAGAATAATTGAAAATATTTCAGGCACTTATTTCATCAATAAGCAGTACATAAAAATCATTACACAAGCTATCGGCTCCTACTGGACTAATGTCATAAAGGAGTCCAAAGAAAACCAGTGTTTAAGCGGTCTCACTGGTTCGAACACCGGTGGGCTCATTAAGATGGGAATGGTTGAAAAACCATTCCCATTTTTCGTTTCGTGACTGGTGACTAGGAGGGGAACGGACGTCTTATGAAGAAATTCATTCTTTATTATTTCCATGCATTAATTATTGTAATTTTGAAAACCCGCATAAACACTGGAAATGTTTGTAGGCAAGTTGGGCACTTTTGTGGCACTTGGTGTCAGGGGGAGTGGAATGATTGAGAATTGTAGTTTTAATTTGGGTGAGTTTTATGTTAAAATGGGTAAAAAGAATCGGAAGTGTGGAGGTATGCTATGACACACGAAATGGACATATGGCATGATTCTTTCGTAAAGATAAAAGAACAAACAAAAACAATAGAAATGCGACTGTTTGATGAGAAGCGTTCGCTAATATCAACAGGTGATACCATTATATTTACAGATACAAGTAATAAAGAGAAAATAGACTGCATGGTAATCAACATGTATCGGTATCTATCTTTTGAAGAATTGTATCAGCATCACAGTAAAGTATCCATTGGATATAACAAAGATGAGATTGCAAATCCGAAAGAAATGCTCATGTATTATTCTAAAGAAATGATAGAGAAATATGGTGTTGTTGCCATTGAAATAAAAGTTTTATAGCTTCCAGTTTCTAGACTATATTTTACAGAATACCCGCAAATCACCAACCTATAACCATATATAATAACTTTGATACAAAGAAACAGAGCAAGTACTTGAGTAATAAAACTTAAATACCTGCTCTTATTTTATTTATAGGAGGTTGTCAATGTTATTGGTAATGGATGAGGATTACTTTACCGGGGTTCGAACCCAGTGGGTTTATTTATTCTTTATTAATTTTTAAAATAGGTTTATGATAGAATCAATTTAAATACAGAGGTGATATGAATTGATTATAACAGTCATAGCGATATTGATAGCTGTACTTATTATTATCGTTGTAACTAATATTGGTAATAATAGTAGCGGTAATAATAAAAAGCCACATACTTATGAACCGTGGGTGATTGAAGCACCTGAAAAGCGGGCTGGTCGTCGGGGAGAACATATAGCGACAGAAATCATTAAGGGAGTACTTCGTGAAGGAGATTATTTATTCACCAATATTTCTGTATCGTACGATGGAAAGCGCACAGAACTTGATAATGTTGTTGTAAATAAATATGGTGTGTTTATTTTTGAAGTTAAGAATTACAAGGGTCAACTTTATGGCAATGAGGATGATTATAATTGGGGAAAATATAAAGATGACGGATATGGAAATACATTTGTGAAAGAAGTCAAAAATCCTGTTAAGCAGGTAAAAAGGCAGATTTATATCCTTGCGAAATATCTGGAAGGCTATAATGTGTGGGTTGAAGGATATGTTATTTTAATCAGAAGTAACAGTCCAGTTCAAAGTACATATATTTTGCAGAGTGTCGAAGATATCGACAGGGCAATTCATACATTTAAACGAAATCATTTGAGTAGGGACACGGTTGAATCAATTAAGAAGATGCTTGTATAATCATGGTAGATTATAATTATTAAAAATAAGAGCAAGTATTTGAGTATAGAAACTTAAGTGCTTGCTCTTATTTTATTTATAGGAGGATACTATGGATGACAAAATGAATGATGTGATTGATGAAGTACAGAGAAGACTTGGAGAAGAATATGAGGTGAAAAGGGTTGAAGTTATGAAGAACAATGACACAAAACTGAAAGAAATTCAGGTCAGGAGAAAAGATAGGAATGTTGCAAAGATATGTTACTGGACTAGTGAATCAGTTGATGAGATTGTAGCTGTGATAAATAGAAGCCTGGCATGAAATATACATTTAGGAGTGAAAAAGAACTTCAAGGGAAATAGAATGATTGTAAATGGAAGTTCTAACTTGGTTGAGTTTTATGTTAAAATGGGTAAAATGAATTGTAATTAATAGGGAAAAGCACATGTCAAAGAATCTTTGCGTAACTATATGTGCAATGTAATGAGATGATTGCTTTATTTTCAACATTATTTTTCAGATAATAACATTGAAAGGAGGACGTAATATTATGAATATAGGGAATCAAATATTGAACATTCGGAAAGAAAATCAATTAACACAAGAGGAGTTTGGCAAATTATTTCATGTTACCAGACAAACGTTGTATCTTGTTTATTCTCTCCAGATTCATTGATAAGAACTACAGCCATTATTGTTGGAATTACAATGATAGGTATTGGCTGGTATAAAAAATCAAAGAGTGACAAAAAGGTAGTTCAATATATTAAAGAACATGATTAAATGAATTTAATAAGGGCGGTCCTGTTGTGCAGCATGTGTGAGAATAAAAGGAGATGGCAGCATTATGAACAAGGCATATGAGCGAGAAACGGAAATGTGGAATCAGGTATTTAAGGAATGTACACCTGTGGATTTAAGAACTTTAGATTTACAAGTTGAAACAATGTTTGACGAAGCCTTAAAGTTGTTTGCACAAAAAACAACAAATGTATTAGATTTTGGCTGTGGTACAGGAGATATTTCTTTTCAATATTTGCAGTATCAGCCTACACATAAAGTTTTAGGAATTGATGCTTCAAAAACGGGCATTGAATTTGCAACTGAAACAGCAAGATTAAGTGATTATAAAACGGCAACTTTTCTTGAAGGTACAGACCATACGGTAAAGCAATTAGAAGAGAATTCATTTGATGGAGTGATATTATCAAATGTGTTGGATGTAATGCCCAAAGATGTGTCAAAGGAGGTAGTTGAAGATTTAGAACGGGTATTGAAGCCTGGTGGATATTGGTTTATTAAAATGAATCCGTATTATTCAAAAGAAGAACTGGAAAGTTTCGGATATGAGAATATGGGAAATAACATTTATGAAGAGAATCATATTATGAGACTAAGACAGGCTACAACAAATTACTGGAAAGAAAGATTTGCACGTTTTGGAAAGGAAATTATTTATCTGGAATTTGAGTATCCGTGGCAGGAGGGAATGAATCGTTTGTTTGTTTATCAGAGTTAAAAGAACCTGGTCAAAAGAATCTGGTCAAAAGAATCTGGCTGTACTACATTTGCAATAATAAGAAGTTTGCGCTATAATACTATTTATACAAGACGTGAAATTTAGTATTGATTTAGGAGATATCGCTTATGAGAGTGTTTTATGGGCTTATTATTACGGCGGTAATTTTAATGATTGGGGCGTGTGCTTTAAAGGCATATAAAAAAGAGGGTGTACTGGCAAGAGTTGTGTTTTTATATGAGCTTGGTGCATTTATATGTGGGATAATATTTTTAGTGTATACATATGTTCCAGGAACCACCATTACAGTTCTGTGTAAGGGACTTATTATGGCGAGCTTTGACTGGCTGCTTGTACTTCTTATGTATTATACCCAGTATTATACAGGCATGTTTAAGGGCATTATGGGTGTAAAAGTTTTTATGATTGCATATTCGCTGTTTGAGACTGTTGCATTTCTGATTAATACATGGACGAGATGGATATTTGATATAACAGATATATCGGATGACCAGATAATTGTTCAGTTTGCAAAAGGTAATGTTCTGGGCAGGTTACATTATGTATTTGCTTATGGCATTATGTTGCTGCTTATTTTAAGTTATATAGTAATGGTTGAGAGAATGTCAAGATTCTACAGATTCAGGTATTTTGCTATTCTCATATTATTATTAGCTGCATCTTTGCTTGATATAATGACTACGTGGTCTGATTCAATATATGACATGTCAATGGCTGCATTTGGCATCATGTCTATACTCATATATTATCTTACATACAGGTATGTTCCTAATGAGCTTATTGAGAATACATTTTCACTTATAATCAGGGATATGAATAGTGGAATTATATGCTTTGATAATGCTGGAAGATGTATATATTGTAATGGTATTGTTAAAGAAATGTATTCTATTACTGATAATATTAATGAAGTGGAGCATAATTATGCAAGCTGGCTTCATACTCAGACAGAGCATGATAATAAGAAATTCAGGCAGACAATCAGCGTGGGAGATGAGAGGAGAAGCATCGATATTTCATATAATCGTGTATATGATGATAAGCATAATTTTATATGTGATTATTTTATATTTAATGATCGTACGGAAGCTGTTGAGCTTTTAGAATATGAAAAGTTCAGAGCTACACATGATAATCTCACGGGACTTCTTAATAAGGAGCAGTTCTATGAGGAAACTGCCAATGTAGTGAGAAACGACAGGAATCACACATATTGTCTGGTGTGCAGCAATATTAAAGATTTTAAGCTTGTTAATGAGCTTTTTGGAATCGAAAAGGGTGATGAGATTATTAAAATGCAGGCGGGGCTTATCAAGGCTTCATCTGAAAGTGGCTATATATGTGGAAGAATCCAGAATGACAGATTTGCTGTGTGTATGCCGAAGGACAGTTTTAAGAATGAAATAATGCAGAATAGTATTGTAAGTATGCAGGACAGATTCAACAATGCATCATTTAAGATAAGGGTTGTAGTTGGTGTTTATGATATTGAAGATGTTGATGAGCCTGTAAGTAATATGTGTGATAAAGCATTTATTGCGAGCGAGACTATTAAGAATAATTATGAAACTAATATTGCATACTATGATGATAAGCTGTTAAAGAGAACTCTTGAAGAAAGAAGAGTTATCAGTGAGTTTGAAGGGGCAATTGAGAAGAAAGAATTTAAAATGTTTCTTCAGCCACAGGTTAATACTCATGGTAAGGCTTATGGAGCAGAGGCGCTTGTGCGCTGGCAGCATCCTGAGAGAGGGTTGCTGTCGCCATTCTTCTTCATTGATATTCTGGAGACTACAGGTCTTATATATAAGCTTGACATGTATATGTGGGAATGTGCAGCAGCTAAATTAAGTGAATGGAAGAAGAAGGGTGATACGGTTCATTATATTTCTGTAAATATATCTACTAAGGATTTTTATCTTATAGATGTATATGAGGTTATTACATCAATTGTCAAGAAATATGATATTGAACCTAAGATGTTAAAGCTAGAGATTACCGAGACAGCACTTATGTCTGATCTTAAGAAGAATATGGAGGTAATTAAGTCTCTCAGGGATTATGGATTTAAGATAGAGATTGATGATTTTGGAAGTGGATATTCTTCGTTGAATATGTTAAAAGATATAAGTGCAGATGTTCTTAAGATTGATATGGCATTCCTGCGTGCTACAGAGAATGAGGTTAAAGGACAGGATATTCTGGAGACTATTATTTCTCTTGGTGGAAAGCTTGGAATGGAAGTAATTACTGAAGGAGTAGAGACAGACAAACAGCTTATTATGCTGACAGAGATGGGGTGTCATATATTCCAGGGATATTATTTCTCAAAGCCTATACCAGTCGAAGAATTTGAACAAAAATACATGAATGAATAATGGGAGGAAGTTATGAGCGAGAATTGTTCAGGAAGTTGCTCAAGCTGTAGTTCAGACTGCGAATCAAGAAAAGGACCACAGATATTAAGAAATGCCAATAATGGCAAAGTTAAGAAGGTTATAGCTGTTGTCAGTGGCAAGGGAGGTGTTGGTAAATCACTTGTCACATCAATGCTGGCAGTCAAAGCCAATAAGGAAGGAAAGAAAGCGGCAATACTTGATGCAGATATTACAGGACCATCTATTCCTAAGTCTTTTGGACTTACTGAAAGGGTAACATGTAATGAAGATGGAACTGTAATGTATCCTGAGACTTCAAAGAATGGTATTAAGGTTATGTCACTTAATCTTCTTATGGAAAAGGAGACTGATCCGGTTATATGGAGAGGGCCTGTTATTGCGGGTGTTGTTAAGCAGTTCTGGGAAGATGTTGACTGGGATGAGACAGACTGTATGTTTGTTGACTGTCCTCCGGGAACAGGAGATGTACCTCTTACTGTTTTCCAGTCTATGCCGATAGACGGAATTATAATTGTAACTTCACCACAGGATCTTGTTTCAATGATTGTGGAGAAGGCAATTAATATGGCTAAGCTTATGAATATTCCGGTTCTTGGAATTGTCGAGAATATGTCTTATTTCAAATGTCCAGATTGCGGTAATATTCATTATATATACGGAAAGAGTAAGATTGATGAAGTGGCAGCAGCTAACGATATCAAGACTGTTGCAAAGCTTCCAATGGACGCAAAGGTAGCTGGACTTGTCGATTCAGGAAAGGCTGAGGAACTTGATGTGTCTGCATTAGATGGAATATTTGATGCAATTATGGCTTAACAGAGAAGAATAATGAAAAGATTGATTTTATTTAAAGGCGGAGTAGAAACATTAGAATTCTTTACAGAGCAGATGGCTGCTGTATGGGAGAAGATGGGCTGCTCCGTCTTCTGGTATAATTTAATGTTACAGCAGGCCAGTTCTTCTGCACTGGTGGAATTTTTCAAGGCTCACAGCTCAGACGAGTGGTATATGTTTACATTTAACTTTGAAGGAATAGCAGGAGAAGCCGGTCTGTATCGTGATGATGGCTGGAATTTCTGGGACTGGGCAGGTGTTAAGGTTGTAAATGTGGTTGTAGATCACCCGCTTTATTACAACAAATATATCCGAAAGCACCCTGAAAAGTATATTCAGTTTGATATTGATGAAATGCATGTCGCATACATGAAAAGATTTTTCCCGGAAGTACATACTGAATATATGCTTACAGCCGGAACAGAGCTTAATTATAACAGATGTATAATGCCTGATAAGAATTACCTGTCAATGAAGGAAAGACCGATAGATATTATATTTACAGGTAATTACACTCCGAAAAGAATACTAAGGAAACATCTGGATAACATGGATGATGAGTATATAGATTTCTATGAGGGTGTGCTGTCATATCTGATAGACAATCCGTCAGAGACGATTGATGCGGCGGCGGAAAATGCGTTACGCAGGGAATTCCCTGATATTACAGATGAACAGCTTGTCGACTGCATGCCTAATATGATGTATGCAGACCTTGCTGTAAGATTCCACTACAGGGAGCTTGCAATAAGGGCACTGGCTGATTCAGGACTTAAGATTCATACTTATGGCGAAGGTTATAATTATATCGAATGTAACCACCATGAGAATATAATTGAGCATGGAGGTGTTGATTCCAAGGTGTGTCTTGATATGATTAGTCAGGCAAAGATTTCTCTTAATGTAATGCCATGGTTTAAGATGGGCGCACACGATAGAGTGTTTAATACTATGCTTAATGGAGGTGTTGCACTTACTGATACTTCGCTGTTTTATGAGAACACATTTGCAGATGGTGAAAATGTGTTGTTCTATTCACTTGAGGATTTAAGAGACTATGAAAAGTCGGGATATGATGAGTGTATTGCGGCACGAATCACGGATAAGGTTAAATGTGCATTAGCTGATACGAAACATTTGCAGGAAATCGCTGACAGCGGGTATGAATGCTGTAAGGGCAGACATAGCTGGATTGAGAGGGCTGTAGTGATTGAAAAGTATTTTCGTTAAATGGAATTGAATAATACAAATAAACATGTGTGTGCAATTTTTCTGTACTCCATGCCATAAATCACTAGAATATATAACTCAATTACAGTATTATTATAATTAACAGATACAGACAGGTTATTTTATGATAGGAGTATATTATGGCAAATTCACAAAAAGGCAAGATTGATATGACCACAGGTCATATCATGAGAAATATTATACTGTTTGCGATACCGATTATTATTGGAAATGTTTTGCAGCAGTTATATACTACGGTTGATGCAATTGTAA
>ENA-OWRC01002544-OWRC01002544.1-human-gut-metagenome-genome-assembly--contig:-NODE-2544-length-13786-cov-2.929284_pt1 | contig 13786 bp, 10 predicted proteins | sample MGYA00248268_ERZ651895 | MGnify/ENA primary metagenome ERZ651895 (study PRJEB26924, sample SAMEA4378242) | human gut metagenome | biome: human gut; feature: human-associated habitat; material: faeces...
CCAGAAAGGTCCGGGCATTGGACTGGAATGGTCTGGAGCTGGTGACGGCACAGGATGTGGGCGATGAGATAGAGGCTGTTGGAATCCGGGCCCATGATTTTGAACCATTAAGCAGCGCGGAAGCATTGGAATGGGGAAAAAGAGAGGATGCGAACCTGATTCCGGTGGAAGGTGCGGAGATCTCGGAGATGCCGTTTGAGTGGTATGTTACCCTGCAGAACGGTCTGTGGTGGAAAATAGGAAAGACCATCCACACCCACAGTGCAGACGGTCTGATTCCGGAATACGTGAGAGTAGCCCCGGAAGCAATCCTGCTTCTTAAGGGTTAACCGAATAATCACCGAAATATTTTTCAAAGAGCTGGGCAGTTGCTGCTTTCAGCTCTTTTTCCATCCCCTGATACCGGGTGAGCAGCTCCTTCGCCTCCGGTGTCAGATGGGAGAAACCGCCGGAGGCGCCGCCGGATTTGGATTCGATCAGGGAATAGCCAAGATAGTTCTCGGCCTTTTTGATGATTTTCCAGCCCTTGCTGTAGGAAATATCCCGGATCTGGCAGGCACCGAGCATTGAACCGCTCTCAGCAACTGCCTCCAGAAAATCCGCCGTCAGCGCGCTGAAGCATTCTTCCTCGCGGCTCAGCGAAATCGACGCCTGAAATGCCAGCTCCCCGCGCTTCTGCCTGTCTTTTTCGTAGGCAAGCAGCGATTCGTAGTCCATTTTCGTATTGGTGTCCAGTAAAACACCCGGATCTTCAACCTCGATCTCCCGGACGCCTTCGCCCCACGCATCCATCGCGCCGCGGAGTCCTTTTCCGCCCCGGTACGTTAAGATGTGTCCAAACACTTCCTTGGACAGCATGACCGGGTGTCCTTTTTTTCCCTGACAGACCGGTACTGCCATGCTTCCGGGCGCCTGCGCCATCTTCTCGATTGTGTCCGCCGTGATCATCGGCACATCGGCTGGGAACAACAGCACCCGATCGGCTTTTTTCTGAATATGGCGCAGCCCCATGCAGATTGAGCCGTACATCTGCGATGTCTCATACCGCTTGTTTCGGATACAGACCGCGCCGCGGTGCGAAATATGACGTTCCAGCACATCCGCCTGATACCCGGTCACGACGACGATCGGCGAGATCCCCGCCTGCCGGATCGTGTCGATCTCCCTCTGTATCATCGTGGTCTGCCCCATCCGGAGCATCGGCTTTAATTCTTCCATGTGCGCCGACCGCCCTGCCGCCAGGATGATCGCACCTGTTTTCCCATCTGCCATACATATCCCCTTTTCTATCATTCTAACCTTCTTTTAAAAGCATGATATCTCCCGGTGCAATTCCCAGCCGGACGCGGTCGCCGCGCTGATACTGGTTTAGTGAATCACTCTGCTTATAGTCTACCTTCCACCAGATCACCTCGCGTTCCGGTGCATTTTCTTTGTCACCCGCTGCCCCTGCGTTTTCCACCGGACGCAGCAAAATATCCCACTCAAATGGCTGGCAGAGTGTATCCACCCACTCGCACGTAAATTCATTCGCACTGCCGCGCGCCGGGTAAAACTGGTGCGCCCGGATGCCGATATAGGCATGCTCCGCGGCAACCGCTTCTTCGGTCTGAAGCGTGAGTCCCCAGTCGAGCGCCTCCACCTCATATTCGCCGATCCGCCGGATCCGGCTGAAGTTTTTACAGCCTGTCAGGCGTGCCGCAGTGACATTTTCCGGTTTCTGGAAAATCGCCCGCGTCTCTCCCTTCATCGCCACCTGTCCGCGGTTTAAGATGATGCTCTTCTCGCAGAACCGATAGACCTCGTCCCGGCTGTGGCTGACCATCAGCACATCGCCCGTGTACCCGCGGAGTACCTCGCGCACCTGGAACTGCAGTTGTTCCTTCAGATAATAATCAAGCGCCGAAAATGGTTCATCCAGCATGATCACATCCGGCTCATAGACGAGAATGCGCGCCAGCGCCACACGCTGCTGCTGTCCGCCGGAAAGCTGGGACGGATACCTTTTTTCAAGCCCTTCTAATTTAAAGAGACGGATCATGCGGGCAACTGCCTCCTGTTTTTCCTCCTTGCTGCCCGAAAGCCCCGCTGCAATGTTGGTTTCTACGGTCATATTCGGAAACAATGCATAATTTTGGAATAAATAACCGACTTTCCGCTTCTGCGGCGGCAGGTTGATGTGCTTTTCCGAATCAAAGAGCACCCTGCCGTTTAACACGATCCGCCCTTCGTCCGGCGTCTCAATTCCGGCGATACACTTGAGCGTCATGCTCTTGCCGCTTCCGGAAGCGCCGAGAATGCCCATGACGCCGCCATCGGTATTAAGCGATACGTCCAGCGAAAAGCCGGAAAATCTCTTTTTGATTGCCGCCTGCAGGCTCATCGCGCGCCTCCCTTCTGTGCATCCGCTTCCCCGTCCGCAAACAGTTCCACCGAAACCTTTGCATCCTGACCGCCCGCTTCCACACTGTTATCTTTCTTTTTATGATTGCTGCGTCCGCGCATATCCCGCCGCGACAGCACATTCATCAGCACGACGACCAGGAAGGAAATCACCACGATGATCCACACATACTGGTATGCCATCGACATTTTTCCAGCCGCCACCTGTGAATAGATGGCAAGCGGCAGTGTCTGCGTCTTTCCGGCGATATTGCCCGCCAGCATCGCGGTCGCACCGAACTCGCCCAGTCCTCTCGCAAAGGCAAGGATCGCGCCGCTGAGGACGCCCGGCATCGCCGACGGCAGAATCACCTTCCAGAAAATGCGGCTTTCGGAAAATCCCAGCGTCCGAGCCGCATAGATAATCGTCACATCGACCTGTTCAAACGCGCCGCGCGCTGCCCGGTACATAAGCGGAAATGAGATCGCCACCGCCGCGATCACCGTTGCCGCCCATGAAAATACAATCTTGACGCCAAACAATTCCAGAAACAGCTGTCCGAGCGGTCGTTTTACACCGAAAATCATCAGCAGGAAGAAGCCTGCTACCGTCGGCGGCAGGACCATCGGAAGCGTCAGGATGCCGTCCAGCACCATTTTCACTTTCTCAGAGCGTGCCGATACCACCAGCCGCGCCATCCAGACTCCCAGAAAAAACGTAATAATGATCGACAGCGTTGCTGTTTTCATCGATATCCATATCGGAGACCAGTCCATCTTTCTTCCCCCCCTTCCTATGAATCAAGTCGAACGTCCGTGAGACCCAACTCCCACTGAGACAAATTTGCTATTATTCGCCACCTAAAGAGGTGGGAGTCTTCTCGACTGAGATAAAAACTGCCGCAGAACACCTGGTTTTCAACGGACCCTGTATTCTGCGGCGGATTTTATTCCATACATGGTTCACTGTCTGTCCTTCGCTGTCCTGCTTTCTATTCACCCAGTCAGCTGCATATCCCAGACAGTCATCACTCCCGGCTTATTTATTTGCTGTGAAGCCATACTCCGCAAAGAAGGAGAGCGCATCATCGGTTCCCAGATAATCTACAAACTTCTGTGCTGCATCTTTCTTTGTGCTTGCGCTTACAACACCAACCGGATAGATAACCTTCGATACGCTTCCTTCCGGTGCATATCCGATAACCTTTACCTGGTCAAACTGATCGCTGGTGGTTGCATCGGTCAGGTATACGATACCTGCATCTGCGCTTCCGGCTGCTACCCAGCTTAAAACCTCGGTTACGTTGGTACCAAAGCTTGTCTTAGCCTCTACATCATCCCACATACCCAGATTCTCAAAGGCTTCCTTGGCGTACTGTCCAACCGGAACACTCTCCGGATCGCCGAGTGCAATCTTCTCTGCCTTTGTGATATCCTCAAAACCGGTAATTCCCAGTGTGGAATCCTTTGGAACGATCAGGGCGATCTTATTTTCCAGAAGCTCTACGACAGAATCTGCATCAACCAGTCCCTCGTCCTCCAGCGCGTTCATCTGCTTCATCGCTGCGGAGAAGAATACGTCTGCATCTGCGCCCTCTTCGATCTGGGTCTGCAGCTTTCCTGAACTGTCAAAGGTAAAGCTCAGCTTGATGTCCGGATTCTCTTTCTCAAATGCCGGCTGAATCTTGTCTTCCATAACGTACTGAAGGCTGGCTGCTGCCGCTACCAGAATCTCCTGCTGGTCGCCGGCTGCCTCTGCTTCTGCTTCGGTCTCCTCTGTCTCAGCTGCCTCTGCCTCCGTTTCCGGTGCTACTGTCTCAGCCGGTTTGCTGGATGAACATGCGGTCAGGGATGCTGCCGCCATCGCTGCTGCCATTACAAGTGCCCACGTTTTTCTCATATCTTGGTTTCTCCCTCATTTCACGCACACGTTTCCGGCATCCTCCTCGTTTCGATTCCTCACGCCATAGCAATGTGGTTTTTACCCTTCCGTTATTTTCGGAAAATTATAATGATATTTGCTAATCAAATAGTAGCACGTGGCACTTTTTTTGTCAATCTTTACAATGATTCTTATTGAATGCACATGGTCATTATGTGCACCAAAAAATAACGTGGCTTTTTTCTGCATTTTCCCTTTATTCTTATGAATTTTCCAGTTGTTCTTTCCAAACCCTTCCGTCTATTTTCGTGAAATTATTATGATGATTTTTCATATATTTTATTTTTATCTTTTTATTTTTCATTTATTTGAAATTTTGTATCCAAATACACCGGTGCTTCGGTTTCCTTACCGGTCACACGGTTCCCGATCCGTGGCAAAGTCTTCCACCAGCACATCCATAATGCCGCCGCAGACCATTCCTTCATCTTCCGCCGCCTCGCCGGTCAGATCTACATGAACTACTTTGTACCTGCCGCTTCCGATCAGAGAACGTGCCTCGCCCAGCACGGCCGCCTCGCTGCAGCCGCCGCCGATGCTGCCGAGAATCCGTCCGTCCCGGTAGACAATCATCTTCGCGCCTGCCCCGCGCGGGGAGGAACCCTTTGATTCAATCACCGTGACCACTGCTTTCGGCTCATCCGGCTCCTCTGCCAGGCGTTTCAGCACATCAAAATCCAGATCGGAACGGTTTTTCACACGTTTGTCTTCCCGATCCATGCGCTTTACCTGTATGATCTCCGCCAGAATCGAGATCGCGATCTCCTCCGGTGTCACACCGCCGATCTTTAAACCGATCGGGCTCTTTAAACGGCTCATCCGCTCTGGATCGTAACCTTCTTCCAGAAGCTCCTGTTTCACGATACCGACGCGGCGTCTCGAACCAATCATGCCGAGATACGCCGGTTCTTTTCCTTTTCCAATCATCCGCAGGCAGTCCGCATCGTGGCGGTGTCCGCGCGTAACGATACAGATATAGTCGCTCTCCTGAATCTTGAGTTCTTTGATCGCATGCCCAAAGTCATCACAAATCACCTTCTCTGCCATCGGGAATCGTCCCGGATTCGCGAAGGAAAGGCGGTCGTCCACCACAGTTACCAGGAATCCGACGCGCGCGCCAAATTCTGCCACTGGAAGAGCCACATGGCCGCCTCCGAGAATAATCAGGCGCTCTTTCGGGAAAAATGGTTCCGCCACATTCCAACTGCTTCCGGCGCGCCCACAGACCGGCTGCCCCTGTGTCAGGGCTTCTTTTCCAATCTCCGACGCCTCTGCGCCTTCTTTCAGTTCACAGCGCATATCTGTGAGATTTCCCTCTTCTCCCACAAAGCTTCTCTCGAGCGCCAGACACGGCGTCCCTTCCAGTTTTTTCAGAATCTCCCCATACAGATTCATATCACGCACTTCCTCTCTTTTATACTGCATGAGCCATCCATTTCTCATTTCGCAGTTGTGCCATCGCGGTTGCTTCCTCATCGCCTCTCTCTGGCTCGATTATTTACCAAAACCGCAGTTCGGGAAAATACAGGTTGGACAATTTAAGCACAGACCACCTGCGCCCATTTTCGCCAGATCCGCTTTTGTCACTGGCACATCTGCCATCACACGCGGCAGCACCAGATCAAAGATGGTCCTCTTCGCATACATCACGCAGCCCGGAAGTCCCATGATCGGCTTTCCGTCCTTCGTATATGCCAACAAGAACATCGCTCCCGGAAGTACCGGCGCGCCGTAGGAGACAACCTCCGCTCCGGTCTGCTTGATCGCGCTCGGTGTCGTATCATCCGGATCGACGCTCATGCCGCCGGTACAGACAACAAAATCGGCGCCCTGATCCAGCCATTCCTGGATTGCCTCCGTGATTTTATCCGGATTGTCCCCTATAATCTTCTGTCCCAGAACTTCCACACCAAATTCCTGAAGCTTTTCCCGGATGACCGGGCCAAATTTATCCTCAATCCGTCCATAGAACACTTCATTTCCGGTCGTCACAATGCCTGCTTTCTTATTTTTATACGGAAGCAGCTTTAACAGCGGCTCTGAACCCGCTACCTTCTTCGCCTCTTCCATTTTTTCTTTTTCAATTACCAGCGGGATCACACGGGTTCCGGCTAACTTATCACCTTTTTTTACCGGGAAATTCGTCCGGCGGGTCGCGATCATCATCTCCGGCAGGCTGTTGACCTTTAAGAGGCGTTCTTCATCGACCTGAAACAGACCGTCCGACTCCGCAATCAGCTCAATCTTGCCTTCCTTCGGATCGGTTGCACGCATATACTCATTCTGGCAGATGCCGCGCAGAATGTCCGCCGCCTCGTCCTCATGATATTTTGTATCGTCCTTTTCCCAGACATAAATATGATCTTTTCCAATCGAAAGCAGTACCGGGATGTCCTCCTCACGCACGATATGTCCCTTGCGGAATACGGCGTCCTTCGTCACGTCCGGAATAATCTGCGTCATGTCATGGCAGAGTACCTGTCCGACTGCCTCGGTTGTTTTCATTAATTTCATATGATTTTCCTCTTTTCCTTTTTACAGTAATGCCTCCGCACGCTTTGCCAGCTGATACCGCCGTTCCACGCCCTCCAGCGCCTCCGGGTTATCCTTAAATTTCTCCCGTTTTGCCGCAAACCGTTCTTCGATCGTTACACGCCGTTCTCCCTGTACCTGCTTGTCCGCCAGGTACACAATCAGGCTTTCATTCAGATATCCCAGCTTTTCTTCCGGCAGATCCATATGATCCGCAACGATATCCGCGATCCCGGTATGTCCCAGAAGCCGCAGCCATCTCGCCCCTGTTTCCGGATGTTCGGGATATGCTTTGGCGATGTCGTGAAGAAGCGCCGCCGCGTAGATTTTATATTTATCAATTGGGGGGCTTTTGTATGTCATCTCCACACACGTTTCCGCCCTATGCTTTAGAACTCTATCTGCCAATTTCACGGCCAGCTCCGCAACCACCCGGCTATGGCGCACCGTCGCCTCCGGCGTGCGGAACCATGCAAGCAGACGTTCACACTCCTCTTTGTCCGGGACAGGTCGTTTTCTCTCCCAGTCACGCAATTTCTGAAACTCTTCCTGGGTATCCGCATCAAACGCGCAGCCCGGATCCGGCACATCCAGGGAAATCCGGCGGATTCCCGGCTGTTCACAAGCACCTTTAAGCCCCATCGTCCCGTCATGCTGCAGCAGTTTTGCGATCACATCTGCACGGATCAGAAGCGGATGCCCCGGTGTTTTCTCATACTCCGGGAGATAGACATCCCAATCGCCTTCCGCAAACCGGTATTTTTCATATTCCAGCGTAAATGGCGTAAACAGCGGCACATCCACCGGGAAAAAGAAAATGCCATCCAGCGTCTCTTTTCCTGCCGTTTTCCGCTTTTTCTCATAATAGGAAAGCCCCAGGCAGACGGAATCAAACATTTTCGTCTCCGCATACGCCGGATTGTGGATGAAATGGATTCCCGGTCCCGCAGCCGCCGCGCGTATATCTTCCGCCCGGCGTCCGGTAATGATCGTGATTTCATGTACGCCGCACGCCCGCAGCGTCTGTATCTCACGTTCCAGAACCGTCTGGGCGCCGAGCTTCATGAGCGGTTTGAAATCCCCCATCCGCGAGGATCGCCCCGCCGCCGAGATCAAGGCGTCAAATACAAGATCCTTTCTTTCATACACCTGTCCGTAGCCAAAGGGAATCTGCAGAAGTTCTGCCTTTTTCCGCTTCTCCCAGCCGCAGATCAATGTCCGGAACCAGCCCGCGTGCCCGATCACCAGAATATCACCCCGGCTCTTCATCCGGAGTTCATTCCAGGTTGTCCTGGCGCGCCCTGCACAATCTGCAAAACTCTCTCCCTGCGGCGGTCGGAAATCGTACATATCTGCCCCTCGTGCCACATACTCCGCTGGAAACTGTTCCCGGATTTCATCGAAGGAATGACCATCCCATTCCCCCATGTCAATCTCCGCCAGACCATCTACGACCTCAATCGGAATACTTCTGTCAATCACTTCCTGCAGGATCGCGGCTGACTCCCGGCAGCGCTTTAACGGGCTGGTATAAATCTTTTCAATTCTGCGTCCCGCAAATGTCTCCCCCAGCGCCCGAATCTGTGTCCGCCCTTCCTCTGAAAGCGGCAGATCCGTCCGCCCGATGCAATATTTCCGTTCATCTGGAAATTCCGGCTTCCCATGCCGGATCAAATAAATCGTCCGCATTCTATCCTTTCCTAGTGCTCGTGTTCCTCTTCTTCCCCACACTCGCAGCTGAAATCATGGCTGTGTCCAAATGGTCCCGGTCCGCCGATGTAATCGCGGATCAGCTCCAGTTTATAACGGTTCATATAGCTATATGCCTTCTGAACCGTATGCCCGCTTCCCAGATAACGGGTCACGCCCGCCTTTACCAGTATCTCAAACGGTTCTTTCTCGATCGGTCCGCAGATGACTGCCTCACAGTCATGTTCTACCACCTTCTTCGCAAATACCAGATTGTCCGGATCCTGTTTTCCATAGACATGGAAAATCTGGTTCTTGTCCGCGTCAATAATCATCAAAAACGGACTCTCCTTAAAAGTCGCCGGCACCAGTCCGTCGATCTCCTCTGTCTCTGATGCAATCGCTATGTTCATTTTTTTCTCCTTGTTCTTGTCAAATTTTACTGATTTTTTTCAAAATTTCTCGATTATTTTTAATTTTATGATACTGCAATTAAAACTTATCGTCAAGTTTTTCATGATATTGAATTTTACCACTCATTTTTCATTTTTCCTCGATGATCAGCCGCCTTTTTCCCGAACCGATATAGGGGGAAATTTCTTTTTCTATCACTGAGACGGTCAGGCAGTTCCCAAAGTATTCCGTTAATGCTGCTTTGACATTTTTCACTCTGCTTCCTACCGTATCTGCATAACCCGCTTTCTTCATAACAGCCACCGTCAGATGCTTCTGCGCCGCATTGTAAGATGCCTGAAAATCTTCCACCTCATCCAGGGCAAATAAAAGCTCATCTAATAGGTGCATGGAAAGCACCTTGCCGCCGGACAGCCGGACGCTGTCATCCAGCCGTCCCTCAACCTTATCAAGTCTAGGCTTTAAACATCCGCAGGCACACGGTTCTGCAATCATCCGCCCCAGATCGCCGGTCCGATAGCGCACAAGCGGCATTCCCCGCCGCCGAAGCGTTGTCAGAACCAGCTCGCCGTATTGCCCTTCCGGAACCGGCTGTCCCGTCTCCGGATCCAGAATCTCAATCAAAAGGTCCCGGTCCCGCATATGGTAACCCGCGCGCGCCCCACACTGTACGCCGCCGCCGTAACCAGTTTCCGTCATACCCCAGTGCGTAAAGACCCGGCAGTTCCAGGTTCTTTCCAAAAAACGCTGCACGCTGACCGGCACATAATCAGCACTTAAGAGCACTGTTTTCGGGCCAAGTCCCGGCGCATGGGCTGCCAGCGCATACATCTGGCTTGGGACACCGATCAGGCAGTCTGCCCCCTCGCCGTCCCGCGCTGCCGCTTCCATATCGTGAATCAGTCCATGAACCTTCGTCTCCACCTGAATGCGCCCCAATCCTTCTTTTAAAAGTCCTCCAATCGAAAAAAATCCCGGGCCTTCCATATAAACCGTGACCCGATCGCCCGGCTTTATCATGTACTGCATCCCCGTTTCAAAGAAATCCGCCGTCTGCATCAGATCGTCTTCGGTAAAAAACAGGCGCTTCGGCGCCCCTGTACTGCCGGAGGTTTTCAGCGTGATGATCCGCGCGATCTCCTTAGCTGGAACACATAAAAATGTTTCCGGCTCCGCTTTCAGTTCCTCCGGGGTTGTGAGGGGAAGTGTCCGGAAATCCGCCCATGAGCCGTACATCGGAACCTGCCATTTCCCCAAGCTGTCCCCAGACGGATGTAAATTTCTTCTGATAAAATGGACTTTTCTCCTTTACATACGAAAGTGTCCGCCATAACCCGGACGGCTGCGCCGCTGCAATAAAATAACCGCAGCCCGCTTCTTTTAAAATCTTCCGTTCCGCCCCCAGCGCCGCGCAGACGGATTCCAGATTTCCATCGAAGATCTGCTGCCCGATCCACTCCGCCAATGTTCCCGACGCGTCCTGCATCTTTGCAAGCACAAATCCCGCCTCCGCCAGCCGGTCACGGATTGTTTTAGCGGACTCCAGCCGTCCCAGCATCCCGTCTAAGAAAAGCTCTTTTTTCCGGGCATACATATCGCTCATCAAAAGCCATCCCTCTGGCTTTAACACCCGGTACGCCTCCTGGAGCGCCGCCGCCGGTTCCGCAGCCTTGGAACAACTGCACTCCATCAGAATGATATCTGCCGTCTGATCTGGATATGGCAGTTTCTCCGCACATCCAGTCTCTATCCAGCCAGGTTCATGCACATCCGGATTCTTATCCAGGCCGGAAATCTGCCAGCCTGGGCAATGCTCAGAAAGCCAGCGCATCGTGCCGCCAGCTCCGCAGCCGATGTCGATGACGCGAAACGGCACTGCAGGATCTATAGACTCCGTATCTGCCGCTCCCGCCTCCGGTATCTCAATTCCCGCAAACTGGAACATCTGCCTCGTCAGCGCAAATCCACCGGGACGGCAGAGACTGCACTCATTTGTATCCATTTTTTTCACCTCTCCTTTCTGCGCTTCTATTATCTGCCTCTTTCCATCGGAGACAAGTAGTATGCACAGAACGGAATCTTCTTCCCGTCTTTATACACATGCAGGCTGCACTGGCGCAGGCGCTCGATATCGAGATTACCGGCATCCTGAAACGCCATGGATGTGATCGTGAAGCCGTGGCTTTTGGCACGCTTTAAGAAATCCTCCATATTTGTTATGTCAACCGGCTCTTCTTCACAGCAGCAGTTTCCTGGTTCTGGCTGATTTCCGCCACAGCAGCAGTTTCCTGGTTCTGGCTGATTTCCGCCACAGCAGCAGCTTTCTGGTTCGGGCTGGATTCCGCCACAGCAGCAGCTTTCTTTTTCCGGCTGGCTTTCTCCACAGCAGCACGTCTCTTCCAAATCGCGCCGTTCCCAGCGGCGTCCGACAAATTCACGGTTCTTCTCCGCCGGATCCGGACCACAGCAGCAGCCTTCGCCCTCCGGTTCTGTCTCGGTTTTTCCACTATAATTTGTCAGCGGCATCAATTTATCCCCGGGCATCACAATGAAATCTCCGTGAAATCCACACATCGGGTGATCACAGCAGGATGGCGCAATCTGTTCCTCTTTGATAAGCCCCCCGCTCTGGCTGACAACCGCCTCCAAAAGTTCATCCAGCGTATAGCGGTCATCATCCGCCGGAAGCTCCGGGATACGCCCAAAATAGCTGACCGGCTGGAAATGCACGCCCCGCACATACGGCGACCGCTGAATGGCAAACCGGATGATGTCCCCGATCTGCTCCGTATTGACGCCCGGAACAATGACCGGAACAAGCGTCACGCCGATTCCATACCGGCCGCACTGCTCGATCGCCCGTTTTTTCACTTCCAGCATCGGGCGGCGCCGCAGTTTTTCATATACGGCATCGTCCACGCCGTCAAACTGCATAAATACAAACGAAAGTCCCGCATCCGCCAGACGCTTTACAAATGCTTCGTCCTCCGCCAGGCGCAGACCGTTGCTGTTTAACTGCACATATTTACAGCCCGCCTGCTTCGCATACGCCACGATCTCCGGCAGGTCGTCCCGCACTGTCGGTTCCCCGCCGGAAAGCTGCAAAAGTGTCTTTCCCGGATCCGTCAGATCGTCGATCCAGCGTTTTACCATGTCTAAGGACGGATCCTTGGTCCCGTCCGGCTCCGCAAAACAGAAGGTACAGTTCATATTGCACCGCGCTGTGATCTCCAGCAAGGTACAGCAGGTGGCGCGTCTGTGCTCCGCACACAGACCGCAGCCCGCCGGGCAATTTAGATTTTCATTTTCTCCCACCGCCGGACGTTCCCCGCGCCAGTCGGCAAACTTGCGCTTATTTCTCCAGATTACACTGGAAAATGTCCCGTGATCTGGGCAGGTTTTTACCAGATATATCTGCCCGTCCCGCTCTTCCCGCTTTGCCGGAATGCGTTTTAAACAGACCGGACAGACACTGTATGTATGGCGCATTTCTTCTGGCAGGAGGGCTCTGTCCTGTAAGTTCATTACCATCGTCCTTCATCCCCTTATCTCAATTCATTACAATTCTCCCATGATGAAGCCAGCCGCAGATGGGCTGTGTTCTCATGTTCACACATGGCAAATCCCCGCAGCCAGCCTGTCTCACCTATCCTTTTCAGATCCAAAAGCATCTCTCATGAATCATACTTATATCTACTATCTACTTATCTTCCAGCTCTCTCTCCACATCCGCCATACGCCCTTTTACCAGCGCTTCCGGCAGATATACCTCGCCGCACTTCGGGCAGCACAGGATCTCGGTGTGGAAATTGTGCCCCAGATAGTCAAAAAATGTGGATTTCGGCACCATCTCCACCTGACACCGGCGGCAGATGACTTTTTTCTCCAACGCCTCTTTGATCCGCTGATCTCTTCCGCCTCCATCAATCGTCGGCATACTCATCACTCTCCTTCCAGATTCATGCGGTGGCTGTAGCCATTCCAGAGCTTATAACCGCCGTCCGGCAGCACCTCGTACTCTGCCCAGTAGGTCATATGCTGGATCTTCAGATGCCCGATCCGATGTCCCGTCTCCGGGTCGATAATACCGCGGCCTTCCCGCTCACAGTGTTCAATGACCTGCTCCATATCTTCGATCAAAATCTGACCCGCTGACAATTTGCGTTCCAGCTCCTTCTCAACTTCTAATTTCATATGTGTTTCCTCTTCGATCGTCTCATTCCAGTACGTCTTAAGCAGTTCCCGTTTCGCCGCCAGGCGGTTGTGCCAGCGCTCCGTCACCGTCGCCGCCGGGCGCCCCGCGCCATTTAACCCAAACAACAGATCGAGGATATGAACCGCCTCCTTGCCCTGTCCGGCAAAGGACTCCCGGCAGTTGACGCAGTAGGTCACATACGGCAGTTCCTCCTCTTTTGCACGGGAAGTTGTCATATAGCTTGTGTGGCTCGGAGAAGCAATCCCGATATGTCCGCCGTATCCGCAGCAGCGCGCCTTTTTCCCGTCATACGGCAGATTTTCCCACGTAATCCCCGCCGCATCCGCCAGATGGCGTACACTCTCCTGCAATTCCGGGTAATAGCGGCTGGCGCAGGGATCAAACAAGGCATACGACTGCGCTTGCTGGGTACTTCCTGCTTCCATTTCACCCTTTTCAGCATTGTCCGGTTCCAAAGCAGCATCTTTCTCCACGCCCCACTCTTCCATCACTTCCGCCAGAAAGACAACCGGAAGCTCCGGCAGGTATTCTTCAAACATCTTCCGGCAGTTCGGGCATGCTAAAACCACTGTCGGTTCGCCAAGCTCTCTCCACTGCCGCCGCATTTCCTC
>ENA-OWRC01002550-OWRC01002550.1-human-gut-metagenome-genome-assembly--contig:-NODE-2550-length-13769-cov-3.249453_pt1 | contig 13769 bp, 8 predicted proteins | sample MGYA00248268_ERZ651895 | MGnify/ENA primary metagenome ERZ651895 (study PRJEB26924, sample SAMEA4378242) | human gut metagenome | biome: human gut; feature: human-associated habitat; material: faeces...
CATCCCGAAGCATCTTCATACAGGCACTGATATCTCTCGCCTTACTCTTTCCAAGACCACAAGGACGTACAATCTCTTCAATATCTTCCACCGGAGCATCTGCCAGTGCTTCTACTGTTGGATATTTCTCATAAAGACCTTCCACGACTACATTTACTCTTGCATCTGTACACTGTGCTGCCAGCCTTACACTGACAAGCAATTTCCATGCCTGATCATAATCAAGTGTGCATCCGGCATCCGGATACTCTTTCTTCAGCCTTTCAATCACTTCAAGCGCACGCTGTTTCTTTGTCATTTACTTCACCTCGGCATTTTTCTTTAATTCTTCCATTGCATTCTTAAACTTGTCTGATACTGCTGTAGGATTTCTTCTCAGCTGTCTCATAGCATTTACATAATTTCTGTCTGTCCGTGAGCCTAATTTCTTTCTCTCACTTAATATATTGGAACGCATCTGGGCAAGTTCTTTTCTCCAGTTTCCTTTCGATTCAGACTCTTGTGCTTCATTCTCCAGTCGGACAGTACGAAGCAGTGCCTCAACCTTCTCTGAAAGCTGTGTAAGCTGTTCTTTTCGTTCTCTACGCTGTTCTTCTATCTTCGCAAGATACAATTCTTTTCTTGTCTGCTTCTCCGCTGCTTTCATCTCTTTACGCTCTTCATACAACAGATAGCTGTCCTCAAGCCTTTCCTGTACCCCTTCAGATGCACGTTTCAGCCGTTCCTGAACACCTTCTGATGCATCTTTCAGTCTGTCCTGCATTTCCTCAGAAGCATCTTTCAGGCGCTCCTGCATCTTCTGGATCTGTTCTTTGCTGGCTTCAAGCTGTACAAGGATACGTTTCATATCCATAGCCTCGTTGAAGGACTGTGTGAAGTCAACTGCTGCTGCGATTGTCAGAACAAATGCAAGGATATCGGCTATTGTAACCGGAATCAACAATACCATATGTTCAAATGGAATATGTACGACCTTTACCATAAGAATGGAGAATACTCCCCAGCACAAGCTTGCCAGTGGACAAATGTATCCTCTGACATTAAATTTCAGTTTTCTATAATCCCAGTACCTTACGTGGAACAGACGCTCCATCGTAATTCCTGTAAAATACTCCAGGATTGTCGCACCGATCATTCCCATAAGAAAGACAAGCAGGATGTTATCTCTGACCGGAATCGTCACAATCAGGACAACCATTGCTCCGGAACCATAGAGCGGAAGCATCGGACCATGCATAAATCCGCGGTTCACCCAGCGGTGCTTTCTGACAGAAACATAACAACTTTCCCAGATCCATCCCAGAAAACTGTAGAGAAAAAAGAATAAAACCCATTGTGATAAATCGTATTCCTGCATTTTTCTTCCCCTTTTTTAAAAGACTCCTACGCTCTGATAAAATGTAACGCAGAAGTCTCTTTCGTAAAATCTTTTAGTTTTTCTCCTCGATCTCCATCAGCAGATCTACTCTGCGCTGATGACGGCCGCCTTCGAATTCTGTATTGATCCATGTATCTACGATCATCTTTGCAAGTTCTCCACCTACTACACGAGCTCCAAATGCAAGTATATTACAGTCATTATGTGCTCTTGACATCTTCGCTGTAAATGGCTCGCTGCAGACACATGCGCGAATTCCTTTTACTTTATTCGCTGCGAGAGAGATTCCAAGTCCTGTTCCGCAGATCAAAATTCCCTTCTCTACTTCTCCTGCTACAACTGCACGGGCCACTTTCTCTCCATATACCGGATAGTCACAACTTTCGGATGTATAGGTTCCATAATCTACAACCTCATGACCTTTCTCTTTCAGAAATTCTACGATTTCTGCTTTCAGCTCCAGTGCGGAGTGATCGTTACCAATACCAATTTTCATTTTAACGTTCCATCCTTTCTACATTTCAAAATCTGATATACCGTTTCTATCATACCAAACTTGTACGGTCTTGTAAACTCACGCCGGATTTGTTTCTAATGTAATACAAAATGTTGCTGTTCAGGATTCCCGCTTTGCCTGACGATAGTTTTGCCTGACGATAAAAAGAGAAGCTCGAACAGCTTCTCTTTTTCCTTCTGTAAACCGCCACTATGATAACTTTCTTCTGTTATGCACGTAATCCGTTCACTTTATATCTTAGAATAATGAATTGAAACGCTCCATTGCTTCTTTTGTCTTCTCATGTTTTCCAAAGGATGTCAGACGGAAATAATTCTTTCCATTTTCTCCGAATCCTGCTCCCGGTGTTCCGACAATCTGTGCATTTTCAAGAAGATAATCAAAGAACTCCCAAGACTCCATTCCCTTCGGGCACTCGAACCAAATGTATGGTGAGTTCACGCCGCCTGTAAATGAGATTCCTTTCTTCTCAAGTGTTTCAGCGATCATACGCGCATTTTCACGATAATATCCGATATTCTCCTGACACTCTTTCATGCCCTCTTCTGTGAATACCTTAGCTCCCGCATACTGGATGATATACGGTGTTCCGTTGAACTTTGTACACTGTCTTCTGTTCCACATGTTGTGCAGACTCAATGTTCCTCCATTTGATGTCTCGAACACAAGCTCTTCCGGAACAACTGTGTAAGAGAAACGTGTACCTGTGAATCCTGCTGTCTTAGAAAGGGAACAGAACTCGATCGCACATTTCTTTGCCCCCTCGATCGCATAGATACTTCTCGGAAGTGTAGGATCTGTGATAAATGCTTCGTATGCGGAATCATACAGGATCACAGCATCATTTTTCAGTGCATAGGCAACCCACGCCTCTAACTGCTCTTTATTATAGCATGCTCCTGTCGGGTTGTTCGGAGAACACAGGTAAATGATATCTGCCTTTACATTTTCATCCGGCATTGGAAGGAAATCGTTTTCTTTTGTTCCGTTCATATAGATGATATTCTTTCCATCCATTGTATTTGTATCTACATAAACAGGGTAAACCGGATCCGGAACGAGAACCACGTTATCCTTTGCAAAAAGCTCTGTAATATTTCCCGTATCACTTTTTGCTCCATCAGAAATAAAAATATCAGATGCTTTTACTTCTACACCATTGCGCGCATAATAATCCGCAATTGCTTCCTGCGCAAATGCATATCCCTGCTCCGGTCCGTATCCTTTGAATGTCTCAGATACTGCCTGAGAATCTACTGCTTCATGAAGTGCCTCGATCACACTCTTTGTCAATGGCAATGTCACATCACCGATTCCGAGACGGATAATATCCGCCGCTTTCTCCGGATGTGTTTCCTCATATACTTTTACTCTTCTTGCGATCTCTGCAAAAAGATAACTGTCTTTTACATTCTGATAGTTTTCATTTAACTTTGGCATCTTGTCAAACTCCTTTCCCAGCTGCTTTCATGCTGTTCACAGTATTCTGCAACCAATAACTCTAGTATTCCTATGTGTTATATTAACAGATTTTTTTTCATTCGAAAAGAAGTTGAAAAAAAGAAACAAGATTTTGTAGAATCTTGTTTCTTTGATAATAATTTCAGTGCTTTAACTGTGCAAATTGATGATGCGATAAAGAATATTTTTCTTTTTTTCTTTCTTACAAAAGCCAGATAACCAGCAAGATTACCTCCACAACAAAGATCACAGGCACTGTAATCATAAATTTTGCTTTCCGTGTCTTATGCCGGAAGCACATCATACCTGCGATTGCTCCTGCACTTCCACCGATCAGTGCAAGGATTAACAGCGTTTTCTCCGGAATCCTCCATGCGCCTTTCTTCGCTTTCCATTTATCAATCCCATAGGTACAAAACGCAAATAAATTGATAAATATCAGGTAATACCAGAAATATTTCATAAGATGATCTCCTCCTTCAAGGCAAAGGAATAGATGATCTTCTCCTTCACCGGCTTCTCTAACAGCTGCTCCAACGCCTGGGCATAGTAATCAAGCTGTGCATGGTACAGTTCTTTCAATTGAGATGCATTTCTGACTCTATCCGTCTTATAGTCCAGTAGTACAAGCCCGTCTTCCTCCTCGAACCAGACATCAATAATTCCCTGGATGAGAACGGTCTCTTCCTTTCGATTTTCATCCGCTTCCTGACTTCTCTTCTGAATGTCCTGATAGATCTCCGGATAGATTTCTGATGCAGCTACTCCGAGAACAAATGGCTGTTCCTTCCAGAGCTTCCCATTTCCTGCTGCTTGTGTCATTCGTCTTCCACTCTCGCTATTTAAAAACGCAAGAATATCTTTCGTACGGATACAGTCTACCATCTCTTTCGACAATCTCCCTGCCTGATAGAACTGTTCGATTTCTTCTTTCAGAAGTTCCTCTGTATACTCTTTTGAAAAATCATGAAGCTCGAGAAATTTATGATAAGCACTTCCCCTTGAAGCTCCTGTCAGTCCTTCATCCTGTTCTTCCACGAAATGTGGAAGTAGTGGCACAATCTCCGGCTCCTGAATCAATTCTTCTCCTGCTTCTTCCCGCAAAGACTCACGCTTCTTCAACTCTGAAACTGTAAATTTCAGCTTCATTTTTCCTTCTTCTTTATATGGATACAGGAAATTCATCTGCTGTTCCAGCTTTTCTTCTGCTCCCGGAAGATAAACCTTTGATGTATCCCAGTGTTCAAGCACTTCTCTTGCAATTATTTCCGCCTGTCGCTGTGCATCTTCTGTAAAATCCATCTCTCCTGCATCAAAAATCCGGACTTGAATCGGCAATTGCTGAACCTCTTCGCTTTCTGTTTTGAGAATTCCACACAAACCATCTTCCCTCTTGAGATCTTCTGCCTGAAGAAGTGCCGGAAGAATCCAGTCCAGATAACGGTTTGCGCCTTCTAACTGATAAAGGCTCAATGGAGATTCCCTGTCTGTCATATGATTCACATATGGTTCCAGGCCGTCTTCTCCTATTTTCAGACTGCCTGTCAGAATCAGCTTTTCTTTCGCTCTTGTCATCGCTACATAAAGCACACGGAGTTCTTCTGCAAGATTCTCAAGCTTTGTCTTCTCCTGGATCATTTTCTTCAAAAAGGTCGGTGCCTTTGTCCTCATCTCAAGATCTACAACGTCAATTCCAACTCCGTTTCTCGGATGGATCACAATACTTCCTTTTAGATCCTGTGTATTGAATTGCTTTCCTGTTCCGGCTACAAAAACGATTGGAAACTCCAGACCTTTACTTTTATGAATACTCATAATACGGACCGTGTCATCCTGCTCGTCTATGATACTTGCTTCACCATAATCAACATCATATTTTTTCAGTTGCTCGATATAGCGTACGAAATTAAACAGACCTTTATAACTCGTCCCTTCAAATGCTCTTGCTTTCTCAACAAGCATTTCTACATTAGCCTGTCTCTGTGCGCCCCCCGGCATAGCACTGATAAATAACCCATAGCCGGTTTTATCAATTATTTCCGCAAGAAGGTCATGGATTGCCGTATACGGAAGAATTTCCCTGAAATGATCCAATACCTCGAAAAACTTCCTCAATTTCCCCTGTACCTGTATTGCCTGCTTTTTGTCCACAGTTTCCGGAATTTCTTCCGGACTCAGACTGCAAAATCCTTCCACTGCCTCGTAAAACAATTGATTCGGATATGCAAGACGGATCACTGACAACTCTGCTGCCGTCAGACCGGCAAACGGTGAAGTCAAAACTGCTGTCAATGGCAGATCCTGTCTTGCATTATCAAGAACTTTCAGATAATCCAGAAGAACACTGACCTCATATGTCTCGAAATATCCTTCTCTGCTCACAGAATATGCCGGAATTCCCTCCTCGGCCAGTATGGACGCGAAAACTTCTGCCCACCCCTGTAAACTTCTTGTCAGAATCACCATATCCCGATAATGAACCGGGCGGTATTCTCCCGTCTCCTTATCAAGCACAACACCCGTGTTTAGAAGTTCTTTCATTCTCTGTGCGATCATCCGTGCCTCTTCTTCTCTCGCTTCACTGCTCCGAAGCCCCGTCTGATCGTAAAGAAGCAGTTCCGTCTGATCCGTAAACACATTTTTATCCGGTAATTCAGGAAACGAGGCTCCCAAATGCAGTGCCGCCTTATCATCATAAATGATTTCCCCGAATTCCTTCCGCATCAGTTTCCTGAAAATATAATTTGTACTGTCAAGTACTTCTCCTCTGCTTCGGAAGTTCCTGTCAAGATCAATTCTCTGCCTGCTACTCTCCTGCATACTGTAGCTGTTATACTTTCCCATAAAAAGCTCCGGGCGCGACAGACGAAATCGGTAAATACTCTGCTTTACATCCCCGACCATGAAGAGATTATTCTGTCCGACAGACTCTCTTGATACACTTGTAAGAATCGTCTCCTGCACAAGATTACTATCCTGATACTCATCGATCATAACTTCTTCAAAGCGTTCCTGATACTCCTGTGCCACTGCTGACGGAACCAGTTTTCCTTCCTTTTCTTCTGTCAGAATCCGAAGTGCAAACTGTTCCATATCACTGAAGTCCAACAGATTTCTCTGTCTCTTTTTCTCCGAAAATGTCTCTGCAAAAGCCTGTACCAGCATAACTAACATCTTCATCGCTATCTGCGCCTCTTGCATATCCTTGATCCACTCATCAACAGGCGCGTAGAAATAATTTGCTTTCAGATCTTCTATCAGCTTCTTAGCCTGTTTTCTAAGTCCCTGTGCTTTCTCTTTCAGTTCTGGATCGACTGTCGGATCCTTCTTTCCTGACAGACGCTTCCATGTGAAATTACTGACGATCTGCTCTTGCTGACAAAATGTCTCTGCTCCTTCCAATTGCTCAATCTGTACCAGATCAGAATCTAACATTTCACCATACATATACGGACCGGCTGGAAGTTCGCATACTTCTATCGCCTGTTGAACAAACCCTTTCACATCTGTGAGATTTTGCCTTACTCTTGCCTTTGCTTCCTGCACAACATCTGCTTCTTCCATCTTCTCCGGATCAATCTCATAATTATCCACACATTCCTTCAACCACTTTTCCGGCTGTGGATAACTTCTGGAATATTCGTAAAGCTGGAGGATAAGTTCCTCGATCTTCTGATCATTTCTTCCTGTTCCATACTGGTCAACAAAATTTAAAAATGCCTCGGATCCCTCTGCATAGAAATTCTCGATCAGCTCTTCTAAGACATCCTGCATCAGAAGACGCAATTCTCCTTCTTCTGCAATTCGAAAGGCCGGATCAATCCCGATCACATGAAAATGATCCCGGATCACCGACAGGCAGAAACTGTGGATTGTCATGATTGACGCATTGTGGATCAATGTGGACTGCTGCTCCAGATTCACATTTCCCGGCTGTTCTTCCAGCTTCTTCTCAATTGCTGCACCGATCCGTTCTTTCATCTCTGCCGCCGCTGCTTCCGTATAAGTCACAACAAGGAGACGGTCTACATCCGCGGGATCACTCTCGTCCGTAATTCTTGAGATAATTCGTTCAACAAGTACAGCTGTCTTTCCCGATCCCGCTGCTGCAGATACGAGAATGTTGCGGTCACGCAAGTCGATTACTTTCTGTTGTTCTTCTGTCCATTTTACGCTCATTCTCCTGCCTCCCCTTTCTCTCCCAAAATACCAAGACGCTCTTTCATAGAGTTCAACGCTTCTTCCAAGGTATATTTTCTTAATCTTCTGTACTCACAGCCTTCAATTCTCTGGTCAAATCCGCAGATATCCCTGCACCCACAGTAATCACAGCCTGTCATCTCATCAAGTACATATGGAAGTGCTGCGACCTCACCCTGATACATCACGTCTTTCAGTTCTTTTTCTTTCTCCTTTGTATACGCAAGAACCGTATCAAAGTTCTCCTTTGATAAAGCTTTTGATGCCGAACTGAGCGTTCTGTTCTTATTCATCCGCAGCGGATAGAATGTTGAAGTTCCACTCAGATTCCGTTCCAGATGCTCAACTACATTTTCATCTGCATTGATCAGTCCATCCAGCTTCAGCTCTTTTAGAATGCTTTGCTCAACTTCCGCTTTTGTCTCTTCTTTCTTCACAATCGGATCCTGGATCCTGTAATAAAAAATACCGGCCGGAAGTACTTCCTTCTCCGGATGTTTCTGCCGTTCGATCTCCAGTGCCGCATTCAGATACACCGGAAGCTGCATCTGCAGACCGTGATAGAATGCTGTGATATCAAATGCTTTCCTTCCTGTTTTGTAATCCGTTACCTTCACATAGACTGCATTTTCATCTTCACATGTGTCAATTCGGTCAATCTTTCCGCTTCCGAACTTAAACTCACAACCACTCGGCACAAAATCGCCTGCCGCCATCTGCTGTGTCAGTGCCCAGACGGACCGGTTGATCAATTGCTTGATTCTGTGGATCATATACTCATTACGTGCAGACGAGAATAGAACTGTATTTCCATAATCCAGAATACTTTCTTCTACACTTTCATCAATCAGCTGCTCCCGCTTCTCTTCTGGCATTGTAACCCAGTCCAGACCTTCCTCTTCTACTTTGTGTGCAAATCGCTCCAGTGCCTGATGTGCAATATTTCCCAGATCCATTGCTTCGAACCCATATTTCTCCCGTTCTGACAGACGGAGTCCGTAATTCAGGAAATGTGCATATGCACAGGAAGCAAAACGTTCCAGTCTTGTTACGCTGACACGCTTCGGATCCAAAAAGAGCTCTTTTGCCACTCTGCTTCCAAGGCTCGGTTCATCCTTTCGATAGAAACCAGCTTCTATAATCCGCTTCAGAGTTTCCTGACTCTGTTCATCTTTCACAAACCATCTGTACAGTTCTTTCCAGGAATCATCCAGTCCATGCTCCCTCTCTCTTAAACCTTCTGCAATCTGCAAAAGTCCGTTCCTTCTCATCATCTCATGATCAAGCAATCCTTTTCTGTCTTCCTCTACCGGAATAAGTACCGGGAACAGACGCATCAGATCTTGAATCAGATACGCCGGACGCAGTGCTTTTCCTTCCCCGGATACTTTCGCCCAGGACAGATACAGAAGTTCTGACGGTTTCGTCAGATTCATATAGAGATAAAATTTCTGAATATATAACTTCTCCTTCGGTCCCGGAGAAAGATTCATCTGTTTCTCCTGGAACTGTTTTCTGTCTCGCTCGGAAAGCAGACCTCTTGCTCCTGCATTTCCCGGAAGGAGCGTATCATTTGCTCCGACAAAAAATAATGCGCGGATATTTTTGATACGTGTTCTTTCCACATCTCCGATCACAACCTGATCCAGACTTGGAGGAATCACACCAACTTTTGCCTCTTCAAGTCCTGCATCAAGAAGTTCACAGTATTCCTTCAATGGAATCTCTTCCTCCCCCAGAAGTTCAGCGAATTTATCGAATAGCTCCAGAACAATACGGTAAATCTGTGCATATTCCTTCGCCAAAGCCAGTTCTCCCTCTTCCTGGAATTTCTGCTCCAATTCTGCAAGCTGCTCCTGGATCTTCTCCTGAACCAGATATTCATAAACTGCGAGTGTAATCTCTTTTACCGTCTTTCTTCTCTTCTTCAGAACCGTATGCAACGGTGTCAGTTTTTCCACAAAACGCACGCGCAGCTGATTCAGTTCTTCCAATTCTTCTTTTGTCGTCATCGGTGTCTTTCTCACCCAGACCTGATCCCATTTCTTGAATCCTTTCAGATCCAGCGCAAGACAGTAATTTTCCAGACGGTCCACTTCATCTCTTGTGAACCCACACAGGCCGGTCCGCAGATAACGAAAAACGCTTTCGTAAGTATAGTTCTGTTCAACCATCACCAGCAGACTTCTTAAATACTCTACAAAAGAATTCAACAAAATACTCTTCTTATGATCCATAAAAACCGGAATCTCATAACGTTCGCATGCCTTCTCCAACGAATCAGCATATGTATTCAGATCAGAAGCAATCACTGCGATTTCCCGATATCTGTATCCTTCTTCTCTCACCAGACGCCGGATTTCCTCTGCCACATACTGTGCCTCTTCCTGTGGTGTGTGAACTTCGTGAAGAGAGATTGACTGCATCTTTTCCCCACTGTATTTTCTTCTGGAATAACGGAATAGTTCCTCTTCCAAAAACGCCATCTCCGGATTCTCTTTGAACCGATACGGCGGATTCTTGCATAGCCAGACCGGCTCATCAATCTCCACTTTCACTTCCTGCGCCACTTCCGTCAGTGAAGTAACCATTTGCTTGCTCAGCGCAAAGAGCTGATACGGATGCTTATAGACAAACGGATCTTCCCTCCGATCAATCTCAACTGTCAGCATAATCTTGTCGCACACTTTCAGAAGTTCCCCGATTAGCCGGTTCTGCACCGGCGTAAATCCGGTAAATCCATCCATTGCGATCACACTGTCTTTAAGCATTTTCGCTTCCGATACAGTCTGACTCAACACATCAAGTAATTCTTCTTTTGTGATATATTTATCACGCAGATAATCCTCAAATCCTTCATATACTTTACGGATATCCTTTAACTTATAATACAGATAACTTTCCGAATTCAGTCCTTCCATGAAAGAATCAAGCTGTTCAAAATCAATTCCATACTGTGTGAATTCTGATATCACGGACTTCACTTCGCTGATATATCCCTGCTTCTTAAGATTTCCCTTAAGAACGGTCAGCTCATCTTCGTAATTCCCTGCAATCTTACGGAGTACCAGATTCTTACCCTCATCATCAAGGATCGGTTGTCTTTCCTTTCCTGTCTCTTCAAAAACACGGTGAGCCAGACGTCCAAAACTTAAGACATCAATATTCATAATACCGCCACGCGGATGTGCCATACACAGGTCCTTCTGCGTCTGCATTGTAAACTGCTCCGGTACAAGAACAAGATAATTCTTCTCCGGATGACGGATTGACTCCTCAACTATCTGCTGATATAAATAATGGGACTTTCCGCTTCCGGAATTCCCGAAAATAAACTGCAATGACATGCTCTGACTCCCGCCTTTCTTCTTAATATCTAAGCAAAAGACAGGCTGTCGTTCACAGGAATGAGCCATATCTCTCAGCCTTCTCTGTGCCCGGCAGCCCGTCTGGGTTTTTCCTTTCTTCTATTATCGCAAATTTATTTCACAAGGTCAACCAGTGCTGTCTTAGGAATCGCACCAATCTGTCTTCCGTTCTCTTCTCCTCCTTTAAATGCGATGAAAGTCGGAATGCTCATCACTCTGTATTTCTGTGCAATATCGATATTCTCATCGATGTTGATGTGGCATACCTTTACATCACTGAGTTCTTCTGAAAGAGCTTCTACGATCGGAGCCATCATCTTACACGGTCCGCACCAGTCTGCATAGAAATCAACGAGTACCGGCTGTTGCGCCTGAATCACTTCCTGCTCAAAATTGTCTGTTGTAAGTTTTACTACTGCCATCTTTATATCCTCCTTATAAATGTTATATCTTTTGTATTTTTTATTTTTCTTTGTTACAATCTTAGTATAGCACATATTTTTTATTTTTCTGTGATAAAATCACAAAGAAACCGACAGTTTGGATTTTTCCTCCCTGCCAGTTTCCTTCCTTACTTCTTATATCGTTTTATCTTATTGCAACCAGGTCTGCGACCCTTTATTTACGCTTCATCGATTGCCTTACCGATATCACGTCTCATATATTTATTCTTGAAGTTTACCCACTCTGTTGCTGCATATGCATTCGCACGGGCTTCTTTCAGATCTTTTCCCTTCGCTGTCACGCCAAGAACACGTCCGCCGTTTGTCACGATCTGATCTCCGTCGAATTTTGTTCCTGCATGGAAGCAGTAATATCCTTCGTGCTTCTTGAACTCTTCCAGTCCTGTGATTGGGAAGCCTTTCTCGTAACTTACCGGATATCCTTCGGATGCGAGTACGACACAGACTGCTGCATTGTCTTCAAACTGAAGATCAACCTGATCCAGCGTTCCGTCGATACATGCTTCCATAACTTCAAGGATATCATTCTTCATACGAGGAAGTACAACCTGAGCTTCCGGATCTCCGAAACGAGCGTTGTATTCAAGAACCTTCGGTCCGTCTTCTGTCAGCATCAATCCAAAGAAGATAACTCCCTTGAACGGACGTCCTTCTGCTGCCATTGCGTCTACCGTTGCCTGGTAAACATATTTCTCACAGAATTCTTCTACTTCTTTTGTATAGAACGGGCTTGGAGAAAATGTTCCCATACCACCTGTATTAAGTCCTGTATCTCCGTCTCCGGCACGCTTATGATCCTGCGCACTTGTCATTGTCTTGATTGTCTTTCCATCAACAAAAGAAAGTACGGAAACCTCGCGGCCTGTCATAAATTCCTCAATGACCATCTCATTTCCGGCTGTACCGAACTTCTTATCCAGCATGATCTCTTTCACGCCTGCTTTTGCTTCTTCCAGATCCTTACAGATCAGAACACCTTTTCCGAGTGCAAGTCCGTCTGCTTTCAAAACAATCGGGAACTTCGCTGTCTCAAGATAAGCAACTGCTGCTTTTGGATCTGTAAAGTTCTCATAAGCTGCTGTTGGAATGTTATATTTCTTCATCAGGTCTTTGGAAAATGCTTTCGATCCCTCAAGGATTGCTGCATTCTTCTTCGGTCCAAATGTGCGGATTCCTGCTTCTTCAAGAACATCTACAAGACCGCCTACCAGCGGATCATCCATTCCTACGATACAAAGATCAATCGCATTCTCTTTTGCGAAATCTCTTAATTTATCAAATTCCATAGCGCCGATCGGTACACACTGCGCATACTCAGCGATTCCGGCATTTCCCGGAGCACAAAAGATTTTGTCTGCTCTTGGGCTCTTTGCCACGCTTGCTGCGATTGCATGCTCTCTTCCGCCGCTTCCTACGATCAATACGTTCATAGTCTCTGCCTCCTTACTCGGTAACGATTGTACGATGTCCTTCTACTTCAACCTTTCCGTTCGCGATCAGATCGATTGCATGTGGAAGGATCTTCCATTCAGCCTGTTCCATCACTCTGCGCTGAAGCACTTCCGGGGTATCTCCATTGTGTACTTCTACAGCCTTCTGCAAGATGATCGGGCCTGTATCAGTTCCTTCATCTACGAAATGTACTGTTGCACCAACTACTTTCACACCGCGCTCCAAAGCGGCCTCGTGTACTTTCAATCCATAATAACCTGTTCCACAGAAAGATGGAATCAGAGATGGATGAATGTTGATGATCCGGTTCTTATACTTCTTGATCATCTCCGGCGGGATTACCACAAGGTAACCTGCCAGCACGATCAGATCCGGTTCATATGCATCCACAGCCTTTAAAAGTTCCTGATTAAACACTTCTCTTGACTCGTAGTCCTTCGGAGAAATGCATTTCGCATCGATTCCATTTTCTTCTGCACGTGTCAGTGCATAAGCATTCTTATTATTGCTGATCACGCCTACAAGTTCTGTGTTCGTGATCATTCCATTCTTTACGCTGTCGATGATTGCCTGAAGGTTTGTTCCGCCTCCTGACACCATACTTAAGACTCTTAACATAAAGTCACTCCCTTTTCGCCAGCCTCGATCTTGCCGACTACATATGGCTGATCTCCTGCTTCACGAATTGCATCCATTGTCTTATCAACGTCTGCCGGATCAACAGCGAGAACCATTCCAAGTCCCATGTTGAATGTGTTGTACATCATCTGCTCTTCGATTTCGCCCTCTTTTGCAAGTTTTGCAAAGATTGGTGGAATCGGGTAGCTGTCTTTTTCTACAACTGCATGAGTTCCTTCTTTGAGCATACGCGGAATGTTCTCATAGAATCCGCCACCTGTGATATGGCTGCATGCTTTTACTGTAACACC
>ENA-OWRC01002551-OWRC01002551.1-human-gut-metagenome-genome-assembly--contig:-NODE-2551-length-13769-cov-2.828788_pt1 | contig 13769 bp, 10 predicted proteins | sample MGYA00248268_ERZ651895 | MGnify/ENA primary metagenome ERZ651895 (study PRJEB26924, sample SAMEA4378242) | human gut metagenome | biome: human gut; feature: human-associated habitat; material: faeces...
TCGAACTGGAACATCACCAAATCGGCATCGTATTCACGCATGGCATTCAGGCAGTCCTCCACCAACGTGGGGGCCACGGTATCGTCGGAATCGGCGAAGTACAGGTAGGCGCCGGTGGCCCCGGCGATGCCGGCGTTGCGCGCGTCGGACAGTCCGCCGTTGGGCTTGTGAATCACCCGCACGCGCGGGTCGCGGGCGGCCCAGGCGTCGCACATGGCCGGGCAATTGTCGGGCGAGCCGTCGTCGACCAGCAGAATCTCGAGGTTGCGATAGGTCTGCGCAACCACAGACTTCACGCATTCATCAAGGAATTTCTCGACCTTATATACCGGGATGATGATGCTGACCAACGGCTCCTGTTCCATATCTCCAGCGTAGCGCCGCCGTGCGAACGCGGCGGCGCTGCGGGTTCGCGGACCGCGAAACCCTTAGAAGTCCCAGTCGTCGTCATCGGTTTCTTCGGCTTTGCCCATCACGTAGGAGGAGCCGGAGCCGGAGAAGAAGTCGTGGTTTTCGTCGGCGTTCGGGCTCAGGGCGGCCAGGATCGCGGGGTTCACATCGCAAATCTCAGCCGGGAACAAAGCCGGGTAACCGAGGTTCATCAGCGCCTTGTTGCCGTTGTAGCGCAGGAACTTCTCGACGTCATCGGTCAGGCCCACGCGATCGTACAGCGACTGGGTGTACTCCACCTCGTTGTCGTACAGCTCGTTGAGCAGGTTGTACGTGTACTCGCGCATCTCCTCGCGCTTCGCGTCGCTCACCCGCTCAAGCCCGCGCTGATACTTGTAGCCTATGTAATACCCGTGCACGGCCTCGTCGCGGATGATCAGACGGATCACGTCGGCCGTGTTCGTCAGCTTCGCGTGCGCCGAGAAATACATCGGCAGGTAGAAGCCGGAGTAGAAGAGGAACGATTCGAGCAGGGTGGAGGCCACCTTGCGCTTGTACGGGTTGTCGCCCTCGTAATAGTCGAGCACGATCTCCGCCTTCTTCTGCAGGAACTCGTTGTTCTCGCTCCAGTCGAATGCGGCATCGATCTGCTCGGTGGAGCACAGGGTGGAGAAGATGGACGAGTAGCTTTTGGCGTGCACGGATTCCATGAAGGCGATGTTGGTGTACACGGCCTCCTCGTGCGGGGTGAGCGCGTCCGGAATCAGGGAGACGGCGCCGACCGTGCCCTGGATGGTGTCAAGCAGGGTCAGGCCGGTGAAGACGCGCATGGTGAGCGTGTGCTCGTCGTCACTCATCTTCTGCCAGCTGGGGATGTCGTTGGAGACGGGGACTTTTTCGGGCAGCCAGAAGTTGCCGGTCAGGCGGTCCCATACTTCGAGGTCCTTCTCGTCCTCCAGACGGTTCCAGTTGATCGCGGAGACGCGATCGATGAGCTTGAGCGGTTTGCGCGGTACGGAGATTGGTGCCATGGTTGTCTGCCTTTCGTTGTTGGGGGTGGTCTGTTACGTTCTTTCGGATGACGTCGATCTCGTCGTCGGCGGGTTTGTCTTCAAACTCCTCCGGCGCGGTCAGACGGAGTATGAGCCGGTAGATCATTGGCGACATGTGGGTTCCTTGAGTTGCGGGCGTGCGCAGGGCTGTGGAGCGGAATTGGTGGATGACGTGTGTGGAGACCGCCGTCTGAGGCCGAAGGCGTACGAAGGTACGTCGAGTGCCGAAGAAAGGCGGTATACGCTCCCTCGAACGATCAGAGCATGCAGGAGACGCAGCCTTGGACTTCAGTGCCTTCCAGGGCTTGCTGGCGGATGCGGATGTAGTAGAGGGTCTTGATGCCCTTGCGCCAGGCGTAGATCTGGGCCTTGTTGAGGTCGCGGGTGGTGGCGGTGTCCGGGAAGAACAGCGTCAGCGACAGTCCCTGATCCACGTGCTGGGTGGCCTCGGCGTACGTGTCGACGATGGCCTTCCAGCCGATCTCGTAGGCGTCCTTGTAGTACCCGAGGTTGTCGTTGGTCATGTAGGCGGCCGGGTAGTACACGCGCCCGATCTTGCCTTCCTTGCGAATCTCGATCTTGGAGGCGATCGGGTGAATCGAGCTCGTGGAATGGTTGATGTACGAGATCGAGCCGGTGGGCGGCACGGCCTGCAGGTTCTGGTTGTAGATGCCGTCCTTCAGAATCGCGTCGCGCAGGGTCTCCCAGTCGGCCGCAGTCGGGATCGCGATGCCGTACTGTTCGAACAGCGCACGGACCCGTTCGGTGCGCGGAGTGAGCGAACGACGACCATCGGTGTACTTGTCGAAGTAGTTGCCCTGGCCGGCCGGGTGGGCGTAGTCGCTCGTAGCGAAGCTGGCGAACGCGCGGCCATGCTCCACGGCGAGCGCGTGCGAGGCACGGTAGGCGTGGTAGGCCACGGTCATGAAGTACATGTCGGTGAAGTCGAGGCCCTCTTCAGAACCGTACTGGATGCCTTCGCGGGCCAGGAAGCCGTGCAGGTTCATCTGGCCGAGACCGATGGCGTGGCCCTCCTCATTGGCGCGGCGAATCGAAGGCACCGCGTTGATGCTGGTGTGCTCGGCCACCGAGGTGAGTGCGCGGATCGCCGTCTCCACCGTGTGGCCCAAGCCGCCATCCATCGCCTTAGCGATGTTGAGCGAACCCAGATTGCAGGAGATGTCGCGGCCGACATGCGCATACGTGAGGTCCTCGTTGTATGCGCTCGGCTCCTGAACCTGCAGGATTTCCGAGCACAGGTTGGACATGGTCACGCGGCCTTCGATCGGGTTCGCGCGGTTGACCGTGTCCTCGAACACGATGTACGGGTAGCCGGATTCGAACTGCAGTTCGGCGATGGTGGTGAAGAACTTACGGGCGTCGATGTAGGTCTTCTTGATGCGGTCGTCGGCCACCATCTCGTCATAATGCTCGGTAACGGAGATGTCGGCGAACGGCTTGCCGTACACGCGCTCCACGTCGTACGGGCTGAACAGGGCCATCTGGGCCTTCTGTTTGGCCAGTTCGAACGTGATGTCCGGAATCACCACGCCAAGAGCCAGCGACTTGATGCGGATCTTCTCGTCCGCGTTCTCTCGCTTGGTATCCAGGAAGCGCAGGATATCAGGGTGGTGGGCGTTGAGGTACACCGCGCCCGCGCCCTGACGTGCGCCGAGCTGGTTGGCATAGGAGAAGGAGTCCTCCAGCAGCTTCATGACCGGAATCACGCCGCTGGACTGGTTCTCGATGTGCTTGATCGGGGCGCCGAGCTCGCGCAGGTTGCTCAGCAGCAGGGCCACGCCACCGCCGCGCTTGGAGAGCTGGAGGGCCGCGTTGATGCCGCGCGAAATCGACTCCATGTTGTCTTCGATGCGCACCAGGAAGCAGCTGACCGGTTCGCCACGCTGGGCCTTGCCGAGGTTCAGGAAGGTCGGGGTGGCGGGCTGGAAGCGGCCGGCAAGCATTTCGTCGGCATATTCGATGGCCTGCTGCTCATTGCCGGCGGCGAGCTCCAGGGCCACAGCGGCGCAACGCTGCGGGAAGTCCTCAAGATAGAGGCGACCATCGAACGTCTTGAGCGCGTAGGACGTGTAGAACTTGAACGCACCAAGGAAAGTGCCGAACTCAAAGCCGGCGGATTCCACGTGCTCGTAGATGCGGTCGAGGAATTCAGCGGAGTACTGGTTGAAGACCGCAGGGTTGTAGTACTGGTTGCTGATCAGGTATTCGAGACGCTCGGCGGTGGAGGCGAACCGCTTGCTGTTGGTGGCCACGTGCCCTGTCACGTATTCGCGTTCGGCGGCCTTGTCTTTGTCGAACTGGATCTTGCCGTCGGCGTCATAGAGGTTGAGCATCGCGTTGAGCGCGTGGTAATCGTGCGCCGGGTCGTACTGTTCCGCTGCGGTGTCGGCAGTATTGTCGAGCGGCAGGCCGGTGGCGGTGAGGTCAGTCATTGGAAATCCTTGGAATATGGCAGAAGTGTGTTTACTCAGACAGTTGCTCCCCCCAGTCAACTTCGTTGACAGCTCCCCTCGGAGAGGGGAGCCAATACCTCGAGGGGGTCAAGATTTACTGTTCGGTGAAGAAGCGGACGAGGCCGTTTCGCACGGCGGCAGTGTCTTCCGGGGTGCCCATGAGTTCGTAACGGTAGAGGTAGGGCACCTTGCATTTGGCGGCGATGATGTCTCCGGCGGCACAGTAGGCCTCACCGAAATTGGTGTTGCCTGAGGCGATGACGCCGCGAATCCACTCGCGGTTGGCTGGATCGTTGAGGAAGCGTTTGACCTGAATCGGCACTGCTTTCTTGACCACGCCGCCGCCATAGGTGGGCACCATGATGACGTACGGTTCGCGGACGTTTAGCGCCGGGTCGGCGGCCCGCAACGGGATGCGGTAGACGTTGATGCCTTCGTCCTGCAAACGGCATCCGGCCACGAACCGTGCGGTGTTTTCGGAGGCCGACGAGAAGTAGACCAATGCGCCGATCGTCTTGCCTTCGGCCGCGAATTCGGGCTGGCTCAGACTCACGCGGACACCGTGGCGGCGGCGCGGTTGTCGGCGGCCACCTGCTGGGCGACTTCGCGAATCAGGTCGGGGCGGTAGCCGGTCCAGGAGTTGTCCGGCGTGATGACCACCGGAGCCTGCTGGAAACCGGCGGCCTGCAGCTGCTCAAGGGTGGAGGGGTTCTGCGTCAGGTCCACGGTTTCAAACGGCACACCCAGCTTGGTGAGCTGGCGCTTGGTGGCATCGCACTGCGGGCAATGCGGCTTGGTGAACACGGTGACGGTCATGGCGACTCCCCTTGATGTGGTTCTGATGAACAGTGAAGCGAAGGCCATATTACAGCGGTGTGATTTGAAATCAAGGCACTATATGTAGTGGCGCGTGTCACATAACAAACCTAGATATAGGGTTTTTCATTGATATTCCGCCATTCCCATGCACCCCCGAAAATCGGCGTGCAGCGACCCGCCCAATCACATGTGGCATTGTTCACATTTGCGTTTGAACCGCTCTTCGACTGATCCTCAACCGCCCTGCAACCGCCATCTTGAGTTTCGAGGGGCTGTTTTGACCCTTTCCGGAGATCTATCTCCGTTTCGAGGGGCTGGTACTCAAGTAAGCGCATCCCCAAAATGGCGGAATGACGGTGGGGCGAAGCCGTTTATACCCGTGTTCTAGCGGGCCACCAGCCCCTCGAAACGGGAGTAAACCTCTACGGAAGGCCAAATCAGCCCCTCGAAGCGGAGAACGGATACCTCGGCACCCCGTGTGGAGCCAGAAGGCCCGGCCGGATGTCCAAACGAGCATCCGGCCGGGCCTTAAAAGTAGTTGTTCAGTTATCAGAATCGATGCGGCGCGATACTACTCCGCGTCTTTACGGCTCCAACAGATCTTCGATGCGGCAGCCAAGCGTGCGGGCCAAAGCGAGCACGGTGGAGACGGCAGCTTTGCCAAGGTCTTTGCGGCGCTGCTCGTACATTTGGATGGAGCGCAGGGTAACGCCGGAGCGGCGGGCCAGCCCGGATTGGCTGAGTCCGGCGCGCACGCGGATCGTGTGCAGCCGGGAGTCGCCCTCGGTGCGATTATGGGCGGCCCGCTCGTCGTACACGTCGACGAATCGGCTTTCGTCGGCTTCGTGCAAAGCCGGGTAAAGTCGCACGATATCGCCGAACGGCAGCACGTCGAGAATGTCCGAGAACCGCACTCCCCTGGCCCATTGGCAGTATGCGAGTACCCATCCGGCCCAGTATTCGGGTGTTGAGCCGGCGCGCAGTGCGGCTGGCGGCATATCGAGAATGCGCGCCCAACCGGTTTGCCGCATGATTTCGGCCACCAGCTCCTCGCCGGACATGCCACACACGTATTTGGGCGTGCCTCGCCCGAAAAGCGCGGCCGCCTCGGAGGTGGCGAAGAAGTCCATGAATAGGCCGACCGGCAACCCGCAATCGTTCAGCGCATAATCGAAGGCGCCGGCCAAGTTGGCCATGGCGTCCGGCAAGTATGTCTCATCATAGGCGGGGATCATCGTTGGTCACTTTCTCGCGGATGATGTCGCGCATGAACAGGCCGTCGAGATCGGCTTCTGCACTTTTGCGGCGGTAGGCTTCGCGAGCTGTGCGGTCGCGCTCGTTACGCAATCCGTGGTAGGTCGAAGCGCGGGCGATTTCGCAGCCTTGGAACCGCAGTGCCGCGAATGCCTGAGGACTGGCGAGTACGATCTGCTTGCCGAGCTCGCCCAACCGCATCGCCTCAGCGAGTTGGTCGATGGAAATCGCGTTATTGACAAAAGCGCGGGCGAACGAGAAATACGAATCGTCGGCACGATATCCGACGATGACGTCAGCCTGACTGGCATCCGGCAGAAACACTTGTTTCAGATATTCGATGCCTTGCGCGGCGACGGCGGTGGTCGGCTGGAAACGACGGTTTTCGACCAGCATGGCCAGCCAGTTCAGGATGGTGTAGGGCGGCTGGGACAGGTCCAGGAAGAGGAGCCCGTCCGTGGTCAACGTGTACCGATTCGCGAAACCGTCATCCAGTCCCGCGCACGCCCATTCCTTGGCCAGCTCGACGCTGCGCGTGCAATAGAATCCGCGGCCATAATCGTTGTTCGGCTTGACCAGCCCGTATTCAGGATGCTTGATGACATGCGAAGAGCCATGCCACAGTTCGATCGATGCGGTCTCCATTGGCCGGCTCCTTCTCTCTCTCCTTACATATTCTTGATTATATCACTGTGGTGATAGTCATAAGGGAAATGCGAGATGAAAGATACCGTTGTATACGTTCGTACACAACGTGAAATGTATACGAACGTATACAACACTGACGTCCGGAGTCATGCTCCGCAGTGGCGCAGCGGGCGCGCCACTACAATCGGAATATGGGACTGAAGACGTGGAAGAAGTGGACGGACTGGCCGCTGATGGTGCTGTCCGTGGTGTTTCTGGTGGTGTATTCGTGGGAAATTCTCTCCCGCACGCATATCGCGCTGTGTGAAACCGTCATCAACGTGATCTGGGTGGTGTTCGTCGTCGATTATGTGGTCTCGCTGTGGTTGGCCGACGATCGCTGGCGGTGGTTCAAGCACAACCTGTTCACGCTGCTGACCATCGCGCTGCCGATGCTCCGGCCCTTGCGACTGTTGCGTTTGCTGACCGTGCTGCACGTGCTGAACCGCACCTCCGGCATGGCGGTGCGCGGGCGCATCACCGTATACGCGGTCGGCGCGGTGGGAATGCTCATGTACGTGGGCGCGCTGGCCGTGTATTCCGTGGAGCGCGGGGCGTCCGGATCCACGATCACCGACTTCGGCACGGCGTTGTGGTGGGCGTTCGTGACCGTGACCACCGTGGGATATGGCGACTTCTCGCCGGTCACCTTCCAAGGCAAGATCATTGCGGTGGTGCTGATGTTCACCGGCATCGCGTTGATCGGTATTGTGACGGCCACGCTGGCCTCGTGGATCGTGGATCAGGTCAATCTGGAGACGGATCGGCGCGAGGACGCTCGGGAGAAGGAAGTGGCCAAGGAAGCCGCGCAAGAGGCTATTGCAACATCAGCCAATCCCGAAATCGACCTATTGCGCGAGGAAGTGCGTGAGCTGACCGCTACGGTAGCCGGTCTGCGCACCGAACTTGAGCGACGTTGATTGGCGAAGCGGGACAAACAACGATTCTGCCAAGAAGGTCCGCGTCAGTTGTTGTCACCGCGGATTGCGGCAGAATCATTGTCGCCACGGCTGTTTTCTTCAGTCGGCTCAACCCAACTTTTGATAATTTTTATTTTTTTGATATTTTTGATAATTTTTATTTTAGGTTGATTCAGCGAGGAGGCGGTCCACATGAAGGCAAAGGAAAACCCATTCAAGCCAACGGCAGGAGGGGAACCGCCCCTGCTCATCGGCCGAGGCAAAGTTATCCGCGATTTCGAGAAAGGTCTCGATAACGGAGTCGGTGCCCCAGGGCGCATTATGCTCGTCACCGGCGCTCGTGGAACCGGAAAAACCGTGATGCTCACTGTGTTCGGAGACCGGGCCAAAGCGCGCAGATGGGATGTCATCGAAGAAACGGCCTCTGCCGGACTATGCGAACGCCTTGTTGATGCCTTACGAACCGGGCGAGGGGCCCTTGACCACCTCACTATCCGACCATCGTTGACTTTTGCTGGAGCGGGCATCGGCCTCGGAGAAGCCGAACTATCCCCGAAGCGTATGCCCGAAACGTTGAGAAGTGCCATTGCCGGACGGTTGGATGCGCTTGAGAAGCGCCATGCTGGGTTGCTTATCACCATTGATGAGACTCAAGCGGCTGAGCGATCCGACATGATTGCCATCGCCACTGCCATACAGCATCAAATCAGGGAACGACGCAATATCGCCATCGTGTTCGCCGGTCTCCCACAGATGATTTCTGATTTGTTCAATGACGAAGTCATCACGTTCCTACGTCGCGCGAAAACGAACATACTCACAGATATTCCTCTTGATGAAGTGCGCGATGCTTTCGCCACAACATTCCGCGCCTCCGGCATGTCCATCACCGACGCTCAATTAAGCACTGCAGCCAATGTGACAGCCGGATACCCCTATATGATTCAACTGGTTGGCTACCATATCTGGGATGCCGCAGACATGCGGGACTCGGATACCATCATCGACGCTGATGTTACGGCAGGTATCGAGGAAGCACGTATTGACCTTGATAACGCCGTGTGCATCCCGGAGTTGCAAGGCTTATCCAAAAACGACCGTGAGTATCTCGAAGCCATGGCAGCGTCAGATGGTCCCTCTCCCACCGTGAATGTTGCACAGCGCATGGGCAAAACGCCTAACTATGCCGCCACCTACCGCAAACGCCTCCTTGACGCCTTCGTTATCCGCGAAACAGAACGAGGCGAAGTCGATTTTGCCGTGCCCTTCCTGCGCGAATACTTGCGTCGGAATCAGTAATCGGCACAATGCACAGTATCGATATATTCCGTTCCATATAATGACTTTTCGCATTCAGATACACAATGGACGGCCTGTTGAGTAGCACTCAGCAGGCCGTCCATTCTATTTAGCTATTCAGTTATCGGAGACACACCTCAGGCCTTGACCGGAGCGCCAGCGACCTGCTGGGAGGCCATCACGCCGAACAGGTAGCCGTCTTCGGAGAAGTATTCGAAGGTACGACCGGCGAAGTCGCGGCATTCGAATCTGATATCGTTATCGATTCGATCAGCGGCTCACGATACTGCCCTTGCATCGCTGTGCCACTGTTGAATGTGCCCGGCTGGCTCACCTTTGGGTCACCGCCGACACATCCTTGATGCCGATGGTTATAGAGTCGCAAATTCACGACTGGCGCACCTGCCCACGCACCTATCCTGTCATTTCGAGCGCATAATTTGCTACCACATCCGGTCAGGGCAATCGACCTTAATGGCGTAAACGGCACTTCTCAATACGTAAACGGCACTTATTCTTGGCTCCCCTCTCAGAGAGGGGAGCCAAGAAATATCAAGCTCGGCCTCCCAGGAGAGAGCCAGAATAATGCACCAGCAAGGCATTAGGATGGAGGGCATGAGCGATTTGAACGCGTTGAATCTTGAGCCCGGCGAAGTGGTTGGTGGGTATACGCTGATCTCCCGGCTCGGCTCAGGAGCTATGGGGTCGGTGTGGCGGGTGCGCGACGACGGCGGCACCACCTATGCCATGAAGATTCTGCGCGACTCCCTGACCGACGAGTCAGTGGCAGGCTCCGGCTCTGCGTCCACGGCCCTGCACGACCCCGACCTCAAGCCCGATGTCACGCCGCGCGAGCGCCTGCGGCGCGAGGCCATGGCCTTGAAGAAGATCAATCATCCGGGTGTGTGCGGCATCGTGGATATGGAACTCGACGATACGTTGGCGTTCATCGTCACTGAACTCATCGAGGGCAAGAATCTTAAGGATGATGTGGCCGCCAATGGCCGGTATGTGGGCGACGATCTGGAACGCTTGGCCCGCAAGCTCATCGAAGCCACCAAAGCCGTACATGCGGCCGGCATCGTCCATCGCGACATCAAACCCACCAATGTGATGGTGTCGGCCGCCGGACCGGTATTGGTCGATTTCGGTATCGCGATGGGCGAGGGCGAAAGTCACGTGACCCGCACCGGCCTAGTGATGGGTACACCCGGATTCATCGCACCCGAGATTATTGACGGTGCCGAATCCGACGACGCCACCGATTGGTGGTCGGTGGCGTCCGTGCTCGCTTTTGCCGCAACCGGCGCGCCTGTGTTCGGCACCAAGCCGATGATGGCGGTACTTGAGCGCGAGGCCTCGGGCAACGCGAATCTTTCCGGACTACCGGCCGGCACATTGGCTGCCTTCCGTTCTGCACTGGACCCGGATCGCAGGGATCGTTGCACGCCGGATCAATTGCTGAATGCCATCGCCTTGGATGCGTTGAATCCCAACGCTTGGCAGGGCGAGCAGGCGGGACCGTTCGCCGCGGGAGCCGTGGCTGGACAACCGGCTGCGATCGTTGCCGAAGCCGCGGAGGCGATGCCCCCTTTTGGCGCGGCCGGCGGCGTTGACCGCAATAATCCCCGAACCATCTGGCGCGCGGCCGAGGAAGCCGCTGAGGCTCCCACCATGGCCGTGTTCTCCGGCAATAAGGGCGATAACGGCGATGGCGAAACCGTCGTATTCTCGCCGGCTGGCGCCGCTACCGCCACGCTGCCCTTAGCCGATATGCCGCCACGTCCGCCGGCCGGTGCGGAGCAGGCCACGCAACTGTTGCCCGACGCTGCTGCCGATTTCACCGACGACGCCGGCACACAGGTACTCACCGGCGCGACCACACCGATGCCGGACCAAACCACGCCGCTGGCCGAGCGCACCACCGTACTCCCCACGCCGCAGCCGTCATCATTCCCCCCGTCCGGCACCGCCCAGAGCAGCTGGGATCCCGCAAGCAACCAGCCCACAGCGGTGGACCCCGCCATTCGCCCGGCATTGCAGCGCATCATCGACCAAACCGCCCAAGCGGCCCCCCCCGAAACCATGGTCCAAAATCCTCCCATGCCCAATCCGGTGGACGTGAAGCGAGGGGAATATCTGCAGCGCGGCACCCTGCCATTGATCCTGCTGGCGGCGCCGCTGGCGGCACTGGCGGCAAATGCTCCGCTCGTGGCCATCATCGCGGCCACTGCGTTGTTGTGGCTACTGCTCACCCTGGCCTATAACACCGAACCCCAGCTTGAGCGCGAGGGCAAACGCGGCGGCGAGCGCAAAAACTCCGATTCGTGGATTCGCGTGGCGACTTTTCCCTGGCATCTGGTCAAAGCCCTGCTGCTGGCCATTCCCCGCATACTGCTGCTAGTCATCATCTATATGGCGGGAACCGCCGTGGCCACCGCGGCTCTGGCACTGCCCGTTCACACCATCTCCTGGTATTTCACCGCGGATTGGGGTATTCCGGTGCCGTTGCTCAATGATGTGCCGTTCTCCGCTTCCGGGCTGGCGCTGGGCGGTTTCATGGCCATCGGCTGGCTGGTCACTGTGTTCGCCCCACAGTCGATGATGATTCGGCTGGGGGGCGGCGTACTGCGCGGGCTCAAACACAGTCGCCCGGCGGGCGCGCCATCCACCGAAGTGGGTGGGGCTCCACCTGCTCCAGTGGCGCCGGCGCCCAAGGGCGGCGGGCGCGGCACCGTGCTGTTCACCATATGGGCCATCATCACCGTGGCCTTGTGCGCGATGCCGATTCTGGGCATGCCGATCAACTGGATGCCGTTCGCCTAGAGCGGGGCGGAATCTCACACATCAGCCATCCGCACACATGGCCGTTGTGTATCCGATACGTTCGTTCCGTCACACTTTTACAGGGAATTCACCTCAGATCAGCTCTGGGCGCAGTCCTCCTCAGGCCCGGTCATTATGATGGGGCCCAAACATTGAAGCGATTGCAAGGGGATAGCTATGTCAGATCCGAAGCGTCAGGCCAAGCGTGCCACACGCGCTGAGCGCCGAGCGGCCGAGGAGGCCGCCCAGCAGGCACGGGCCGAGCAGGCGGCTAAGGAACGTAAGCAGCAGACCATCATCGGCTGCATTGTGGTGGCCATTATTGTGGTGCTGGTGGCCATCGCTGGATTCGCCGTAAACAAGGCTATGCGGCCGTCCAACACCAGCAGCAGTAGCCAGCAAAGCAACATGACCGTGGACGAGGCCTATAGCAAGCTCAAGAAAGTCAGTACCCAGCCGGCTAACGCCGACGACAAGGCCGGCTTCGTAATCTCCAACAAAGGGTATGGCCAGAAAGCCGAGGGGGCTCCCACCGTATCCATCTACATGGAACCGCTGTGCCCCGGCTGCGCCTCGGTGAACCGCCAGCTCGATCCAACGCTCGTCAAGCTGATGAACGCCGGCCAGCTCAACATCGATTTGCACTTCCTCAATTTCCAGAACAACAAGAGCTCCGACAACTACTCCAACCGCGTGTTCAACGGTGCCATCTACATTGCCGAGCATGATGACGATCCCGACCACCTCATGAGCTACCTCTCCAACATCTACGCTGAGGATTTCCAGCCGGGCGAATTGTCCAATTACGAGCCGGTAAACAACGCCAAGCTGGAGAAGCAGGCCGTCAAGGCCGGCGTGAGCGAGGATGTGGCCGCCGCGGCGTTCAGCGGCAAGAACGAATACCTCGACTGGCTCACCGCCTCCAACAACTACACGATCCTGCGCCCCGAACTGTTCAACAGCTCCGGCGCCTTCTCCTCCCCCACACTCACCATCAACGGCGAATACTGGGATCTGAAGCAGCTCACGCTGGCGGACACGAATATGGTGGACGGCTTCCTCAAGTCCATTGGGCTGGATGCTGACCAGGTAGGCGTGGAAGGCAAAATGCCATCCATCGGTGCCAGCGGAAAGCCGATTTCGGTCGCCTCCTGATGCTGCGTGGCCGAATAAGTTGACGCCGCGACATATGCAATACCGCCTGCGGCTCGGCTTAAATTGACCACTCGGGAAGTACCGGTATACTAGTCATTTGTTCGCAACGATTTACGCGTTAAGAACAATCGCCTCTTTAGCTCAGATGGCCAGAGCGGCCGCCTTGTAAGCGGCAGGTCGTCGGTTCGATCCCGACAAGAGGCTCGTCGCGCAGAAAAAATGGCGTATTATGTGATACGTAGACTTTTCTACGCATATAATTCTTACCTTGGGTAAGTACTCCAGGAGCCTTCCCCCAATTATGGGCTTCCTGGAATGAGGGCGGAGCGTCCCCCAACCAGCTCCGCGCCTTCAAGGGGGCGGGAACATCCCCTTCTCTCCCGCCCCCCTTTTCTTTTCTTTTTTTGAGCTCAGAACAATCTGACGAGCAGGAATGGTGACGGTGGCCGGTGAAACCGCAGTACGGGCCGGAACAACCGTTACGATGGGTGGCGTAATCGTTCACCCAGCAGGAAGAGTATGGCAATGGCACGGCGTTGGACCCCGCAGCGGTTTGTTACACTGCGTCGCATCCGCGTAATCGCCTGTATCGCGGCGACCAGTATCGCGCTGGCTGGATCATTCGCGTTCACCGCGCGTAAATCCGTGGCCCTGAACATCAACGGGCAAACCACCCAAGTCACCACATATGCGATGACGGCCACCCGTCTTCTGGAGGAACAAGGGGTGGATATCAAGACCCACGATATCGTCACTACCTCGTCCGGCGACCAGCTCGCCAATCATGCCGTGGTCACCGTACAGTCCGCCTACCAGACCACCATCAACATCGACGGCACCGCCGTGCCGTTCTGGACCGTGGCCACCAGCGCCGACCAGCTACTGGGATTTTT
>ENA-OWRC01002552-OWRC01002552.1-human-gut-metagenome-genome-assembly--contig:-NODE-2552-length-13761-cov-3.216402_pt1 | contig 13761 bp, 10 predicted proteins | sample MGYA00248268_ERZ651895 | MGnify/ENA primary metagenome ERZ651895 (study PRJEB26924, sample SAMEA4378242) | human gut metagenome | biome: human gut; feature: human-associated habitat; material: faeces...
CGGAGGTGAACAGGCTGATAAATACGCTGTACTCGATAGTTGCAGATGTAACAGCTGCGAGCAGTCCGCTACAAAGGAAGAGAAGTGTTAAGATGGGGATAAATACATGATTGATCATAGTTTTTATGAGCTGCATATTGCGTAACCTCCTTGGTAAAAAATGTTTTTGCTAAGACTAGAATACTATATGAAAGGTAGTTCGACAATGTGTGAATGATGTGTTCATGAAAAATTGTTGTTACTATTGGAAATGAGTTATATAATTATAAGAAAATGGATGGGTAACATGAAAAGTAATCAAAATTACCAGAATATCAGTAATGAACTGGATGATATTTTTAGAAGAAATTTAAGAATGTTATTGTCGGCTTGCGGATGGACACAGATGAGCTTTAGCGAAGATATGCCTAGAAAAACGATATCACTGGGAAGGTCGAGCGTGAATAAAATTTTAAATGGAAAACAACGTGTTTCTGCAGCATTTTTACTAGGCTGCTGTGATTATTTTAAAATTCCTGTGCATGAAATGGTTTCACTGGAATTTAATCCTGAAAAATATATAAATGCTGAAAATGTAAAATATACGAATTATGTAGATATAAATAAATTAAATGAACGGCACGAAGAAGTATTGGTGAAGGAAAAACAGGAGGAGCCAAATCCAGAGCTTATGTTAGCACATGGAAAAAATTTGATAACAAATCCTGAGCACGCTCTGTTTCAGGGCTATCTACAGGAGTATTATTGTTATTATTGTCCGACTAATTCGAAGGAAAATAAGGATAAAAATAAAATATTAAAGGGGATCTTAAAACTGCAGAAAGCAGGAAAGTGGTGCCAGGCAACTTTAACAATAAATACAGGGAAAGTAAATAAGGAGGGGGAGATTAATTACAAAACATATATGGGATATGCAGCAATTACCGCGTATGGAACAGCATTGAGCTGTAATATGTATAGTGATGAGCTTGATGAATTTTGCTTTTTGATGTTTCGGCTTTTTAAAATTAATTTTGGTGCCCAGGATTTCCGGATTGCAGAGGTGTTGTCCACTTCTTCTGCATCAGAGACGCGACGTCCCACAACCCACCGGATGCTTCTGAGCAGGGAAGAACTGCGGAATGAGGATTTACAAGCAATATTGCCTGCGCTGGAATTAAACTATTCGACAATTGCGGTAGTGAAAGAAAACATGAAATTGCTTTGTGAGCGCTCGGAAGTTTATAGGGAAATAGTAAATAAAATTATGAGTGAGTTTCAAGAAAATAAAATTTATTTTCTGACAGAATCAGATGTAAGAAATATTGCTAAGAAATGTTTAAAATCATCTGCGGAAGTGAATGAGTTTATCATGCAGTTGAGAAAAATGGCGTATTCGTATAGATACAATAAGATTGGAAATAAGGCAGATGAGATGCCGCGGGATATATTACTGGCTAGAGGGTATTATAAGACGGAGGATAAGGGAAAATCTGGGATGGTATAATTTTATAGGGGCTACTGCATTCTGGTGTGGTAGCCCTGTTTGCTTATATTGCCCTAAAAAGTCAGTATGCAACTTTTGAGACTGCTTATAAGCAGATGAAAATTCTATAATTGTGCAAGTTACGGTTAAACGGTGCAGCCATTCTATTTCGAACGGTGCGGGGCACCGCTATGTTGGCACGCAGTGCCACTGGTGAGGTTAATACAGTTATTTATCTGTATCCCGCATGCTGATTCCATTCATTTTTAAACGATAACAGTGCCGTTTGTCAGTGAACCGGGTAAGGCATGCATCTGCATAGGTATGTTCCTTTCTCAGGACAACTACAAAAAACTGAATACTCTTGTGCGATGAGAGCCACCATTCCGGAGAATGAGAGCCATATGAATAATCCGGGCTCCGTGTCCCTGCTGTCCGGACTCAGGAAACCGTAAATCCGTTTTTGAGGAAACCACCATTCCGGTGGTGGAACCCTTTATCCTATATCCTTAGAATGTAATTATGCACCAAATGGTGTAAATACATTTTAAGGAGGTCACAGTTATGACCAAATATCGTGAGATTCTCAGACTCAAAAGCCTGAATCTCAGTCAGCAAAACATTCCTCATATGACGAAGGTGGATGCTAGTCATGTTGTTGTAGGAAAAACAACGAATATTTTTATTGCACGTACAGATAAGATTCGAGAAGTAGGATATGATGATAATATTCGTATGATAGATCATAATGAATTTTTTTATCGTGCAGCTGGAAGAATCGTATCTTGTTTGGATACGAAATGTTATGTGATTCATTATCACAATTGGTTTGATCGACATTATCAAAAATATCGCTCAGATTATCAAAAGGATTTAGAATATATCTGGATGAAAAGGAATGTGAAAAAGTGATTTGATTTCTTCCTTGCCTGCGGATATACAAATTTCATACACCAGGACTGCACGCCAGCCGGGAGTACGTAAAGAGATATTTCTGGAAGTTAACATAAAATCTTGCGAATGCATTTATTGCGTGCTATAATTTTTAGTATTATGTAGGTGAATTTTTGTAAACAAAGAGGTAAAAGAATATGCAGTTACTTGAATTATGCCAGAAAGAGAGTGATTTGGCTTATGAGCAAGAATGCGAAAGAGAAAAACGTTTGAATCAAAAAACGGATTATCTGTTCAAGTGGTTAGCAATTATTAGTTCTGTAGTAGGATTAGCAGTTCCTATATTTTCGAAAAGTGAAGTAGTTGATTTGAAAAGTACAATCTTTGTTGTATTGTATGTTTTAACAATGGCTCTTTTTGTGAGTGCTATGGTTTGTATTGTTAGTGTAAATTTTCCACGTAAGACAAAACTGTATAAAACAGGAAGCGATATTCTAACTGAAATTAAAAATATGTCAAGTGCGCAATTACAAAATTTTGATATTAGAGATATTAATTTTAAGAGTATTTTACAGAAAGATATTATTCTAAAACGATTACGGGATAATAACCAGAAAACGGCAAAATTAATCATTACATCTGAGATTTTGATGATTTTGGGTTTGATTTGTATCAGCATTTTTTGGGGTTATTTGGTATGGGGAGCTTAAAATGAGAAATACTACAGATGAAACGATAGAAGAACAGGATGAAGAAAGAGAATCGGTATTAAGTGATATTGATTATATAAGAAATAAGCAAATTACAAGTGAGATACAGGAATTAGAAGATAGTTTAGAGGAAGGTTATCAGCAATTCTAGGAGAAAACAAAATGGGAAGACCGGCATACTTAACAGAAGAATTTTATAAATCAGTAAAAAAAGAAGTAAAGAAGTATGCAAATGATTATGAAGAAATCCAAAAGCGTACAAGAAAATTAGAGGAATTAGATAAAGAACGTAGTATTCGAGATGAACGTAGCTATGTTTTATTGAGAGAATTTGGGGCAATGTAAATGGACAATGATAAATATGAATGGGGCTTGCAACGTTTTAACCGAACAAATCTTGTAAATGAAGTTAGTAAGGTTGTTCATGTTTCCAAAAGTATTTTGATGCAGGAGTTTAAAGATTATATTTGGCCAAGGCTGGATTTCTTGACAAAGCGAAAGAATAATAGAAATAGTAGGTATTTTGTATTTGAGAGGGATTATGTAGAAACTGAATGGAAAGACATGGTCAGTGTACATTATATAAATACGTCTTATAAGGTACAGAATACGGTAATGCGTGTCCACATATTTGGAAATAGGGAAGTATCGAGTGAAACATATTTGGGCTTTTTTACATTAAGGAAAGTGGATGAGGCACGAATCATGTTGTCATATATATATCCTAATTGGAGAAATATAGTCTATAGAGATAAAGTACCGTATGTAATGACTTATCAGAAAAAAGTACATTTACAAGGTATTGAATTACAGATAGACACATATCCGTTGTTTGTTCAGGATAATTTGACAGTAGCATGTGCACAGGCAAATATTGTTTCGATGACAAAATATCTGCATCATAAATTCGATAATCAAATGATGAGAATTAAGAACATGAATACAGCCTATGCAACGAAGAAAATGAAATCCTTTCCTACTATTGGTCTAAACCCACAACAGATGTTAGAGGTTTTTAACGCAAGTAGTATATCCGTACAGTATATAACAATAGATGGAAATGATCAGAGATTGGCATCGTTATGTAGAGGATATGTAGATTATTCTGTGGAAAGTGGTATACCTGTACTGATAGGTGGTGTTATTAAAAATTCACAAGGAAAGTTGAATCAGCATGTGGTTCAAATTATAGGACATACAAAACAAGATCGAGAAAAATACGTTATTTATGACGATTCAGGATATTTAATTCGAAATATGAGGAATGATCGGGATGGATTTGTAACGGTTGCAGGATGGGAGGAATTGTGTGATATTTTTCGTGGAAATAAGTGGTTTTTAATTTATCCGATTCATGAAAAGGTCTATCTGTTTTATGATGATATAAAACAGTTATTTTTGATGCGTTACGATTCTGTAAAAGAGTTACGGGAATTGTGTGAGGAAGGCTTGGCAGTTGTCGAAGAAACACGATATATGTTGGTTGATAACCGAATAATAAAAGCTTTTTTACGGCAGAAATTAGATGACGATATTACATTGGAATCGGAGCGAACGGAAATCACACGGTTATTAAAATTGAACATGTCCCATTATGTGTGGTATTGTGAAGTCCCTCTTGTGGAAGGATATCTGATATTTATCGCAGATCCTACGTATAGTAAATTGACAACGAAAGATATTTTTTATAGTGATGCAATTTATTCGGAACAACAACTAAGTTTATTAAAATATAAAATGTATATGTAGTAAAGTCTTGCGATTGGCAAATTTAAAATGAGGATCAGGTGTCGACACCATAAAAAGATTATAAAATTAATTCAATCGTCATTGACGGAATAGAACACAGATGCTACACTTTGTGTAAGCATTTAGTGTTCTATTTTTCTTTTTTACAGGCGCAAGCCAGTCTTTATTCTAAAATGATCGACAGAATTTCTTAATGCTTGGATTTCAAAATACAATAAAACAAGCAGAAAAGATTTTGTGCATGATTTTTAGAAAACAGATAGAAAGAGTGACATTGTTATTTCAGGAGAGGATATAAAAATGAAAGAAAACTTGAAATTGCCGATAGGAATTGATGATTTAAAAAAAATCTGTCAGGAAAATTTTTGTTATGTGGATAAAACAAAATTAATGGAGCAGCTTCTTGAGCGTTGGGCGGAAGTTAATTTGTTTACAAGACCACATCGTTTTGGAAAGACATTAAATATGAGTATGCGTTCTATTTTGAAATATGGAATTGCGTGTTATAAAAAAGACTGTCGTGTGGCAGTGAAAAAATAAATATGAATTTCGGCCTTTGCGACTGAGATAAAATATGCTTGGTGCTAGGTTAGAGTGAAAGAAAATATATTTATTGGAGGAACTGTGATTGGACATTTATCAGATTTTTATAACACATAACAGAATGTGGTCCGGTCAGGAGATCCTGGTGTTTGGCATTATTTTTGTGGTAGTGTTGTTTTGCTGTATGTGTGCGGTCCGCTGTGGAAAAATAAATAAAATGCAGGCGGCAGCAGGATTAGCATTGCTTGTATTTCTTGGAATTGTATATGGTTCTACCGTTTTTACAAGGTCTGTAGGAACCAGACAATACGAATTGATTCCGTTCTGGTCCTGGTGGGAAGTGATTGTCCACCATGATCAGTCCCTGTTGCAGGAAGATTTGCTGAATTGTATATTGCTGATGCCGATGGGGGTGTTATTGCCATTGATGAGGAAGAAAAAAGTCCATCCTTGGCAGGCGTTTCTGGCGGGAAGCTGTGTGTCCGCCTGTATTGAGATCAGTCAGCTTATTTTCCTGCGAGGATTGTTTGAATGGGATGATATGATTCACAATGCGTTTGGCTGTATGGTTGGATGTATCCTATGTAATATGGTGGTTCGTCGAGATAACAGAATACGAAAAAAGAATAAGGCAGAGGGACAGAGTTCATAAATCATGGATTTCTGTCCTTTTTTGACTGTTAGATTGGCGGAAACCTTGACAAATGCAGTGGTTGTGTTAAAATTTCTACAGACTATGTCCACGAAAGAGAAAGAGGGACAATCTGTTAGGAGGAATGAAAATGGCTGTACCGTACAATCACAGAGAGATTGAACAGAAATGGCGCAAAATCTGGGAAGAACACCCGGTTAATGTAAATGATGGTAAGAAACCGAAATACTACTGTCTGGATATGTTTCCATATCCGTCAGGTAATGGTCTGCATGTAGGTCATTGGAGAGGATACGTTATCTCCGACGTATGGAGCAGATATAAAATGCTGAATGGATATTATTTGATTCATCCGATGGGATGGGATGCATTCGGACTTCCGGCTGAGAACTACGCAATCAAGATGGGCGTACATCCGGAGAAATCCACAGCAGAGAATATTGCAAATATCAAACGTCAGATCAAAGAGATCGCTGCTGTTTATGACTGGGATATGGAAGTAAACACAACCGACCCGAACTTCTATAAATGGACGCAGTGGATTTTTGTAAAAATGTTCAAAGCAGGTCTTGCTTATCAGAAAGAGATGCCGATCAACTGGTGTCCGTCCTGTAAGACAGGTCTTGCAAACGAGGAAGTTGTAAATGGTAAATGTGAGCGTTGCGGCGCTGATGTTACCAAGAAAAATCTGAATCAGTGGATGTTAAAGATCACAGCATACGCTGATCGTCTGTTAGATGATCTTGACAAACTTGACTGGCCGGAGAAAGTTAAAAAGATGCAGACGGACTGGATCGGAAAGAGCCACGGTGCAGAAGTTAACTTTAAGGTTGAGGATACAGACAAAGAGATCACTGTATACACCACAAGACCGGATACCTTACATGGTGCGACATTCCTTGTTCTGGCTCCGGAGCATGCAATGGCAAAAGAGCTTGCAAACGATGAGACAAGAGCAGCAGTAGAAGATTATATTTACCAGTCTTCTCTGAAATCTTCTGTAGACCGTCTGCAGGACAAAGAGAAAACAGGTGTATTTACCGGAAGTTATGCGATCAACCCGATCAATGGTGCAAAAGTACCGATCTGGCTGTCTGATTATGTATTAGCTGACTACGGTACAGGTGCGATCATGTGTGTACCGGCCCATGATGACCGTGACTTCGAGTTCGCAACCAAATTCAATATTCCGATCATTCAGGTTATCGCAAAAGATGGCAAAGAGATCGAGAATATGACAGAAGCTTATACCGAAGCAAAAGGAACTATGATCAACTCCGGCGAGTGGAATGGAATGGAATCTTCTGTTTTGAAGAAAGAAGCTCCACACATCATCGAGGAGAGAGGCATTGGTAAAGCTACCACAAACTACAAACTGAGAGACTGGGTATTCTCTCGTCAGCGTTACTGGGGCGAGCCGATCCCGATCGTTCATTGTCCGGATTGTGGACCTGTTCCGGTTCCGGAAGAAGAACTTCCGCTGTTATTACCGGAGGTTGAGTCTTATCAGCCGACAGGTACCGGTGAATCTCCGCTGGCAGACATCACAGACTGGGTAAACACAACCTGCCCGTGCTGTGGAAAACCTGCAAAACGTGAGACAAATACCATGCCGCAGTGGGCAGGATCTTCCTGGTATTTCCTTCGTTATGTAGATAACAAAAATGAGAAAGAACTGGTTTCCAGAGAAAAAGCAGACAAATATCTGCCGGTTGATATGTATATTGGTGGTGTTGAACATGCCGTACTGCATCTGCTTTACTCCAGATTCTATACAAAATTCCTGTGCGATATCGGTGTGATCGACTTTGACGAACCGTTCCATAAACTGTTCAACCAGGGTATGATCACCGGTAAAAACGGTATCAAGATGAGTAAATCGAAAGGAAATGTAATCTCACCGGATGATCTGGTTCGCGATTACGGCTGTGATTCCCTGAGACTTTACGAGCTGTTCGTAGGACCGCCAGAACTGGATTCTGAATGGGATGACAGAGGAATTGATGGTGTATACCGTTTCATCACACGTTTCTGGAAACTGATTCTGGATAACAAGGATGCTGATGTCAAAGAGACAAAAGAGCTGGTAAAAGTTCGTAACAAACTGGTTTACGATATCACCACGCGTCTGGAGAGCTTCAGCCTGAATACCGTTATTTCCGGATTCATGGAGTACAATAACAAACTCATCGATATGGCGAAAAAAGGCGGTGTAGATAAAAAGACATTAGAGACATTTGTTGTTCTGATGGCACCGTTTGCACCACATATCAGCGAAGAGCTGTGGAGTCAGCTTGGTCATGAGGATTCTGTCTTCCATGAGACTTGGCCGACATACGATGAGAATGCTATGAAAGATGACGAGAAAGAGCTTGCTGTACAGATTAATGGAAAGACAAAATGTGTTGTTACACTTCCGGCTGACGTAAGCAAAGAGGATGCCATCGCAGCAGGTAAGGCAGCACTTGGCGATAAACTGACAGGAAACGTGATTAAAGAGATCTATGTTCCGGGCAGAATCATCAACATCGTAGCAAAATAATCCATTTTACCTATGAATATTTGAGTATACAGAAAAGATATTGAGATCAGATGCAGATAAATAAATTTGTATCAGATGTCAGTATCTTTTCTTTTTTTTGTCAATAGGCACTTTTTTCTCCTGAAATGGGCATGTGAAAGGATCAGTTCCTTTGGTAAAATATGGCTATATAAATCTGACCGGAAAAAGAATTTATATGGCGACACGAAAGAAAGGGGATGAGTCTATGATAAAGAAATTTTTGAGTATACTGCTTGCGGTATGTATGCTTGCATGTTTTGTACCGATGGATGCATATGCCTTTGTCGGATCCGTTCGTTCAGAAACAGAGGAGGTAACAAACAATAAAGGAACATACCGGAATTATAATGTTACCTGGATCGAGAATGATCATATTCGCCTGTATTTTGTGCAGAGTTCGAAAATAAATTTTGGCGGTGGTTATCTGGTAACTGTGCCTGCAAGAACAAAAGCATCTGCAAAAGAGGCATATGACATGGTATTTAACAAAAAAATATACCAGTATCCATATTTTGTCGCAAATTCAGAAAAAATATCTGTTTCCAGCAGGAGTGTAACTGCAGACAAAAATAGTATTACAGTAAAATATGAGTTTAAACCGTATAAACAGGTAACATCGAGATATCAGCGTACTTATGAAGTTACCACGACTTACCGGATCGTCAAACTGGACGAAGGTAAGACAACCGGCTACACGACTGCCGGTATGCTTACAGAGGATGATGCTGATAACGGAAGAACTTACGGTGTAAAAGCAGATGTTGATGTCGAGTATAAGAATAAAGATGGTCTGGCGTATGGCGATGACCTGAATCTGCAATTTTGTACGAAACTGAATGGTTTTAATAAAATGGGACATGAGAATGTTTCCACTGGTGCGTCTGTATACATGAGCAATGCCACCGGAAATTCGGAATCCGGTTATCAGCATTCAGAGAGTGCCGTGGTGGCAGATCTGCTGCATGTAAAAACATCTTTTGGATGGTATCACAGTCCTAATAGCGGCTATGGCAGTTCCGGAGAAGGCATCACAGAACTTTTTACAAAAGGATATTCCTGGGCAAATCCTTTTGTGGCAACTTCCTCACTGTATACAGGTTATGTGACAGGGCATGATGGAACAGGTGATTACACAGATTCACTGCCGGAGTATTTTTCTGCAACAAAAAGTGGCGATGTGACATTGGAACTCAACCTGAATCTCATGGGAAAAGAGATTTCATATCAGCACAGTAACATGCTTTGGGGATACCGGGATCTCTATACCGAAAAAGATGATACATTTACACCGAATGATACGATCACGGTAAGTCAGTCTGCCAGACATCTTGGTATTTATAAAAATAAGAATGGTTATCAGGCAGTTCCGGCATCCAGTGAAAGTGAGCTGGATGCAAATGCAAAGACTTACGGAACAAAGATCGCGGCAATTCGTGGAAATTTTCATGAAGAAAATGACCGCTATGTATTTACAAACGGTGTGGCAGCGTTGTCAAAATCCATTACTGCAGTCTGGACCGGCGCCGGTGGAAGTTTTTCTGTTGGCAAGGATGGAAGTTTTGAGACAAGCAATGTAAATCTGAATACCCCGACATTTAAGTTTTATCAGCCAAAAGATGCTGCACAGAAGAATCTTACGATTGCATCGGGAGAAAATGGTCTGATCGTGACGATGGATCCGAATTCGAATGATGCGATGATGACGACCAATATTCCGGGTACAGAGATCAGTGTGGAAAAAGCGAACGTGAAAGTGGATGGCAATATCAGTTTTGAAGGAAATGCAGAATTTCAGATTTTTAGAGGTGCTGAGTTTACCATGCAGGAGCTTGGATATGGTTACCAGGGGAAAGATTTTAAGGTAAACGGTATTCGTGCAACCGGAAAAATTGATACGACAGAAATGTTTGGACTGGATATGGCAAGTCTGGAAGGCGAAATTGATACCTTCCAGCCAAGGTATCATTTCACTATGGAACTGAATGTGTTTGATCTCTTTGAGAGTGAGGCGGAACTGGAATTGAAGAGATCTAACCTGACAGGTTCACTTATGCCAAATAAGCTTTACTTCTATGCAGGATCAAGTGTTGCCAAGGTGCCACTGGTGCCACCTGTGGTAGTGGCAAATATAACCGGTGCCGGTGGTGGATTTAATAATCTGGCAGATTCCCTTAACGGAGATTTCTTTGCAATTCCGCCGTTGAACCTTTCCATTACAGGGAAAGGCGAAATTTTGAATACACTGGAAGGAAAAGCAACCTATACCTTTGGACCGGCTTACTTTAAGCTGAAAGGCGATGAGGTCAAAATTTTTAAAAAGCTGAATCTGATTGATGATTTTACCATCGAAGAGGGTGTTCAGGGAGAAACGCGCAATTATAAGGGCACAGACTACACCGGTCTGAAAGCTTTTGGTGCTGCAAGTGTCCATGCAAGTGTTCCGCAGAATTCCAAGGTAATCCGGGCTTCGGGAGACTTAAGTGCAAGTGTGTTCTCCGGAATGAACAGCTATAAGAATCCGACCAGTGTCTATGTAAATGCGGATATGAACGGTGGTGTGAAAGGAAGTCTGCATGTACCGTCAGGATGGCCGTTGATCGGTGGTGTCAAACTTGGATCTACAAGTTTTGATTTTTTCCTTGGTGCAAGTACGGTGGTACCGGTCAGAGGAACGAACTTTAATGGCGCAGTAAATTCTGCATTCAAGAATTTTAAAATTTACGGCGGTGCCAAGAAAGAAGCCGACTGGGGAATTGCATCTTATCGCCTTTGGTACATATTCCCGGAAAATGATGCTGGTATCAAAACCGTTGGATTCTGGAAAGATCTGCCGGAATGGAAGTGGGAAGATCACAAGCCGGAAGGTTACAGTGCAGAATACAATGAAAATGATGCAGTGGCAGTCATGGATGCAAATATGGATATGCTTGGTGCAAATGTAACATCCGTTGCTGATGTGGCATTGCAAAATGCGGTAAGTACCAACAGTGTTTACAGTAAGAATATTGAACTTACTGGAAATGAGGGACAGTCATTATCAAAAGATGCTACGGTTGTTATGATGGTGACACCTGCGGATGGCACAGATATGCAGGCATTTGCAGAGAGCCTGACGGTTTCCAAAGGTGGCAGCAATCTTGCATTGACTCTACCTTCCTATAATGCAGAAGATGAAATTACCAATGAGTCAGAAATCAATGTATTTGCAACACAGAATGCGGCTGGAAAAGACTGTGTTCTGGTCGGCCTGGGAAAAAATGCATCCATTGGTGATCAGTGGACAGTAACCAGTGATGTGGCAGAGTTCAATCTGAATCTGAACGCATCTATGCCATTTGACAGTCTCTCTGCGAGCCTGAACGGACAGACGGTCAGTGGAAAAGTAGAAAATCCGGATGCGGATGCAAAGTATGTGCTGGCAACATATTTCGGCGAGGAAAGCGGTAAGGGACAGTATGCCATCGAATATCAGGATATTACAGATCCGGCTAATATATCCGCGCAGATACCGGATCGGGGAACTATGGTTGCTACCGGTGATTATTATGTGACTGTAAGTCTTTTAAGCAAAAATGAGATCATGATTGAAAATGAAGATGGAAGTACGGAAAAGGATGAAGTGCTTCTTCCTGTTGATACAGTGGCCTTAGGTCAGATTCATTATCAGAATACTGCACAGCCGGAGGCACCTGCGACAGCAGCAATCCAGCCGATCGGAAATGAGATCATGGAAGGATCCTGGAGTGAGGTGGCAAACGCTGACGGTTACAGAGTAACGATTTATCAGGAGAAGGGCGGAAGTTTTGTTGACACCGGAAAGAATTACAGCTATGATGCAGCTGATATCAAAGATTCCAAAATTGACGGTGTTTCTTATGATACTGCTACCGGTACATTTACACTGGATATGGCATTGACTGTAAATGGTGATGCGATTGATGAGAATCAGAATACTTCCGGCAATACAACTACCTCAGATCTGAAAGCAGGTCAGAATTATAAGATCGGTGTACAGGCATACAATTATCTGACCGATGAAACGGGTGAAAAGATTGCAAATGCGTTTGTTTACAGCGTGGAGACAAAATCAAACGATGCTGTATTACCAAAATACACACCACTGACGCTGAAAGCGGAGATGGAAACATCAAGAGGAAGCGGTAATTATACTTCTCACGATGTCACAGAAGAAAATGGCGTATTCTCCTGTGTGGCAGGTGCAGGAAATAACAACCGCTGGTATCTGCAAGTGACCAGTCAGGAAAATGAAAATGTTACCTATACACTGACAAGAATGGATACCGATCAGGTAATAGATGCTGCATATGATGGCTATTGGAACATTGATAATACAGATATTACAGGATCCGTGATGTTCCGCATTGATGCAGCAGTGAATAAAGGTACTTACACAGATATTACAACAAAATATCTGCTTGTGGAAAAGGATGATACCGCACCGATGCTCAGCCTGGATCAGACAGTGGTATATGCGAATAAGGATACCGGAGACTATACGATTACAGGTATGACAGAACCGAATGGAACGGTTTGCCTTGATGATGTAGACTGGGAGGGAAATTTGAAACAGGTTGCCACTGCGGATGAAAACGGCAGATTTTCTTATTCCGGACAGCTTGATCTGACCTATAATCAGATGGTGATGGATGAAGAAGGAATGCCGGTTTATGATGAAAATGGCAATCCGGTGATTCAGACAATCCGTACCGAAAATGGAATGTTCCTGTTGCTTGTGGCAGAGGATGCAAACGGAAATCGGTCCGCAGCAGAATCTGTGGTTGTCACACTGGAAGACCACGATTGGGAGGCTGATTATACTGTGGATCAGAAGCCAACCTGCGAGGATGAAGGTATGAAATCCATTCATTGTAAAACCTGTAGTGCAGTAAAGGATGAGCAGACGATTCCGGCAGCTGGACATAGTTGGGGCGTGGGAGTGATCACTAGTAAGCCGACAGCAGAAAAAACAGGTATCCGCACTTATCTCTGTGAGCGTTGTGGCGCGACAAAAACAGAGGAAGTAGATAAGATATCCGTGCCGGATGAATCAAAGCCGGATACTTCGGATAAGCCATCTGGTTCTGACGGAACAAAGCCGGAAAACGTGGATAAGATATCTGGTTCTAATGAAACAAAGGCAGAAAATGTTAATAAGACATCAGCG
>ENA-OWRC01002562-OWRC01002562.1-human-gut-metagenome-genome-assembly--contig:-NODE-2562-length-13708-cov-2.512268_pt1 | contig 13708 bp, 10 predicted proteins | sample MGYA00248268_ERZ651895 | MGnify/ENA primary metagenome ERZ651895 (study PRJEB26924, sample SAMEA4378242) | human gut metagenome | biome: human gut; feature: human-associated habitat; material: faeces...
AATTTGTAAAGAGCGTATTATCTTCAGGCGCTCTACCTACAAGGCGCTGCAATACAATGTCAGGGTGTAAATGACGTACAAAATTAACAACCCGGTCAGCATATTCTTCAGCACTGATTAAGGTAAACTGACCTTCTTGATACCACTTGGCCATCAATGTATTTTTAACGATATATAACGCATGTAATTTAACTTGATCTACACCAAGGGCTGACAAAATGCGAGCCCCTTCAATAGTATCCTTCATGGTATCCCATGGTAAATTAACTATCATATGAGTAGTTATGTTAAATCCATATCGCTTAATCCGTAATACGGCATCAATAAACTGGGCTAAATCATGACCGCGATTAATTTTTTCTAATGTCTCATATTTATCATATAAATCTTCATAATCTTCAAAATCCAGTAATTCATGAGCCTTTTGCAAAACATATCCAATTTTGTATGCAAAAACTCCCCCATTCCATAAAGCACCTTCTTTTATATATTCTTCTGCCTGAGCACTTTCTGGTTTTTCACGAAATGTTTTCACTTTATCGACTTGCTTTTTACTTTCTGGTATAATATATCCATATTTTTCACTCGGATATGTAGGTTCAATCCCCATAAGCGTCAAGTTCGACTCTGTGTTTTCCGCTAGCTCTGCCAATGTTTTCAACGCTTGAAAATATTCTTGTTCTGCATAAGGATCTACTGGACACACAACAACAACTTCATCTTCTGAAATTCCTTGTACATCATGTAAATAAGCTGTTGCCAGTGCTATTGCCGGAAAAGTATCTCTCCTACATGGTTCTGCACAAATACCAATACAATCGCCCAATTGATTGTGAAGGATAGAAACCTGCTTTTTGGAAGTTGCGATTGTTACATTTGCATTTGTATCAACTTCTTTGATCTGACGATATACTCTTTGAACCATAGATTCATAGCATCCATCTACGCCTTTGAAAATCTTAATAAACTGCTTTGAACGTATATCATTTGATAACGGCCACAATCTTTTTCCAGAACCACCTGACAATAACACTATATTCATTCTTCTTCTTCCTTTCCCTACCATCAACTAATCATTAATCTGATTATATAGCTGTTCTATATTTTCATTCATTTTTTCCCACGAAAACTTATATGCCTCTTGTTTTATGTTTTTTATGAATTCATTTCCCTTTCTCTCTGAAAAGAATTCTTCAATTTTCTCCGCTAAAGCTTCTGGTGACTTTGGTGGAACCACATATCCTGTATAATTATTCTGAACAACGTCTGGTAGGCCACCAACGTTTGTCACTACCACTGGAATCTCAAATCCATATGCTATTTGTACAATTCCACTCTGAGTTGCTGATTCATAAGGCAATACAACCAAATCACTTGCCGCAAAATATTTTTCTACTTCTCTGTCTGGTATATAACCATCATAAATCTCTATCATATCTTGTATGTTACATTGTTTGATTAAGTCCATATAGTCCTGTCTGTCATCTCCAAAATCACCTACAACCAAAAGTCTAAATTGTTTTTCAGACTGCTTCAACAATTTCATCGCTTTTAAAAGATATTTTAATCCCTTATATTCTCTTACAAACCCAAAAAATAAAAGAACTGACTCCTCCTGTGAAATATCAAGAATTTCTCTAGCTCTTTTTTTACTCATATTCTCAAATTTAAACACATTATAAGTCGGATGAACTGCTTCTATATACTGTGCATTCTTCTCAATACTAAGCAAATTCTCTGTATCTAATTTTGACTGTGTCACAAAACAATTCCCTTGTCGAAGAACAAGCTTTGTTAAGAAACGATCTAAAGGGAATCTCTCATGAGGAAATACGTTGTGACATATAAACATCTTTTTAATATTTTTCATTAATATTTCCAGCATGAAATAGCACGGCGTAAAATATGGATGCCACCACTGAAAAATGACTAAATCAGGTTTTATTTTTCTTATTTCCAAAGCAACTTTTACCCAGTTAAATGGATTTGCAGTGTTAATACTATATCTTGTATTTTCTATTTTGGAACTATCATTCTCATAATCCTTCTGCTCTTTTTTAAACATAAATTTAGGATATTGTAATTTATATGATACCATGATTGTTTTATATTTTTTTGCCAACGATCTGTACATTAATCCTGTATAATGAGAAATTCCACCTTTATAAGGATAAACTGGACCAATCAAAACAATCTTCTCTAATTTTTTATTCTTCATCAATACCTTCCTTTTTTTGTGCCTCATGCCCTTCTCCGTATTCCATTCTTCTAACAGAAAATTGGATGTCTTCTAATAATTTTCTATTTGCAGAAATTACATCTGCCAACAAACCAATTACTCCAGCCTGAACTCCAATTATAATTAACATACTAGCTAAAATCAATGATTGAACATGACCACTCCCTTGTCCAATTGCCAGAAAATAAATATATCTTCCTCCAATACCAATTCCACCTAGAGAAAATATTAATGCAATAATTGAAAAGAAAAATAACGGTCTATACATCATGAATGCTCTTGAAATTGTCAAAATTGATTTCTTTACATATCCAAACATACTTTTAAACAATCTAGATTTTCTTAACTCCGGATTTGTTCGGATTGGTACTGACTTTACCGCCATCTTATTTCTTCCCGCTTGTACTATTGTCTCAAGTGTATATGTGTATTCATTAATTACATTTAATCTCATCGCAGTACTCCTACTGTATGCTCGAAATCCACTTGGTGCATCCGGTACTTTCGTTCTAGACGCTTTTCGTACAACCCAGCTTCCTAAATGCTGTAACTTCTTTTTCAAAGGCGAAAAATGTTCTGTTTCATCGATTGGTCTTTCCCCAATTACCATTCCCGCCTCTCCATTTAGAATTGGTCTAACAAGTTTTTCAATATCTTCGCCACAGTACTGATTATCCGCATCAGTATTTACAATAATATCTGCTCCATTACGCAAACACGCATCGATTCCTGCCATAAAACCTCTTGCAAGCCCTTTATTGTTTCGAAAATTTACTACATAATGAACTCCCCAATTTTTAGCAACCTCTACTGTATTATCGGTGCTTCCATCATTTATAATTAAATATTCTATCTCATCAATTCCATCAATATGTTTTGGCAAATCATTTAAAGCTACTTCTAACGTTTCAGCTTCATTATAACATGGTATTTGAATTATCAATTTCATTGTTTTTTCCTCTTTTCTCCTGCATAATCTAAATTAATTATTGAGGATTTACTGTATATCTTCCAATAGAATCATAAGTTATATTTGTTTTCTTTACTTCTTCAAGCTGATAACAATTTCTTCCATCTAATACAATTGGTTTTTTCATCAATTTTTCATATTTTCTCAAATCAAAATTTTTGATTTCTTCCCACTCTGTTAGAATCAAACAGATATCTGCATCTGTAATCGCCTCTTCTATACTATTACAGTATTGAATCTTATTAGGATATTTCTTTTTAAAATTCTCCATTCCAACCGGATCCCAAATTCGTACATTTGCACCATCTTCTAATAATAATGGAACATTTACTAATGATACCGCTTCACGGAGATCATCAGTCCCAGGCTTAAATGTACAGCCCAAAACCGCTACATTCAGAAACAGAAAATCATCATAATATTTTTTGGCTTTTTTAATTAATTTGAATTTTTGATTTTCGTTTACTTCTATTGCTGCCCGAATTGTACGTATTTCATTATCATTGAAATTTGCCAGCCAATTCAACGCCTTTGTATCTTTCGGGAAACAAGAACCACCATATCCAATTCCTGCATTTAGAAAACGGTGACCAATTCTAGCATCATATCCCATTCCTTCTGTAACCTCTTCAATATTTGCCCCTACTATTTCACACAAATTAGCAATTTCATTTATATAGGAAATTTTTAACGCAAGGAAATCATTTGATGCATATTTAATCATTTCTGCGCTTCTTCTTTTGACAATCAATTTAGGAACATCAAATTTCTCATATACTTTTTTTAAAACTTCTCCCGGAAATACCTCTTCCACTCCAATGACAATTCTCGATGCACATAAAGTATCCTTCACAGCTGTTCCCTGTGATAAAAATTCTGGATTTGATGCAACATAAATACAAACATCTTTATTTTTCTGTTTATCACGAATGTAAGACTCTATCTTATCATTTGTCCCTATCGGTACAGTTGACTTAATTACAACCACGCAATCTCTTTGAACTGTTTGTGCAATTTGCTTTGCAACTTCAAAGACATATGATAAATTTGCAGACCCATCTTGCTTCTCTGGTGTTCCTACTCCAATAAAAATAACTTCTGCTTCTCGATATGCTTCTTCATAATCCGTTGTAAATACAAGATTATTTTTATGCTCTTTCATCAGTTCTGAAAGCCCTGGCTCATAAATCGGAGAGTCTCCATTTTTCATGATTTTAACTTTATTCTCATCAACATCAACACAAGTAACTTCATGCCCTTTGCTAGCCAAGCACACTCCTGTAACCAGTCCTACATATCCTGTTCCTGCCACTGCAATTTTCATTTCCATTCCTCACTTCATCCGTTGTTCTTTAAGTTGTTTTTATATTCACAAATTCCCCATCTCTAGCTAATTTTGTCGAAACATCACTATAGAACAATCTTTTTTCTCTATTATCCTCTATAACTATATCATAAACATATACTTTTTTCTACAATTTTCTCCTATGCTGTTATGGCAACCATACAAAAATTTCCACCTAAAAGAGGCTGTCGCTTTAACCATTAATAAATCATGTGATATGTTCTCTTCTAGATAAACAAGTAAAATAATAATAACTTGTCACTTGGGATAAATCATACTTTATGTCAAAAAAGATGATATCTGCGGTTATGCTATATTTGAGGGAAATGTTTCGAAACATCAATTGATAGAATAATTAAAAGTGTGTTTTACTGCTGTCCAACAATGGCTTCGTAATTATGAATCAACAAGAAAGGATGCATTATTTCTAATGAAACATTATCAACGATATTGACAAGAGCCGAAGCTCCGCGCGATGCAGGAATATTCGGCAGGCTGTGGATTCCAAGATTGCAAAATACGGAATTCATTCAAAAATCAATGCTACAAAAATGTATCAAACAGTATAATGATTATAAGCTCTTTAAATAGTACAGAACAGAAGATTCCCATACCATGACCAAACAAAGAAAAACTAACTTTGAAGAAAGAGTCGAAAGCACACAGTGTCGGATTGCATATAACCGTAATTATGCCGAAACAGCCCAAAATATCGCTTATCTTATTAACAGGTGCGTAGTACACAAAATATACTTGAGTACTATATTAGATCTATATGATAGACGTATTGTTTCTTTTGTTGCTCATGACTCAAACAACAATGTCTTAATTTTTAATGCTTTCGAGAAATCCATTGAAAAACTCCGAATATATATCCTCTCCCCCTATGGCGCTAGGGGTTATCAATATACAAAACGTTCCTTTCATAAAAACTATAAAAAGCAAGTATAATGCAAAGTATATCTCGCGTAGATAAAAATACACCAATAACGGTCCTACGAAGGATTTTGAGACATTCTCAAATGAGCAAAATATTATGGTAACTATTTTACTGATAAAAAACTTACAAAAACAATTAAAGATTATATAGATTACTATAACAACAAACACATGAAAGCTATTTACAAGCTACATAAAAAACTGCCAGCAAATTTACTGGCAAAAAATTTTATATTTTTTCAACAATCTATTTAATGAAAATCTATTCACATGAAACAACAACTTCCTTTTTCATCTTATATTTATGCTATTTCTATTGAAAACGTTGTTTTTTCGTAAAAAAACTGTACTTTACCACACCCTAAAATTAGATTTCAAAAAATTTTATGCACTTTTCAAAGTAAATAAACACTTTCCTATTTTCCCCTTTTATATCTTGTTATGAAATCTGTTTACTTTTTTACCATTGTAAACAAAACACCTTCAGCAAGGACCTTCGATGTACTACAGCTCAAATATCTACAAAACTGCATATCCTATTTCAGCTCACCGAAAGATTCTTTAACTTGAATGTTTCTGTTTATTCTGAGAAGAATTCCTTCGTCAGGAAGAATCTGTTTCAAATTTTCTTCTTGGTCCATATTTTCTATGCGTCCAATGTCATTTTTGTATATTCTCTGTTTTTATATTTCATAGTTCAAGGGTTTGATAAATACGAACTGCTGTTTTGTATCTAAGAACCCATACTTCTCCTCCTTTTCATACCTGACATCTGCAATAACCTTATTATACTTATCTATTTCCCTAAAAAACGAAAGCAGTATGGTTATATCAGTGAGTTGAAATCTGATAATCAGTGATATGATGTATGCCGCATCCACTCCACGATGTAAATTGAATGGTGGTTTTAACTGCACATTTCCCATTGTATCTTCTTTCCTATTCCGTACACAAATGCAATGTTTTTCCAGTTTCAATGCATACGGTTTTTTGCATAATCATTTTACATGTTTCATCTTGTCTGTATCACCACGGACAATCTGAATACTGTAAATCTGTTTGCATTCTGCAATGAGGTTGCGATTTTTATCAGTAACTTCTCCTTCTCTATTCTGCCTCTACCGAAATAAACTGGAATGTTGTCACATCAAACAATCCCATATCTGTCAGTTTGAGCTCCGGGATCACTGCAAGCGACATAAAGCAAAGTGTCATGACCGGCTCCACTTCCCCACAGATTCCAAGTTCTGTATAAGCTTTCTCATGAATCTCTGTCAGTTTCTGGTCCACCCATTCCCCACTTCTGTCACTCATCAGTCCTGCGATCGGCATAGGCATTTCTTCGATGATTTTCCCTTCTTTTACAAGGACAATGCCACCTTCCTGTTTGATCAGACTTTCTACCGCAAATGTAATCTCCTCATCACTGACACCGACTGCAATAATGTTATGTGAATCATGAGCCACGGAAAGCGCCACCGCTCCTGCTTTGATCCCGTATCCTTTTAAAAATCCACATGCGACGTTTCCAGTTCCCTGATGTCTCTCCACAACCGCAATCTTCACGAGATCTTTTTGAGGATCCCGGATAAATTCTCCGTTTTCATCTACTTTAATCTCCTCCACTGTCTTCTTTGTGACAACACCGCCTGGCTGTATCTCAATGACATTTACCCGGTTCGACTTCAAGTGCATTTTTAATTTCTCTTCCGAAAAATCTTTGACGATCACACTTCCTCTGACTGGCGCAATATCTGCATACGATGTCTCCGGAAGATATCTTCCATCTTCTGCGGTCAGTTTCCCGCCAATCCACACTTTTTCCGTCTCAAATTGTTCCAGATCCTTCATTAGAACAATATCCGCCTGATATCCAGGTGCAATCGCTCCCTTTTCACGCAGCCCAAAGCATTCTGCGGCATTTAATGTTGCCATACGGATTGCCGTAATCGCATCTATTCCCTCTTCGCGACAGATCCGCAAATGATTGTCCAGATGTCCCTCTTGCAGAATTGTCTTTGGCTGGCGGTCATCCGAGCATAGCAGACATCGTCTGCTGTTCTGTCCCGTTACCCCGCGAAGAAGCGTCCTCAGATTATGACACGCAGATCCCTGTCTTAGCAAAATGTACATCCCTCTTGCCAGTCTGTCATCCATCTCTTCCACCGTAGAGCATTCATGATCTGCAAGAATCCTTGCCGCCGCATAAGCATTCAGCTCCTTGCCACTGATTCCAGGTCCATGTCCATCGATCACCTTTCCGGCCCGCTTTGCTACAAGCAGTTTCTCAAGGACACTATCGTCTGCCCCAATGACTCCCGGAAAATTCATAAATTCTCCAAGCCCCAGGATCCCCTCTCTCTGAATTGGCTCTTCCATCTCAGCTGCACCGATCACAGCACCTGCATGCTCAAATGGCGTCGCCGGAACACAGGACGGAACCACATACTGAATATCCAATGCAGTCCTCTCCGCTGCCTCCATCATATAATCCATCCCTCGGATCCCACAGACGTTTACAATCTCATGTGGGTCCGCAATGATTGTTGTCGTTCCATGAGGTACTAAAAGCCGCCCGATCTCCTCCGGTGTAACATAAGAAGATTCAATGTGAATATGACTGTCAATCAGACCCGGAACCGCATAAGAGCCTTTTGCATCCACAACCTCTCGCCCTTCATATTCTCCAATTCCCGCAATCTTAGATCCACTGACTGCAATGTCTCCGCTGATAATTTCTCCCGAAAATACTTTTACCACTTTACAGTTTTTGATCACAAAATCCGCCGGAATCCTTCCTGCTGCTGTATCAATCAATTTTTTCAATTCTTGCTTGTCCATGTTTTCTTCCTTTTCTATTTATTTTGCTGTTTTTTGCATGCTTCTGCGTAAATTATAGCATATCCTTATTTCACCCTCAACCGTTGGCAGACAACGGTTATTTCTTTTCACAACTACTTTTTACATATCTCTGATTTTTACTCTTCGGCGCATTCGGGATCGTCATTTGGATCTGCCCACTCTCAAGCGCCGGATTCAGATAATTTTTTCTCAGAGCATCTTTGGATTTCAAGTGAAGCAACTCTAAAATTTCATTCGCTGTATAAGGAATATCTTCTTCCATCGCTTCCAGGAGTTTCTTTACATATTTTGAAAGACTTTCCACCGGTTCCTTCGGTTCCTTTTTGATCTCATCCAGTGCAATCTCAATCTGTTCCAACATAAACTCAATAAAGCTCGTGATGGTTCTCTCCATCTGGCAGATAGAAATCGCCTCATAATATTCTCCCTGGACCCTCTCCATCTGGGTTTCCAACGGAAGATAGGAAAAGAAAGGTCTCCACTTTGCCAAAATCGCTGTCTGCCACAACTGTGCCAGTCTGCTGTTACCGTCCGTAAATGGGTGAAGAAACAGGACTTCATAATGGAAGATGGAAGACAGAATCAGCGGATGGATTTTTTCCCTCTGACTTTCCATCCATGCAAAAAGCTCCTGCATCTGCCCCTCAATAAACCTCGCCGGCGGTGCCATAAAAAACTGATTGTGATTAAACACACCTTTTTCCGTCTGGCGAAATTCTCCGGATTCGCTTGCAATATCCTTCGTCAGAATTCCGTGAGCCTTCTTAAAGTCCGCAATACTATAAGTCTCCACTTCCTGCATGTATTCATAAACCGCGTACATGTTCTGAACTTCCCGGATCACTCTTTCACTCACCGATACCGGCCGACCCTCTACAATCTCCTTGATCTCCGGAACCGAAAGCTGATTCCCTTCCATCCTTAAAGAAGCGTGGATTGCACGAATTCTTCTTTCCCGGTTTGTTCCCGACATCCCTACTTTATAATATTCCATAATCTTTCCGGATTTCTCCGCAATCGATGCCACCAGCATTACTATTTTATCTGTAATTTCATATGGCGGATTGTAATTTCCCATAAAATCTCTCCTTTATCTTACATCTTTTCTTACGCATTATCTTACATGTTTTTAAGTTTTCTTTTTGTAATATAATATGCGCTTTTTCTGTTTTTCTAATTCTGATTTTTCTCATAAACATAGATGTAATGTTACTTATTGTTTCTATTTATCTTGCATGTTTTAAGTTGATTTAGCACAAAAAATAACAGGTATCGTATTCCTGTATTTTGTTTCAAACACTTTTCATTCATCTATGTAAACCGCTGTAATCATTGGTATTTCCATCTTTTCTACTTCTTTTCAATGGTGAGAAAATCTAACCTATTACTTTCATTAACTTTTTAAGAAAGCAAAAAAGCACCTCATCTTACGCACTTATCATACCACACTTCACCTCATCTGTCTAAGGCTAAAGAAACCTGTCACATGCCATTTGCATCATACATACTTTTTAGCAGATTACTTTTATACCTTCATAGACGTTTCAAATTCAGCAGCAACATTGTGCAACAAATTTCAGACCATTTTGCAAAGCGGCAATACGAGTTTTCTTTCAGATCAGGCAGGTTTTTAAATCGACTTTCAGATAGTGCCTGCGCCTTTAAAATAATATCTGTATAATGCCTGTATAATGTCTGTGCGAAATTTTCGCAAAAAAACGCCCGGCAGAGACTCTCTCTTCTTTCAAAAAAAGTTTTCCCACTTTCTTTTCAAAGAGTTTCTTTCTGCCAAGGCGTATTTTCTATGTTTTTTGCCAAATATATTTTCACCACGCTGTCAAACGCCGTATTTTGCGATATAAGCAATTTTATCGTTTCAGGCAAGACTTGTATGCCTACCATCATTAAAACCTCTTATATCGCATTCTATTGCATTGTTTTTTACTTAAATTCTATCTTTTCGAATCGATACTTCTGTTTCACCTCGGGATATTTTTCCCGGTCCACCTCACTCATAAACATCCCATAGGGTCTTGCGCAGATCTTAAAAGGCGGATACATCGCCTGATAGATCACCAGCTTCTCTCCCGTCTCTGTGTGCTGGGCAAACGCAAGTACCTTATACAGATATTCTGCTGTATGCTCTGATACCCATTCCCGCTTAAAGTGCTGTACAAGGTCCCCCTCTCTGATATCCCTCCGCACAGTTTCCTCCTCTTCCGGCTCCGGTTCTGTATCGAGTTCCATATATTCTTCCCGATCTAGCGAAACCGGGATTCCTGATTTTCCTACAATGTGAACCCCGCCATACCATATCCCGGTAATCTGAAAAATGTCTCCAACTTGATATTCCGAAGTATATTCATCGTTTTTCTTAATAATCCTTACTCTGCTCATCCTTTTTCCTTTCATTAATTCTGACTGCGCTCGCAGTATAGAAACAGACAACCTTGTCATTCGGTTTATATATCGTATTTATGCTAGTATTATGCCATTATTCCCTGCCTGATACAAGACACTATTTTGATTCTACTTCTATTTTTAATTTTTTACAATTCTCCTCTTGACTGTACAGTTACTGTACATTTTACAATGTGCCATGTTGATCATAGAATCCATTCAACAAAGATTCTGTTGAATATTACCTCGTGTGATACAAAGTAAAAATACAGATTTAAAAAATATCGAACTATGAAAGGAGAATGAAATTGAGATGAAAACGATTTTAAAACATGTAAAATTCAAAAGCAAACAACTGGTAGCGCTGTTTTTTCTGATACTACTATCCGCTTTTGGTCAAATGCTATTACCCGCATTACTATCAAAAATGATTAGCTTAGGAGTGGTCACGGGAGAAAATAGAACCATTTGGATGTTCGCTGCAATTATGGCCGGGGTTGCCGTCTTTTCTTGTCTTATCAGCTTTGGATCCGTAAAAATTGCCTCCGGTATTTCCACCAGTTTTGCCGCACAGCTGCGAGACAAAGTTTTTTCTACTGTTCAAAGCTTTTCCGCAGCTGACTTAGATCAGTTTGGCACAGCCAGCTTAATCACCCGAAGCACATCCGACATCACAAATGTTCAAAACTTTTTGACATTGTTGCTCCGCGTAGGACTTCTCGCTCCTATGATGGCAATTGCAGGATTGATTTTCTCAGCATCTACAGGAGGAAAAGTTAGTTTCGTACTTCTATTTGCGATTCCTGTTCTATTGATTGTACTGACGATCATTATGATCTTTGCATCTCGTTATTCGATACGCCTGCGCCGCAAGCTCGACCATATCAATCATTTATTTTTAGAAACTTTAGAAGGCGTGCGTGTCATCAGAGCTTTTAACAAACAAAAAACAGAATGCGAACGATTTGAAAATTCTAACGAAGATTATGCTATGACCGCAATGACCGCCGGAAGAATTACAAGCATATTAATGCCGGCAATCAGTGTTATTTTCGGTGTCACAACTGCTGCAGTGCTCGGAGTCGGATCCTATTATGTTGAACTAGGTGCCATGGAAGTCGGTTCTTTAGTAGCCAACAGTCAATACATTAGTATGGTTCTCACTTCGGTGATGATGTTATCCATGGTGATCATGATGTTTCCTACCAGTTATGCCTGCGCCAAACGCATTGCCGAAGTATTGAACACCAAAAGCACAATTGTAGATGGTTCCTTTCCTTTGGAAAAAAGACCTTTGCGCTCCACTGTGGAATTCCGCAATGTGACATTTGCTTATCCGGGAGCAGATGAGCCAGTTTTAAAAGATATCAACTTTATTTCAAATCCTGGTGAAATTACTGCAATTATCGGCGGTACAGGAAGAGGAAAGTCCAGCATTGTAAAGTTGATCCCAAGATTATATGATCCATTGTTTGGGGAAATCTTGATTGATGGCGTAAATATCAAAGATTATTCCTTAAAGGATCTGCGTTCTTTGATTGGATATGTACCACAGAAAAACAAATTATTTTCTGGAAATATCGCAGAGAACTTAAACTTCGGAAATGAAAATGGAAATGAAAAAGATTGGAAAGAAGCAGCAAAAATAGCCTGTGCAAATGAATTTATCGAAAAGAAGCAATCCGGATTTTTCGATCCAATCGCTCAGGGCGGAACGAATTTGTCCGGTGGTCAGCGCCAGCGAATGGCAATCGCCCGTGCTATTATGAAGAAACCGGAAATTTATGTTTTTGATGATAGTTTTTCAGCTTTAGATATGAAAACAGATCGTCAATTACGTCAAAACCTGAAAGAAAGTATTGGCGATGCCACTATGATTATTGTAGCGCAACGCATCAGTTCGATCTTGAATGCAGATCGTATTCTAGTGATTGATGATGGAAGGATTATAGGCAATGGCACACACAAAGAATTATTAGAAAGCTGTTCTTTATATAGAGAAATTGCCGAAATCCAATTAGGAAAGGAGAATTTATAATATGGGGAACTTTAAAACTTTTCAAAGATTATTCTCTTATCTAAAAGAGCACCGCCTGAAACTTCTTTTCGTAATCCTATCAGCTATCATCAGCACAGGATTTATGGTTCTTGCTCCATTTTTGATCGGAAAAGTGACAACAACCTTATTTGCAAGTGTTACAGATGGTGTATTTTACTGGAACACCATTCTCTCCCTATTAATAAGTTTAGTTGCTTTATATTTCATATCACAACTATTTACTTTTTTACAAGGTTTCATAATGTCTAAAATTACTGCTAAAGTGATGCAAACACTTCGCCGGGAGATCGACGAAAAAATGCACAGAATCAAATTGAATTATTACGATACTCATACCCATGGTGATATTCTGAGCATCATTACCAATGACGTAGATACCATCAACAACACACTTAGTCAGAATTTAACTTCTATTGTTACTCAGGTCACTACCGCCATCGGTGTTTTACTAATGATGATTGCCATCAGTCCTACTTTGTCGATCATTCCGATCGTAATGGTTCCACTTTCGCTTTTCAGTGCAGCCAGAGTTATGAAAGCAAGCGAAAAGTATTATCAGCAACAGCAAGGACTATTAGGAGAACTAAATGGATATATCGAAGAAATATATAATGGACAAGATGTCGTACAAACTTTTAATTATCAAGAACGAGCAAAAAATCACTTCTCAAAATTAAATGAAAAATTAAAGATCAGTTCCCAAAAAGCAGAAACAACTGCAGGTGCGATCTCACCAATCACAACATTGGTCAACGATTTAGGATATGTACTGTGTGCAGCAATCGGCTGTCTTTGGGCAATTGTAGGGAAAATTACCGTTGGTAACGTTCAGGCAATGTTAGAATATACTTGGCGTTTTGCAGAACCATTTTCTACTATTGCAGGAATGGTTGG
>ENA-OWRC01002573-OWRC01002573.1-human-gut-metagenome-genome-assembly--contig:-NODE-2573-length-13656-cov-3.334387_pt1 | contig 13656 bp, 9 predicted proteins | sample MGYA00248268_ERZ651895 | MGnify/ENA primary metagenome ERZ651895 (study PRJEB26924, sample SAMEA4378242) | human gut metagenome | biome: human gut; feature: human-associated habitat; material: faeces...
CTTTCTACGGAAGCTCAGGTGCGTAAAGATGCAGTTGTAGAAGATTCTGTTGTTATGAGTGGAGCTATCATTGGTCAAGGTGCAAAAATCAAACGTGCTATTATCGGTGAAGGAGCTATCATTTCTGATGGTGTAGAAATTGATGGAACAGACGAAGTACAAGTTATCGGATACAATGAGAAAGTGGGGGTACCATCAGATGAAGATTGATAAATATTCAGCCATTTTAGGAAATACAGTTGGGTATCATGATATGTCCACTTTGACCAGCCATCGTCCGGTAGCATCCCTACCGTTTGATGGGAAATACCGCTTGATTGACTTCCCATTGTCTAGTCTTGCAAATGCTGGTATTCGTAGTGTTTTTGGGATTTTCCAACAAGAAAATATTAGTTCGGTCTTTGACCATATTCGTTCAGGTCGTGAGTGGGGCTTGTCTACTTTATTGAGCCACTATTACCTCGGAATCTATAATACTCCAGTTGAAAATACAACGGTAGGGCCAGAATACTACCAACAATTATTGACCTATTTGAAACGGTCTGGTTCTAACCAAACAGTTGCTTTGAACTGTGATGTTTTGATGAATATTGATCTCAATCAGATTTTCCACCTTCATAATACCATTGATCGTCCGATTACAGTGGTTTATAAAAAGTTGCATCTTCAAAATATCTCTGAAGTCAATGCTGTCTTGGAAATTGATGAAACAGACCATGTTACAGAGCAAAAACTTTTTGATGGCAAGGATCCTGATGAAGTCTACAATATGTCAACAGATGTCTTTATTGTGGACACTCCTTGGTTGATTGAAAAAATAGAAGAAGAAGCCAAGAAAGAATACCCACAAAAATTGCGCTATATCTTGCGTGATTTGGCGGTGGAATACAATGCTTTTGCCTTTGAATATACAGGCTACCTAGCTAATATTCATTCGGTTGAATCCTACTACCATGCAAACTTGGATATGTTGGAAAACCAAAACTTCATGAAGCTCTTTTCACCAAATCAAAAAGTGTATACGAAAGTGAAGAATGAAGAACCAACGTATTATTCCAAGACTTCACATATTAAAACATCTCAATTTGCTTCGGGTAGTATTGTAGAAGGAACCGTTGAACGCTCTGTTGTTTCTCGTCGGGTATATCTCCATGAAGGTTCAGAAGTCCGCAGTAGTCTTCTCTTCCCTGGTGTTGTGATTCATGAAAATGCAATCGTCGAACATGCCATCCTGGATAAGGGTGTCGAAGTGGCTGCTGGTGTGACGATTCGTGGGACAGAAGAAGCACCTGTCGTGGTTAAAAAAGGAACGATTGTTACAGAGGATATTGTCTAATGAAACTATTATTTGTTGCAGCTGAAGGAGCACCGTTTTCTAAAACAGGTGGTTTGGGAGACGTCATTGGCGCTCTTCCTAAATCCTTAGCTAAAAGTGGTCATGATGTGCGCGTGATCCTCCCTTACTATGATATGGTAGAGGCTAAGTTTGGAGATCAAATCGAAGATGTCTTGCATTTTGAGACCAAGGTTGGCTGGAGAAGTCAATATGTTGGTGTGAAACGCATTGTGCGCGATGGAGTCACCTTTTACTTTATTGATAACCAACATTATTTCTTTAGAGGTCATGTTTATGGTGACTTCGATGATGGGGAACGCTTTGCCTTCTTCCAGCTCGCGGCCTTAGAAACGATGGAACGAGTTGACTTCATTCCAGATGTTCTTCATGCACATGATTACCATACAGCGATGATTCCTTTCTTGCTTAAGGAGAAATACCGTTGGATTCAAGCTTATCATGGGATTAAGACAGTATTGACCATCCATAATTTGGAATTCCAAGGTCAGTTTGACCCAGGGATGTTGTGGGATCTTTTTGGAGTTGGATTTGAACGCTATGCAGATGGAACACTTCGGTGGAATGATTGCCTGAATTGGATGAAAGCCGGCATTCTATATGCTGACCGTGTGACAACCGTATCTCCTAGTTATGCACATGAGATTATGACTTCTGAATATGGTTGTGGCTTGGATCAGATCCTTCGGATGGAGTCTGGCAAGGTGACCGGAATTGTTAACGGGATTGATGCGGATCTGTATAATCCTGAGACGGATCCACTCTTGACGCATCACTTCAGTCTCACAGATCTTTCAGGTAAAGTAGCTAGCAAACGAGCTCTTCAAGAACGTGTTGGTCTACCTGTTCGCGATGATGTTCCTTTGTTTGGGATCGTCTCTCGTTTGACACGTCAAAAAGGTTTTGATGTTGTGGTAGAAGAGTTGCATCAACTTTTGCAAAAGGATATTCAGATTGTCTTGCTCGGTACAGGAGATCCTGGATTTGAAAATGCCTTTGCTTGGTTTGGTCAAGCCTACCCAGATAAACTTTCAGCGAATATCACATTTGATGTCCAATTGGCTCAAGAAATCTATGCAGCGTCAGATGTCTTCTTGATGCCAAGCCGCTTTGAACCGTGTGGTCTTTCTCAAATGATGGCCATGCGTTATGGAACCCTTCCTTTGGTGCATGAAGTCGGCGGACTTCGAGATACGGTTCAACCGTATAATGTTGTTGATGGAAGTGGAACAGGCTTTAGCTTCAATAATTTGTCTGGCTATTGGTTTAACTGGGCAGTTGATGAAGCCTTGGCTGTCTACTACAATGACAAACAGGCTTGGTATGGTCTCCAAGAACAAGCTATGACACGTGACTTCTCATGGGATACGGCTAGTCAACGATACAATGATTTGTACCAATCCTTATAAATAGAACTATGATACAAACGCCTTTCGAGGCGTTTTTTGTTTTGCTTTCTTCCTATAAATTAAACGGTTTATTTTTTTGAGTTTTAGTGCTTGCTAAAATGGAAGAAAAAAGATAAGATAGGTGAAGGTAAAAAATCTCGGGAAGTTCCTTGTTTTCGGAAACTATTTTCCTTCTCCATATAAAATAAGGCTCTGACCTGAGGTTCGAATATTACTATATAGGAATTTTAGGATGAAAAAAGCAAAACAATTTTTTGAAAAGAAGACCAAATATTCGATTCGGAAATTATCTGTTGGTGTTGGTCCGGTGGCCATTGGAGCCTTTTTATTAGGAGGAAGCTTGTTAGGAGCTCGTCCTGTCCAAGCAGATCAGGTGACCTTATCTGCTAATGTGCACTTAGGATATGTGACAGAAGAAGAGCTAACTGCTGAAGAAAAGGCACAGGTGATTCATGCAATCCCTGAAGCATATCAAAATGAAGATACTTTCTATCTCGTCTATAAGAAGAAGGAAACAACTCAGCCAGTTCTTCCTCAAACAGGAAGTCAGGAAGTCGCCCTTTTTGGGTTAAGCTTAGCCACTGCTTCCTTTGCGGTGATCTTACTCTCTAAAAAGCACCGGAAGAAGGTCATGGGTGTCCTTTTGATTGGAGCCATGGGACAAAGTCTTCTACTTCCAGTTGAAGTTGCAGCCCTACAAAATCAAGTCTTGCGCGCCTATAATCAGGATCTTGCGATCACATCGAGCAAAGATCTTGAAAATGGCGTGATTCATATTGACGGCTATGATTATGTTGGCTATCTGCGCTACCCGTCAGTCCAAAAGACGAGCTTACAAGAGCCAAAGACTATGCAGGAAACGAAAACTTCTGTAGAAGGAACGATCAAAACAAGTACAGGGATTCTACCAGTGGAACCACAAGCGCGTGTGACCCCAGAAGTCGCTCCAGCCTTTCCTCAAGTTGAAAAACCAAGCCTGGAAGTCTCTACTGAGCCTGTGCCATTTGAAACCGTCCACCAAGCTGATCCTACATTAGCCAAAGGGCAAACCAAGGTGCTGACTGCTGGCCAAAATGGGGAGAGGACCATATTGACGGAAGTGGGTGTGGTAGATGGACAAGAAGTTCGCAGAGTAGTTGAAAGCAAGGTCACTAAAGAACCAGTTTCACAAATTCTTGCTGTTGGGACAAAAGAAGATGCCCAACCAACCCCTCAACCCAATCCTTCTCCAGTTGTAACGGCCAAAGGGACACAAGAAGAAGGTCATGTCGGTGAAGCTCCTGTTCAACCAGAGAATCCAGTCTATACAGGCGTAGTGGAAGCTAAGGGAACACAAGAAGAAGGCCATGTTGGCGAAGCTCCTGTTCAACCAGAGAACCCAGCCTATACAGGTGTGGTGGAAGCCAAAGGTACACAAGAAGAAGGCCATGTCGGCGAAGCTCCTATTCAACCAGAGAACCCAACCTATCAAGTAACGGAAGGGACAGTAACAGAGACAGAAACGGTAATCCTTCCATATGAAACAGAGTATGTAACGGATGCCAATCGTTACACCGATGAAGAAAGCCTTCTTCAGAAAGGTGAGGCCGGTAGCCAGGAAATTCGCCGTGTTTATAAGACGGTCAATGGTGAGAAAAATGGTGAGCCCCTCAGCACGACAACTGAAACGGTAAAAGCTCCTGTGACAGAAAGAATCAGTCGTGGGACCAAGGCGATTGAAGGCCAAACAGAGGAAGTTGCTTTTGAGGAGATTCCATTTAAGACGGTAACCGAACAAGATGCCACCTTGCTAAAAGGATCAGAAACAGTTTCTCAAGCCGGTAAAAATGGGAAGAAGAAAATCACCAAGGTTTACAAGACTATTAAGGGGGTCAAAACGGCGGATGCTCCTACGATTTCCGAAGAAGTGGTAGAACAAGCGCAAGATCAAATCATTAAAAAAGGAACAAAGGAATTAGATAAGCCAACCTTGACCTTGACCAATCTTGATCAGGAAGTGTTGAAGCGCAGTGCTAAAGCTACTTATCATTTGGACAAACCAGAGGGTGTGACCATCAAGTCTATCCAGGCGGTATTGAAAAAGGGCGATCAAGTGGTGAAAACCCTGACCCTTTCAGAGACGAACTTGGCAGCTGCCTTAGCAGACTTAGACTATTACAAGGATTATACGCTCGCAACGACCATGGTCTATGATCGTGGAAATGGGGATGAAGAAGAAGTTCTCAAGGAAGAACCGTTGAGGATTGATCTTAAAAAAGTTGAAATCAAAAACATCAAGGAAACCAGTCTGATTAGTGTGGATGACCACGGACTTGAGACGGATAGCAGTCTCTTGACTGAAACACCGTCTGATGTGAAGCCATACTACTTAAAGGTTACCACCCATGATAATAAGGTCACAAAACTAGCCGTTGATAAAATTGAAGAAGTGACGGTAGATGGCACGACCCTCTACAAAGTAACAGCCAAAGCTCCTGATCTCATCCAACGGACTGCGGAGAACCAATTTAGTGAGGAATATGTCCACTATATTGCGAAACCCAAAGCACATGAAGGTGATGTCTACTACAATTTCAACGAACTTGTAAAAGCCATGCAAGCCAATCCGACTGGTACCTTTAAACTGGGTAGCAATATGAATGCGGCCAATGTCCAACCAGCAGGAAAATCTTATGTAACCAATGCCTTCAAGGGAATTTTGGAAAGTACGGATGGAAATACATTTGCCATCCATAATATCACGCGACCACTGTTTGGGAATATCGAAGGTGGCTCGGTTAAGAATCTCTTGCTTGAAAATGTTGCGATTGACCTACCTGGGACTGATCGAGTAGCCCCAATCGCAGGTGTCATCAAAAACAATGCAACTGTCGAGAACGTTAAAGTAACAGGAAGTGTTGTTGGGAACAATGACGTAGCAGGGATCGTCAATAAAATTGATGGTAGTGGGAAGGTTAGCAATGTTGCCTTTATCGGGAAACTGCACGCTGCAGGTAATAGAGGAGGCTATCTAGCGGGTGTCCTTGGTGAGAACTGGAAAGGTGTCGTTGAAAAAGCTTACGTTGACGCTGAAATCACTGGTAACAAAGCCAAAGCGGCAGGTCTCGTTTATTCCTCTCAAAATGGTGCTAATAACTACACGGTCGGTAAAGAAGGGGTCCTCAGAAATTCAGTTGCTAAAGGTTCAATTGAACTCAAAGAAGCGGTCCAATCGGGTGGATTACTCGGGACCAACTGGGCCTTGGGGACTATTGAAGACAATATCACCATGATGAAAGTCAAAACTGGTGAGATGGTCTTCGGACACTCGGATATCGATGCAGATGATTACTTCACCTATTCAAGAACTAAGCGCAATTACAGTGTGGAGGGCGTGAGTGAAGGGAAGAAATCCTTTAACAATTCCCGTAGAATCCCAAGCATCTCGCTGGCAGAAGCTGAGCAGAAGATTGAAGCAATGGGAATCACTGCTGATAAATTTACCAGCAGTAAACCGATTGAAGTTACGCTCAATAACCTTGTTAGCAAAGACGATCAATACAAGGCAATCACTGCTTATGATGCGACTCGTGAGCTAGCTTACCGCAATATTGCTAAATTGCAACCATTCTACAACAAAGAGTGGATTGTAGACCAAGGGAATAAATTGGATGCAACTAGTCCTCTCTTGACCAAGGAAGTCTTGTCTGTGACGGCTATGAAGGGCAATGATTTTATAACTGAACTAGCTGATGCTGATCACATCCTGATCCATTATGCGGATAAGACAAAAGATATTTTTAGCATTACACCGAAAGACTCTAAGGTCAAACAAGTCAAAGAGTACAGTGTAGCGGAGCTCGGTGAAGTGGTCTACACGCCGAATATGGTGGACAAAGACCGGAGTGATCTCATTAGTGCCATTGTTGAAACATTAAATCCCGTCGAATTACAATCAGACCCTATCTACACACACCTTGGTAGAACAGGACCAAACAAAGTCAATGCCATTAAGAATCTTTACCTTGAAGAAAGCTTTCAAGAAGTCAAGGACAATCTGGCTCACTTTGTGAAACAACTAGTTGAAAACCAAGACCATCAATTGAATACAGATGAGGTTGCTAAACGGGCCCTTATCAAGAAGATTGATGATCATAAGGCTGCTGTTCTTTTGGGGCTTTCTTACCTCAATCGCTATTATGGAGTGAAGTTCGATGATGTCAATCTCAAACAGCTCATGTTGTTCAAGCCAGACTTCTATGGGAAGAATGTTGATGTCTTAGACCGCTTGATTGAAATCAGTTCAAAAGAAGACTACATCAAGGGGACTCGTACCCATGATGCTTTCCGAGAAGTAGTAGCTAAATATACTCTTTCCGGTAATCTAAATGACTTCCTGAAATACAACATGGAACTCTTTACAAGCGATACAGACTTGAATGATTGGTTTATCAAAGCAACCAAAGACAATGTCTATATTGTGGAGCCTGAGACGACCAATCCAGCGTTCGCATCTGCTAAGCATAGAGCCTATGAGGGCTTAAACAATGATGTTCACGGTAAAATGATCTTGCCACTCTTGAACTTAAAAGATGCCCATATGTTCTTGATTTCAACCTACAATACAATGGCTTATAGTTCCTTCGAGAAATATGGTAAGAACACGGAAGCGGAACGAAATGCCTTCAAGGCGGAAATTGATAAGGTGGCTAAAGGGCAACAAAATTACCTAGATTTCTGGTCACGTCTAGCAACGGATAAGGTTCGCAATCAACTCTTGAAGAGCAATAATATGGTGCCGACCCCTGTCCTTGATAATCAAAACTACAAAGGCATTAGTACAGACCGTTATGGCCATACGAATAGTGGTAAAGATGTCGCTCCAATCCGTGAATTGTATGGACCAACCGATCGTTACCATGCGACAGATTGGCGGATGGGAGCTGTGGCGCGAATTTACGGAAACCCGTATAAAGACGACTCTGTCTTCTTCATGGTGACCGATATGGTCAGTGACTTTGGGGTGTCTGCCTTTACCCACGAAACGACGCACGTCAATGACCGTATGGTTTACTTAGGTGGTTGGAGACACCGCGAAGGAACCGATATTGAAGCCTTTGCCCAAGGCATGCTCCAAACACCATCTGTATCCAATCCAAATGGGGAATACAAAGCCTTAGGTCTCAACATGGCTTATGAACGTCAAAACGATGGAAACCAATGGTACAATACAAATCCAAATGATCTCACCTCACGTGAGGAGATTGATCGGTACATGAAAGGCTATAACGATACGCTCATGCTTCTGGATTATCTAGAAGGAGAAGCTGTCCTCAATAAAGGCAGTCAAGACTTGAACAATGCTTGGTTCAAGAAGGTGGATAAACAGTATCGTGGTAGCAACACCAAGAATCAATTTGACAAGGTACGACCTTTAAGTGATGAAGAAAAGGCGATTCCTTTGCGTACAGTTGATGACTTAGTGACGAACAACTTTATGACCAATCGTGGCCCAGGTAACAGAGTCTATAATCCTACTGACTTTGATTCAGCCTATGTAAACGTACCGATGATGACAGGGATCTATGGTGGGAACACCAGTGAAGGGGCTCCTGGAGCCATGTCCTTCAAACACAATACTTTCAGGATTTGGGGCTATTATGGCTATGAAAAAGGATTCCTGGGTTATGCTTCGAACAAGTATAAACAAGAATCCAAACAAGCTGGACTTGCCACTCTAGGAGATGACTTCATCATTAGCAAGATTTCTGATGGAAAATTTAACACTCTTGAAGACTGGAAGAAAGCTTACTTCAATGAAGTTGTGACAAGTGCCAAAAATGGAATTCAGGCTATTGACATCGATGGTAAAACCTACAATAGCTATGAAGACTTGAAACGTGCATTTGCTGATGCAGTGGATAAAGATAAGGCTACTCTAAGTAACGGTTCTGTCAAATTTGACAATACGGTTGCACTGAAAGAAAAAATCTTTAAGAAATTGCTACAACAAACGGACAGTTTCAAAACCTCTATCTTTAAATAATTGAATTCTCTCATCTGCTGAGCAGGTGAGAGTTTTTTAGAAGAAAAAATGAATAGAGGTGGACAAAGTGTCTAAAAATTAAAAGGAATCAATCGTAGATCGGAAAAATTATCATATTAAAAAAATAACGTAATTTCATTAAAACGCTTACTTTTCTAGGAAATATTTGACTATTATATCTTTTAGGAGTAAACTAAGGAGGTAAAATTAATAAAAGGAGAATTCATCATGAATTTAACATTTTTAGGTCTTTGTTTAGCCTGTTTTGGTGTATCACTGGCAGAAGGTTTGATGATGAGCAGCTTATTGAAATCTGCGTCTCGTCAACCAGAAATTATCGGTCAATTGCGTAGCCTCTTGATTCTTGGTGTTGCCTTTGTCGAAGGTACTTTCTTCGTAACTTTGGTTATGGCCTTTATTATCAAATAAGCACTTCTAATTTAGAAAAGGAGGTGTCAAAACTTGGAAGAAAGTATCACTCCAACGATAACTCTTGGACCTGTAACTTTTAATTTGACCCTACTTGCTATGACCTTGATTGCTGTTTTGGTGGTTTTTGGCTTTATTTATTGGGCCAGCCGTAAAATGACGATCCGACCAAAGGGCAAACAAAATGTGCTGGAATACGCATATGACTTTGTCGTAGGCTTTACAAAAGGAAATATTGGGGAACATTACATAAAGGACTATTCCTTGTTCTTGTTTGTTCTTTTCCTATTTCTTTTAGTGGCCAATAACATTGGATTGATGGCTAAAATCGAAACGACCAATGGTTACAATTTGTGGACATCACCAACCGCTAACCTCGGTTATGACTTTGCCTTTTCATTTTTGATCACCTTAATCGCCCATGTAGAAGGAATTCGCAGACGTGGTGTGAAGGAATATTTAAAGGCTTTTGTGACACCCGGATTTATGACCCCCATGAATATTTTGGAAGAATTAACGAACTTTGCCTCCTTGGCACTTCGGATCTTCGGAAATATCTTTGCGGGTGAGGTACTAGCAAGCTTACTTGTGACTTTGTCGCATCAGGCTGTTTATTGGTATCCATTTGCCTTTATTGGAAGCATGGCGTGGACAGCGTTTTCGATTTTCATTTCATGTATCCAAGCCTATGTGTTTACCATGTTGTCATCAATCTATATTGGTAAGAAAATTAATGGCGAAGAGTAAGTAGAGGAGGAGTAGAAGAATGCATGTATCAATGAGTGAAATTATTGGTAACTTTATTCTCATTGCTGGTTCCTTCCTATTATTAATCTTTTTAATAAAGAAATTTGCATGGAACAATATCAATGTAATTTTAGAAGCGCGTGCCAAAAAGATTACAGATGATATTGATGGAGCAGAATCAGCTCGTCAAAAAGCTGAGGAACTAGCAAGTAAACGTGAAGAAGAGTTGGCAGGTAGCCGCAAAGAAGCTGCGTCTATCGTCGAAAATGCAAAGGAAACTGCAGAAAAGAACAAATCTCAGATCCTTTCAGAAGCCACTCAAGAAGCAGTACGTTTGAAAGAAAAAGCGCAACAAGAAATTGCGCATAACAAAGAAGAAGCATTGAACAGTATCAAAGGCGATGTGGCAGATCTCACTGTCAATCTTGCCGGCAAATTGTTGAGTCAACAGCTGGATGCTGAAGGTCAACGCCAACTGATTGATCGCTATCTTGATGAATTAGGAGAAGCCTAATGGACAAAAAGCAACTGATGGTGATTGAGAAATATACCCAGCCTTTTGTTCAATTGGTCTTTGAAAAAGGAGAACAAGATCTTGTCTTTGAAAAATTGACCCAAATCAAGGGCATTTTTGAGGAGACTGGACTTGCTAACTTCTTAGCTCATATCGGTGTAGAGGATGAAGAGAAAGCAAAAAGTCTCAGACTTTTTCAACCCTCTGATTCACAATTACTCGACCATTTGATTGAAGTGGTTATTCTCAATCATCGTGAAGCCTTATTTTATGACATTGTAACGATTTGTTTGGATCAGATTCAACTGTTGAGCAACGCATTTGTCGTCACTGTTACGACAGTTGCTGGTTTGGATCCTGTTCAAGAGCAAAAGCTAGTACCCATTATCGAAAGAAAATTTGGGATTCAAGTTCGCTCAATCCAACAAAAGATCGATCCAGATTTAATTGGTGGCTTTGTCGTGACAGCCAATCATAAAACGTTGGATACCAGTCTCAAACACCAATTGCAAGTTATAAAATCTAAATTGAAATAGAAAGTGGTGTGAATTTTGGCGATTAACGCACAAGAAATCAGCGCTTTAATTAAGCAACAAATTGAAAATTTCAAGCCAAACTTTGACGTCACTGAGACAGGTGTTGTAACCTACATTGGTGACGGGATTGCCCGTGCTCATGGGCTTGAAAATGCCATGAGTGGTGAGTTGTTGATCTTTGAAAATGGCTCATACGGGATGGCCCAAAACTTAGAAACAACGGATGTCGGGATCATCATCTTGGGTGATTTCACGGATATTCGTGAAGGAGACTCTGTCCGTCGTACAGGTAAAATCATGGAAGTCCCTGCAGGGGATGCCTTGATTGGTCGGGTTGTCAACCCACTTGGCCAACCAGTAGATGGTTTGGGTGAGATTGTGACAGATAAATTCCGTCCAGTTGAAACACCAGCTCCTGGCGTTATGCAACGGAAATCTGTCTCAGAACCCCTACAAACTGGTTTGAAAGCTATTGATGCCCTTGTTCCAATCGGACGAGGTCAACGGGAATTGATTATCGGGGACCGTCAAACAGGGAAAACTTCGATTGCCATCGATACCATCTTGAACCAAAAGGGTCAAGACATGATCTGTATCTATGTGGCGATTGGTCAAAAAGAATCAACAGTTCGTACGCAAGTAGAAACTCTCCGTAAATACGGAGCTATGGATTATACGATTGTGGTAACCGCTTCGGCTTCTCAACCGTCTCCATTGCTTTACTTGGCACCTTATGCCGGGGTTGCCATGGCAGAAGAGTTCATGTATAACGGTAAACACGTTTTGATCGTCTATGATGATTTGTCAAAACAAGCCGTAGCTTACCGTGAATTGTCCCTTCTTCTTCGTCGTCCGCCAGGACGGGAAGCCTTCCCAGGGGATGTTTTCTACCTTCACAGCCGTTTATTGGAACGTTCTGCGAAAGTATCGGATGAATTGGGTGGTGGTTCCATTACTGCGCTTCCAATCATTGAGACACAAGCAGGGGATATTTCTGCTTATATCGCGACTAACGTAATTTCGATCACAGATGGCCAAATCTTCTTGCAAGATAGCCTCTTTAACTCAGGAATTCGTCCAGCCATTGACGCAGGATCATCTGTGTCACGGGTTGGTGGATCAGCCCAAATCAAGGCTATGAAGAAGGTTGCGGGGACTCTCCGTATTGACCTAGCTTCTTACCGTGAGTTGGAAGCCTTCACCAAGTTTGGTAGTGACTTGGATGCCGCTACTCAAGCTAAGTTGAACCGTGGTCGCCGGACAGTAGAAGTCTTGAAGCAACCAGTCCATGAACCATTAACTGTCGAAAAACAGGTAGTCATCTTGTATGCTTTGACACATGGATTCTTGGATAGTGTACCTGTTGATGATATCCTTCGCTTTGAAGAGGAATTGTTTGCCTTTGTAGAAGTGCATCATCCAGAAATCTTTGAAACCATTCGGACGACCAAAGATCTTCCAAGTGAAGAAACAATGGATGCAGTGATTACTGACTTTGTCAACCAATCAAGTTTCAAATAGAAATAGGAGTGGCAGATGGCAGTTTCTTTAAATGATATCAAAAATAAAATTGCATCGACAAAGAATACCAGTCAAATTACAAATGCTATGCAGATGGTATCTGCTGCCAAACTTGGGAAGTCTGAGCAAGCTGCCAAGGACTTCCAAATTTACGCATCTAAGGTTCGTAAGCTATTGACCGACCTCTTACATGGACATGAGGCTGAGAATGCTAAGTACCGTCCATTTTTAAAGAGTCGGCCTGTCAAAAAGTCTGCTTATATTGTCATCACTTCTGACCGTGGACTAGTGGGTGGCTACAACGCCTCTATTCTCAAGTCTGTCATGGAATTGAAGGAAGAATACCATCCAACGGGTGAGGATTTCGAAGTCATCTGTATTGGAAGTATTGGGGCAGATTTCTTTAGAGCAAGAGGCATTCAGCCGGTTTATGAACTACGTGGCCTAGCGGATCAACCAAGCTTTGATGAAGTGTGGAAGATCATTAACAAGACAGTCCAAATGTATCAAAATGAGTTGTTTGATGAATTGTATGTCTGTTATAACCACCACGTCAATAGTTTGACCAGTCAATTGCGGGTTGAGCAAATGCTTCCGATCATTGACTTGGACCCCAACGAAGCAGATGAAGATTATATCTTGAATCTGGAGTTGGAATCAGACCGTGATGCGATTTTGGATCAATTGCTTCCACAGTTTGCTGAAAGTATGATTTATGGAGCCATCATTGATGCCAAAACAGCTGAAAATGCTGCCGGTATGATGGCCATGCAAACAGCAACAGACAATGCCAAGAAGGTAATTGATGAATTGACCATTCAATACAACCGAGCTCGTCAGGCAACCATTACGCAAGAAATTACGGAAATTGTTGCAGGAGCGAGTGCGCTTGAGTAGTTGATTCGATGCACATTTTAACAATACAAAAATAAGCTTGCTTATATGTATGACCAAGCTTAGAAACTTAATAGAATAGGAGAATGACATGAGTTTAGGCAAAATTTCTCAGGTTGTAGGTCCTGTCGTTGACGTAGCTTTTGCTGCGGGCGATAAACTCCCTGAGATTAATAATGCGCTTGTAGTCTATAAAAATGACCAACAAAAATCAAAAGTCGTTCTTG
>ENA-OWRC01002575-OWRC01002575.1-human-gut-metagenome-genome-assembly--contig:-NODE-2575-length-13649-cov-16.076431_pt1 | contig 13649 bp, 10 predicted proteins | sample MGYA00248268_ERZ651895 | MGnify/ENA primary metagenome ERZ651895 (study PRJEB26924, sample SAMEA4378242) | human gut metagenome | biome: human gut; feature: human-associated habitat; material: faeces...
ATTGTAATTTTTTGTTCTTTTTGAGTACCTAAATCTTTAGCTTTTACATGTACGATACCATTAGCATCGATGTCGAAAGTTACTTCGATTTGAGGAACCCCACGAGGAGCTGCTGGGATGCCATCCAAGTTGAAACGACCCAATGTTTTATTATCTGCTGCGAATTCACGTTCACCTTGCAACACATGGATATCTACAGATGGTTGGTTATCAGCTGCAGTGGAGAATACTTGAGATTTAGATGTAGGAATTGTAGTGTTACGATCAATGATACGAGTAAATACACCACCCATTGTTTCGATACCAAGAGACAATGGAGTTACGTCAAGTAACAATACATCTTTAACTTCACCTACTAATACACCACCTTGAATAGCAGCACCGATAGCTACGCATTCATCTGGGTTAACGTTTTTAGTTGGTTCTTTACCCAATACTTTTTTAATAGCTTCTTGTACAGCTGGGATACGGCTAGAACCACCAACTAACAACACTTTATCGATATCAGATGCAGATAAGCCAGCATCGTTCATAGCTTTACGAGTAGGTTCAATAGTAGCTTGTACTAAATCAGCAGTTAACTCTTCAAATTTAGCACGAGTCAATGTTACATCCAAATGTTTAGGACCAGTAGCATCAGCTGTGATAAATGGCAAATTGATGTTTGTGCTAGCTACGCCAGACAATTCAATTTTAGCTTTTTCAGCAGCTTCTTTTAAACGTTGGTCAGCTAATTTATCATTGGATAAATCTATACCAGTTTCTTTTTTGAATTCTTCAATAAGGTAGTTCATGATACGTTGGTCGAAATCATCGCCGCCAAGGTGGTTATTACCAGATGTTGCCAATACTTCGAATACGCCATCACCAAGTTCAAGAATGGAAACGTCGAATGTACCACCGCCAAGGTCAAATACAAGAACTTTACCATCTTCGTCTTTATCTACACCATATGCAAGAGCAGCAGCTGTAGGTTCATTGATGATACGAAGTACTTCAAGACCTGCAATAGAACCAGCATCTTTAGTAGCTTGACGTTGAGCATCTGTAAAGTATGCTGGAACAGTAATAACAGCTTGTTTTACAGGTTCGCCCAAATAAGCTTCTGCGTCAGCTTTAATTTTTTGAAGAATCATTGCAGAAATTTCTTGAGGTGTATAAGATTTACCTTCTACAGTTACTTTGTAGTCAGAACCCATATGACGTTTAATAGAAATAATTGTGTTTTCTGGATTGGATACAGCTTGACGTTTAGCCAATTGACCAACTAAACGTTCGCCATTTTTCGCAAAACCAACTACGGAAGGAGTTGTACGTGCACCTTCTTGGTTTGTAATAACCGTAGGTTCGCCGCCTTCCATAACAGCAACACAAGAGTTTGTAGTCCCTAAATCAATACCAATTACCTTTGCCATAATATATGACCTCCTAATACTTATAATCTATTCAACAACCTTAACCATTGCTGGTCGAATACAACGACCATCCACAGTATAGCCAGTTTGCAGTACTTCACATACCGTATCAGATTCATATTCATCTGATGGTACGCGCATAATTGCTTGATGGAAATTTGGATCAAATGGTTTACCAACTGCATCGATAACAGCTAAACCATGCTTAGACAACATAGCCATCAAGTTTTGATGAATCATGATAAATCCATCAAGGAATACCTTTGTATCCCCTTCTGCAGGAGCTTGTACAGCTCGCTCAAAATTATCTAATACAGGTAGCAGATCTTTTAGGACATCGCCCTTAACAAAACCTGCCAACTGTTCTTTTTCTTGATTAGTACGGCGTTTAAAATTTTCAAAATCCGCTTGTAAGCGTTTATAACGATTATCAAAATCGGCTTTTAATTCTTCTAACACCTCACTTGCATCAACTACAGACTCTTCAGCATTTTGCGCTTCCGATTGTTCCGGCGTTGCTTCTGTAGGCTCAGAGATTTCTTCGTCTACCACATCTTGTTTAATTTTTTCTTCAGACATGCCTTATCCTTTCTATGTTTGATTCCTTGCCATCGTTTCCATTAAATGTTTCATATAGGAAAGCATATTAATAATTCGACTATATTCCATTCGCGTAGGGCCCAATATTGCCAATGTACCAAGTTGATTATTATCTTGAGAAAAATCAGTTTGAATAAGACTCATATCACTTAATGCATCCATTTGATTTTCTGAACCAATCTTAATCTTAATCGGTTTGTTTGAATTATCTTGCAATATGTGACCTAATTCTTGTTGTTCTTCTAATAATGAAAGTACAGGCTGTACCTTTTCAACCGTTTTAAATTCAGGTTGTCGTAACAACTCAGTAGTACCAACAGAATAAAATAAACGTCGCTTTGTGATGGCCCTTAATAAGGTTTCTCCGATTTGTAATGATACGGATTTTGAACCGTCTATGTGTGCGATAATTGCACTTATTTGAGCCGATGTAATATCACGTAAAAACTTATTTTGAACGGCATTGCTAAATTGTATAGCTAATCGTTGTAATTCATCAGCTTTCACAGGTGATGTAAAATACATCAATTCATTATCAAGTGCACCGGTTGCAGTTATTACAACCATAACAGCTTGGTGAGCATCAAGAGGTAAAATATGTATATATTTTAACATTGCTTGATCATGTCCAGGGGCTAATAATAAGCTCATACTATGACTGATTTGAGAAACTAATCGAGCCATATGTAATAACATTTCATTGCCAGAAAGCTGCGGATCATTCCATATAGAATGGATTTGTTTCACATCCTCATTCTCCACTGGACCTTGATGCATCATAGAATCAACGTATAAGCGATAGCCTTTTGACGATGGTATTCTACCAGCTGATGTATGAGGTTTTTCTAAATAGCCTAAGTCCTCAAGATCAGCCATTTCGTTTCGCACCGTGGCAGGACTAATACCTAAGTTATAATTTTTAGCAATCGTCCTAGAACCAACAGGCTCAGCAGATTTTACATAATCCTCTATAATCGCTCGTAAGATGCGTTGTTTTCTTTCATCCATAATGACACCTCACTTGTTAGCACTCAAAATATTCGAGTGCTAATCGCATGTATAATATTACCATACCAAAATAAAATGTCAAGTAAATTTATCCTTAAAAACCTAATAAAATCAAGTTTAGTCAAAAAGACAATGTTATTTTACAGAATAATAGGTCAAAAAGACAACCAGATAGATATGGAAAAATAGTCAAAAAGACAAGACCTATCTATATTTATAAGGTTTTATAGAAATATAAATAGCTCCCAGTCAATTTATCACTAGGAGCTATTGTTAAATTATAAAGTTTTATTTTCTAATGGATTGCCAAGACGTTCTAACAATTTCCCCATCCGTTCTTTTGGTTCCCCATTTTCTGCATACCAATCGATCAGTATATCAGCAGCCTTCTTTGCTTGTTCAACAGATAATTTACGCATTAGTATTTTCCCTGCTTCAGGGCGCATACCAGTATTACCACCTACGGCGAGCATAAATCCTTGAGATGTACCAATAAAGGCAATATCTTTAACCATAGAATCAGGACAATTACGACCACAACCACTAATTCCTATTTTACATTTGTGACTTGTTTTACGACCATAATGTTTACGTTCTATATAATCTGCTAATTCAGCAGTCTCCATCTGACCGTTTTTACATTTTCCTTTACCTACACAGGCAATTAATGAATTAACACCTCTATGAATAACCGTAGTAACCCCATCAGGTAACTCAGCAATCAAAGCCTCTTTATCATCCTTATCAATACCTGTAATTTGTATACCAGTCACCACATGTCTAAAGGAACCACCGTATTTTTCAGCTAATGATATACATGCTTTCATTTGGTCCAAAGAAAATTCATTATGTAATCCATGTATTATAACAGATGTCTTCATCTTTCCTCCTAAATAAGCATGCATATTCATCATCATCCTATTTATACTAACATGTTACTTATTGAGAAACTATGAGAAATCTTACTCTTTTATGAATTGACTAAACACATAATTTCCATGCTTAGCACCTTCTGGCGTAAGATAATATAAGTCACCATCTTGTCTAATTAAATTCTTTTCAATTAAATTATCTAAAATAGAGCCATATATATCTTCTAATCGTATATTAAATCTGTTAGCAAAATCAACTGTATTGATTCCCCACTTGGTTCGCAAGCTTAAAAAACAATAATCTTCTCTAGCTCTTTTGGAATCGATCACTTCCTCATCTACAACAGGAAATTCAAAGCAGTCTATTTTTCTAGCATAAGGCATGACATTGCGATTATTAGCTCTTCTTACATTATCAAAAAATGAATGAGCACCAGCACCAAAACCTAAATAATCACAATATTGCCAATATTTTAGATTATGTTTACTATAGGCCTTATCTTTCGCAAAATTGGATATTTCATAACGCTCAAATCCCAAATCTTGAATCCCTTGCATCATCATGTCATACATCGTATCCTCTGTTGATTCATCAGGTAAAGAAATGACTCCTTTATCAACCAAATGATATAATCGTGTTCCTTGTTCTACTTGTAAACCATAGGTAGAAATATGATTAATAGGCAAGGTACTAACAATATCTAAATTTTTATTAATTTCATCAATTGTTTGATTCGGTAATCCATATATTAAATCGATATTAATATCTTGAAATCCTTCCTTAAAAGCCCATTGAACTGCATTGATAGCATCCTCACGATTGTGACTTCTATGTAAACTTACTAGAGATTTATCATTAAAAGTTTGAACCCCAAAACTGATACGAGAGAATCCTAACTTATGCAGCCCCTTTAAATAAGCCTGATCTACCTCTCCAGGATTTGATTCGATGGTAAACTGACAATCAGGAGATACATTATAGTTAGTTTTAACGGTATTCAAAATTTGTTCTAACTGTAATAAGGATAATTCCGTCGGCGTACCACCTCCAAAATAAACAGTATCTACAAGTTTAGTACGAGATTTAGGATATGCATCACCGAACATAGTCATTTCTTGAACCAAGGCATACAGATATGTATCGTAATATTCCTCTAAATTTTGATACGCTGGAAAGTCACAATATATACATTTTTGTTTGCAAAACGGGATATGGATGTATATCCCCATATCCCGCTGTACAAACAAATCGTTACGATTTGTTTCCATATTAATCTTCTACCTTTAAAATTGCCATAAATGCTTCTTGTGGAATCTCTACAGAACCAACAGCTTTCATGCGTTTCTTACCGGCCTTTTGTTTTTCTAAGAGTTTACGTTTACGAGAAATATCGCCACCATAACATTTTGCTAAAACGTCTTTACGCCAAGCTTTTACAGTTTCACGAGCTACAATTTTTGTGCCTACTGCTGCTTGAATAGGAATTTCAAACATTTGACGAGGAATTAATTCTTTTAATTTCTCAGCTAATGCACGGCCACGTGTAGCAGCACGATCCTTATGAACGATGATAGATAATGCATCTACAGGTTCTCCATTTAACAAGATATCCATCTTAACCATTGGAGATTGTTTATAACCAATCAATTCATAATCAAGAGATGCATACCCTTTTGTAGCAGATTTTAATTTATCAAAGTAATCATAAATGATTTCGCTCAATGGTAAGTGATATACAACGGATACACGCGTTTCATCCAAGTATTCCATGGATTGATATTCGCCACGTTTATCTTGAGACAATTCCATAATAGTACCAACAAAATCCTTAGGTACAATGGTCGTAGCCTTAACATATGGTTCTTCAATATAATCGATTTCCGTTGGAGGTGGTAACTTAGCAGGATTATCCACTTCTAGCATTTCCCCATTTGTTTTATATACCTTGTAGTTAACAGATGGAGCCGTAGTGATAAGGGTTAGATTATATTCACGCTCTAAGCGCTCTTGAATAACATCCATATGTAGTAAGCCTAAGAAACCACAACGGAAACCAAAGCCGAGAGCCAAGGATGTTTCTGCTTCATATTCTAAGGCAGCATCATTAAGCTGTAATTTTTCTAATGCATCACGAAGATTTTCGTAGTCTTTAGACTCTGTAGGGTAGAGACCACAATATACCATAGATACAGCCTTGCGGTAACCTGGTAATGGTTCAGGTGCAGGATTATCAGCTAATGTTACCGTATCACCTACGTGACAGTCAGCTACATTCTTAATACTTGCTGCAATGCAACCTACAGAACCACATGGTAATTCTTGGACAGGCACAAGATTTGGTGTAAAGATACCGAGCTCAGTTACATCAAAATCCTTATTATCATGCATCATACGAATGGTATCTTTTGTTTTAATAGTACCTTCTTTTACGCGCACATAAGCAATAGCACCTTTATAAGCATCAAAGCGGCTATCAAAAATCAATGCTCTTGTTGGTTCATCAGATTTATCTGGTGGTGCAGGCACCTTATTTACAATAGCTTCTAAAATATCTGGAATGCCAATGCCAGATTTAGCAGAACATAATACTGCTTCTGATGCGTCTAAACCAATGATATCTTCAATTTCATGTTTAACCCGATCAGGATCGGCAGAAGGCAAATCTATTTTGTTGATAACAGGAATAATCTCAAGATCATGTTCTAAAGCAAGATACACGTTTGCCAACGTTTGCGCTTCTACACCTTGTGCAGCATCTACAACGAGTAATGCCCCTTCACAAGCTGCAAGAGAACGAGATACTTCATAGCTGAAATCCACATGGCCAGGAGTATCGATAAGGTTTAAAGTATACTCTTCTCCATCATGTGCTTTATACAAAATTCGAACAGATTGCGCTTTAATAGTAATACCACGTTCTCGTTCCAAATCCATGGAGTCTAGGACTTGCGCTTCCATTTCTCGTTTTTGTAATGTACCAGTATATTCAATTAATCTATCAGCGATGGTAGATTTACCATGGTCGATATGAGCTATAATACAGAAGTTTCTAATCTTTTTCGTTGACATACTATATAAACAAGTTCAAGGAACTTGTATTCTCCTTTCTAACATACGCGATCGATAACAGCACCTCCTAATAATTGAGTGCCATTATAAAAGGCTACGGACTGACCTGGTGTAATAGCCCGTTGTGGTTCATCAAAGATAACCTCCATCGTATCGTCGTCTAAGATACGTGTCGTACAAGGCGATGGGTTGGCTGCGTAACGAATTTTACCTTCCGCCTTTAACTCTTTATGGATTGTATCATCTAAGAAATTATAAAACTTACAAATCATACGATTTGTAAAAAGTCGTTCATTAGGTCCTACGATAACTTCATTGCGTTCACCATTAAAGCCAATAACATATAAAGGGTGTTTATAAGCAATGCCTAGTCCTTTACGTTGACCAATCGTGTAATTGAATAAACCCGTATGCTTTCCTAATATTTCACCATCTTCAGTAACAATATTACCAGATTTTGGTTTGGTTTTCATTTCTTCTACTACGAGTTTTTGATAATTACCATGCGGTAAGAAACAAATATCTACACTGTCTGGTTTCTTAGCTACTGGCAAATCATATTCAGCAGCTAATTTACGTGTTTCTGTTTTACATTGGCCACCCAATGGGAACATAAGATGACTCAAAATACGTTGATTCATATTATACATAACATAGCTTTGATCTTTAGTGGGGTCAACACCTTTATGCAATTCATATAAACCAGTGTCTTTGTTATAATTAACCTGTGCATAATGACCGGTTACCATGTGTGTAGCACCTAGTTCTAATGCCCGATTAAGCATTAAATCAAATTTAATATTTTTATTACAGAATACACAAGGATTTGGTGTACGCCCATAAGCATATTCTTTCACGAAATAGTCTACTACATTCTCGTAGAATACATCGCGAGCATCGATAACATGATGCTCGATACCAAGAAAATCACACATTTTTTTAGCATCTATTACGGCAAGAGGCACCTCATCATACGGTGTCCCACTCACCCATAGCCATAGGGTAATACCAAATACTTTATAGCCTTGTTTTAGTAGCATTGCAGCAGTCAAAGAACTGTCTACGCCGCCACTCATAGCTACAGCGATAACTTTTTCCATACTTTCTCCTTTTAATGATCTCTTGATCATAAAACTAATCAGGGTGAAAGCCTGACGTGTAAAACACTAGTTCGGTGTAAAAGTCCGAGTAGTATTGCTATGAAATTATAGCAACTTATATTATAGCCTAGAACGAGGTATATTGAAAAGATTTGAAACAAAAGAATCTCTTTCCATCAAAGAAAGAGATTCTAATTATTATCTATGTTTTAATAATTCCTCAGCCGCACCTAAAATGCCGAGCATAGAATGTTCGAATACAAGACCACCTTGCATGAAGATTGTATATGGAGGGCGCACAGGACCATCGGCACTAAGTTCAATAGATGACCCTTGTACAAAGGTACCGCCAGCCATGATAATTTTATCTTCATAACCAGGCATATCCCCAGGAATTGGATGCACATGCGCATCTACAGGAGAGTAAGCTTGCATGCCTACACAGAAATGCTCCATTTCCTCGCCATTTTTTAAATTGATGGCTTGAATCAAATCATAACGCTCTGCATCTACCTTAGGAAATACTTCATATCCTAATAATTCACCTACCGCAGCTGTATACACAGCTCCTTTAAGTGCTTGTAACACCACATGAGGAGCCATAAATAGGCCTTGGAAGAATAGACGATAGCCAGGAGCATAGGACCCCATATGATCACCAAGCCCTGGAGCCGTCAATTGATATGATGCATCTTCAACTAAATCCTCACGGCCCACGATATAGCCACCGGTTGGTGCTAAACCACCGCCAGCATTTTTGATGAGAGAACCTGCCATGATATCAGCACCGGCCTCTAATGGCTCTTGAAGCTCTGTAAATTCACCGTAGCAATTATCTACAAAGCAAATGGTTTCCGGATTCTTAGCTTTCACAACATCAACGATTGCTTTAATATCCGCAATCGACAATGGCTCACGAGTACTATATCCACGAGAACGTTGGATAACCACAGCACGTGTATTTGAATTAACAGCCTGTCCTATAGCGTCCAAATCATAGGTATTATTGTTAAGGGGCACTTCTGTATAGGTAAAACCTTTTTCAATCAATGAACCCTTAACAGGACGAGTATAGCCAATAACGGATTGCATGGTATCATAAGGAGCTCCAACGGCATAGATAAATTCAGTTCCTTTAGAGCCATTTCCCATAATAGCCATCAGTGTAGTGGCTAATGCGTGAGTACCCGATACAAAATGTGGGCGCACGAGAGCCTTTTCGCCTTTGAATACATATGCAAATACTTCATCTAATTTTTCACGACCTACATCGTTATAACCATAACCGGTTGTGCCTGTAAAATGATAATCAGATACTTGACACTCTTTAAATGCTTCTAATACCTTTTTCGTATTTGCTAATGCAATAGGTTCAAACTTTTTGAATTGTGGTTCCGCCATTTCAAGGGCTTTACTACGTATTTCTTCTAATGTCATTCTCTATCCTTTATCTATTAAAAACTTGAGTCTATTATATTACATGCCATACCATAAATTTCGGCTTCTGTTGTTTGTGAGTCTATGGTAATCCACTCTATGTACGGCATACGTTTATACCACGTAATTTGTCGTTTTGCAAAGTGACGCGTATTTTTCTGAATTAAATCTACACATGCGTCATAACTGATTAATCCTTCTAAATACTGAACAACCTCTTTATAGCCAATACCTTTAAAAGCTTGACAATTTGGATTTACTCCATTTTTTAGTAGTTGTTTAACTTCATCCACTAGACCTTTTTCAAACATAATTTCTACGCGACGATTGATTCGATCATATAAATCACTACGTTCTCGTTGTAATCCAATAACTGGGCCTTTATAGGATAAACCATCTTTTGTTTGCTTTATTAACGATTCATAATCACCAGCAGTCATCAATTCAATAGCACGGTACAACCGATGTTTATCGGTATATTTAATTTCTATGCCACCTTTTTCTGCCAAATTCCGAGCATACTCACGTAATCCATCTACGCCATATTCAGTATATAACTCATCTAATTCGATTCTTAATTTTGTATTAGGCTTTATATCATTAAAATTATAGTTTTCTAACAAAGATTGAACATATAAACCAGTTCCACCAGATAAGATTGGTACAACATGATTGTCATTTAATTGATTTATTAATGATTTAGCTTGTTGTTGAAAGATAGAAACACTGTAATCATCGTCAGGTTCTAAAATGTTTATGAGATGATGAGGTATAGTAGCTAATTCATCTGTTGTCGGCTTTGCAGTACCAATATTTAAATGTTTATATACCTGATACGCATCACCAGAAATCACTTCGCCATTATAGCCTTTAGCCAATGCTAATGTTAAGTCAGTTTTCCCTACAGCTGTAGGACCTACAATTGTTATTAACTTTTTCATTGTAACCCCTTATTACTGTAAACACCATATCCAATACGACTATACTTGCCGCCCACCCATGTGGATGGTGGGAAATCTTTAAATACAGAACTAAACGGTCGTTCTTTGATAATAAAACCTAATCGACAAACGCGTCTAGCTTCCTGAATCACAGGATCTGTGATTCTACCTTCCGAAGTATGCCCACGCAACGGTTTAAATTGAGGACTTTCTTCAATAGGAACTTCAAACATAGGGTCAAAATATAATATATCTACACTATCGTTAGGTAACCCCTGTAAAAAGCTTTCAAAATTATCATGACGAGCATCAATACGACGCAGTGCATTTGTTACATTCATATCCTCATGAGTATAATGTTTCAATCCAAACCATGTAGATAGCCATATAGGATATGACGCTTCTAATCCTATAATATGTGCACTAGGGAATGCATAGGACATGATAATACTATCACTGCCAAGACCTAGTGTACAATCAACTATAGATATTGAATTAGATGATTCAGTTGTTAACAATTCTATAGCGTTTATAAGATGGTCATCATCTCCGCGTTGTAAGCGTAAAATACGCAATTGAGCCATGGATAAATGAAATCTATGTTCCTGTTCTTCGTTAAAATGAATTGTCAATTGATTCTTAGAAACAACCGCAATAGGTGTATCCTCTAATAATAGTTCAGAAATAGGCCTCTTTTGACGATTTAGATATACTAAATCTAATGATTTAGCTAATTCTTTTGTTTCTTCTTTTATCGCTGAAGACGCTTTTTGTGAAGTAGTAATAATCATATTAAGACCTTAAGAATAACTTACCCAATTCATCAGGTGTAAATTTAATAATTGTTGGGCGACCATGAGGACACACATAAGGTTTATCTGTATGAAATAAATCTTCAATAAGTGTTGTCATTTGGTACATATTAAGATTGTGTCCAGATTTAATGGCACCCCTACACGATGCATAAGCTAGCATTTCATGACGCAATTGAGCTTTAGTAGGCTGTTCATGGTCATGCAAAAAAGTAAATACATAAGATAAAATTTCCTGAGCTTTACTTTCTACTAGATCTACAGGTGCACCAACTAATTTGATTTGATTAGGACCGCCCAGCTCTACTTCAAAGCCTAAATCCAACAAAGCGTCCTGTTCATTCTCAACAAGATTCATTTCATCCTCTGTGGCATTGCTATAAGTCGGTACAAGCAGGCTTTGCATTGGTATAGCTTCCGAAGATTTACACAAACGATCATAACGGACACGTTCGTGTGCTGCATGCTGATCTATAATATATAAATCATCACCTTTTTTGGCTAATATATAACAGGATGCAACCTGCCCCATTGGTAAAAAGCCTGATTTTTGTATATCTCTAGACTCATCTTCTATATGCTGTTCTTGTATTTGATGGAATTTCTCTTTATCTTCCGCCGTATAGCTAGTATAAGCTGTAGGAACTGATGTAAATGAGGATTCCTCAAATGTTTCCTGTTCATACGTCGCTTTTGGAGCTGGTGGTGTAAACCCTTTTTCTTTTAAGGCATCTACAAAATCGCGTGTATCCTGACGTAATACCTCATATCCCTTAGTGCGCCGTCCACCAAAAACCTTATCATAGTCAATGGCTGTAGCAATATGTTCAGCCGTATCATTATGATCACTCAAAACTTGTGGAGCTTGGTACGAGTTATAGCCACTACCTTGTGATTCAGTTTCCAAAGGTTGAGTAAACGATGATGATTCACGCTCATACCGTTCATGAAGAGGGTTATTTAAGGCATTTAGAATTGCATGATAAACAGCTTTAAATATGATTTTATCATCTTCAAATTTAACTTCACTCTTCCGAGGATGTACATTGATATCCACCATACTAGCCGGTACAGTTATATGTAGTAAAACCAATGGATATCCGGATTTTGGTAATAATGCATGGTACGCATTATCTATGGCTTTCAAAATTGTTTTATCTGATATAACTCGATTATTGACAATAATCGTCTGCCAAATACGCGTGCTTTTTAACAATGTTGGTTTTGATACAACACCTTCGATATAGATATGTTCACTTTCATAAGCGATAGGAAATATATCATTTTTGGTTTTATAACCGTATAATGCAGCTACTGTATCTTGTATTGAGCCAGATCCTGGTGTAATAATGGCTACACGATCATCAATAGTTAATTTAAAAGCAATATGCGGATTACTTAATGACAATTTACCAACAATGTCTTGAATTTTAGATGATTCAGTTCGTTCAGTCTTAAGAAATTTACGACGAGCTGGTGTATTAAAAAATAATTCCTTCACTTCAATTGTCGTACCAGGTGTTGCACCATAAGGAATACAATCAGTAAAGGTTCCTCCATCGATGAGGATACGTGTACCAAGTTCTTGGTCTACAGTTCTAGTAGTCAAAACAAAATGAGAAACAGAGGCGATACTCGCCAAGGCCTCTCCCCTAAACCCTAAGGATGCAATATCGAATAAATCCTCTACATTTTGAATCTTAGAGGTAGCATGGCGCAAAACTGCAAGGCGGGCATCTTCTTCTGTCATCCCCTTGCCATTATCAGTAATGCGCATATATGCACTACCACCTTCACCAATTTCCACTTCGATCGATGTAGCACCAGCATCAATAGAGTTTTCAATCAGTTCTTTTACAACTGATGCGGGGCGTTCTACAACCTCACCAGCTGCTATTTTATTGATTGTAGTTTCATCCAAAACATGTATGGTTGCCATTATTTACCGCCTCCATTACGCGCCTCTGCTTGTAACTGATGAATTGCATTTAGCGCCTCTATAGGTGTCATCGTATTCACATCTATAGCTAACAAGGAATCCACCACAGAATGAGTGAATAAATTGCCAAAATCATCTTGTTCGATAGAAGGTTTTGTATACTTAACAACAGAATCTGATGTTATAACGCGATTATTTAAATCATCGGTGTCGGTATTTTGTTCCTCTAAGGATTCAAGAATCACTTCCGCACGTTTTAAAACTTGCGCTGGTAAACCTGCTAATTTTGCTACGTGAATGCCATAGCTTCTATCGGCACCACCTCTAATAATACGGCGTAAAAAGGCTATATCCTTACCTTTCTCCTTTACAGCTACCGTATAATTCTTTAATCGTGGATATACGTCTTCTAAGGGAATCAATTCATGATAATGCGTAGCAAACAATGTTTTAGC
>ENA-OWRC01002581-OWRC01002581.1-human-gut-metagenome-genome-assembly--contig:-NODE-2581-length-13611-cov-2.791605_pt1 | contig 13611 bp, 10 predicted proteins | sample MGYA00248268_ERZ651895 | MGnify/ENA primary metagenome ERZ651895 (study PRJEB26924, sample SAMEA4378242) | human gut metagenome | biome: human gut; feature: human-associated habitat; material: faeces...
TTCGCGCCCCGCACTCTTACACGGGCGAAGATAGTACGGAGATCACCTGCCACGGGGCCGGGGCCGCTTTTCTCTGCCCCGGCTGCGACACGGTCATCGACATCGGCGGGCAGGACAGCAAGGTGATCCTGCTGGATCCCGTCGGCGGGCAGGTAAAGGACTTCCTGATGAATGACAAGTGCGCCGCCGGAACGGGCCGGTTTCTGGAAATGACCATGAGCCGGGTAGGCAGCGACATCGCCTCCATCGATACCTTTGTGGAGGGGGCGGAGCCGGTGACCATCAACAGTATGTGCGCCGTGTTTGCCGAGAGCGAGATCATCGGTCTGCTGGCACAGGAGACGCCTCCCGGCAGCATCGCTCTGGGGTGCATCTACTCCATCTGCCGCCGCACCGCTATTTTTGCCCAGAAGCTGGCCCCGGAGCACCCCAAGGTGTTCTTCTCCGGCGGACTGGCCCAGTCGCAGGTGGTGCGGGAGGTGCTGGCCCGGTATCTAGACGTAGAGAGCGTCACTGCCCATCCCCTGTGCCAGTATAACGGCGCCATCGGCGCTGCGGTGCTGGGCTGGAAGCGGATCAATCGGTAAATGAACAGGACCGGCTCCAACCGGTCAGGATATATGTGAAAAGAAAGGATCAAGCATATGGTTGAACTGAAAAAGGATCTGCCGGAAATTTTTGAAGAGTTTGCCGATCAGCGGAGAAACTCCTTTCTGGCCATCAAGAAGCTGAAGGAGCAGGGCGTACCTGTGGTGGGTGCCTTCTGCACCTACCTCCCCAAGGAGCTGCCCCGTGCCATGGGCGCTGCGGTGGTGGGCCTGTGTTCCGTGTCGGATGAGACCATCCCCGACGCCGAGAAGGATCTGCCCCGGAACCTGTGTCCCCTCATCAAGTCCAGCTACGGCTTCGCCAAGACGGACAAGTGTCCCTTCTTCTACTTCTCCGATCTGGTGGTGGGCGAGACCACCTGCGACGGCAAGAAGAAGATGTATGAGATGCTGGCGGATTTCAAGCCCGTCTACGTCATCGAGCTGCCCAACCGGCAGTCCGAGGAGGGTATCGCCATGTACCGCCGGGAGATCATTCGGTTCAAGGAGGAGCTGGAGCGGCGCTTCGAGACCACCATCACCGAGGAGGCCATCCGCCACGAGATCCACCTGAACAACGAGATCACCAAGTCCCTGCTGCGGCTGCAGTATCTCATGGCCAATGATCCCGCCCCCGTCAGCGGTCTGAACATCGTCAACACCGCCTACGGCAGCGGCTTCAACATGGACGTGGAGTCCCTGCCTGCCCGCATCAACGATCTGGCGGACCAGATCGAGGCGGAGTACGCCGCCGGCAAGAACGAGGGCAAGAAGCCCCGTATCCTGGTGACGGGCTCCCCCTCCGGCGGCGCAGCCCTGAAGGTCATCCGGGCCATCGAGGATGCCGGCGCCGTGGTGGTGGCCTTCGAGAATTGCAGCGGCCTGAAATCCATGCTCCTCACCGACGAGGAGAATCCCGACGTCTACGACGCTCTGGCCCGGCGGTATCTGGGCATCGGCTGCTCCTGCATGTCCCCCAACCCCAACCGGTTGGCCATGCTGGATAAGCTCATTGACGAGTTCCATGTGGACGGCGTGGTGGATATCATCCTGCAGGCCTGCCACACCTACAACGTGGAGACGGCGCTGGTGGGCAAGCTGGTGAAGGAGAAGAAGGGCATCCCCTACACCGTGGTGGAGACCGACTACTCTCAGTCTGACGTAGGCCAGATCCAGACCCGCATGGCCGCCTTCGTAGAAATGCTATGAGGCGGAGCGGCATATGAAATTCGACTTTACCACCATCTATGACCGCCGTGGGAGAGACGCCATGGCGGTGGACGCCGTGGAGAAGATTCCGGTGTTCCAGCCCAACGAGGGCTTCGACGCCATCCCCATGTGGGTAGCAGATATGAACTTCGCCACGGCCCCCGCCGTGACGGAGGCCATCCGGAAGCGGCTGGAGCACCCTCTGTTCGGCTACTTTATGACCAGCGATGAGTACTTTGACTCCATTATCCGCTGGCAGCAGCGCCGCAACGGCGTCACCGGGCTGGAGAAGGAGCACATCGGCTACGAAAACGGCGTACTGGGCGGGCTCATGAGTGCCTTGGCCGCCGTATGCGCCAGAGGCGACAATGTGCTGGTCCACTCCCCCACCTACATCGGCTTCACCCGTTCCATTGAAAACGGCGGCTATCACGTCATCACCAGCCCCCTGAAGCCGGACCGCTACGGCGTGCAGCGCATGGACTTCTTCGACATGGAGACTAAGATCAAGCGCAATGACATCCGTGCGGTGGTATTCTGCTCCCCCCACAATCCCACGGGACGTGTGTGGGAGCAGGAAGAGCTGGAGCACTTCATGGACATGGCCCGACGACTGAACGTAACGGTGATCTCCGACGAGATCTGGTCGGACCTGACCCTTCGTGGCCATCAGCATATCCCCCTGCAATCCGTGTCCGACGACGCCCGACAGCGCACCGTGGCCCTGTACGCCCCCTCCAAGACCTTCAATTTGGCGGGGCTCATCGGCAGCTATCACATCGTGTATAACGAAGCTCTCCACAAACGGATGAAGAAGGAGAGCAGTCTCAGCCACTACAACAGTATGAACGTGCTGTCCATGCATGCCCTCATCGGCGCTTACAGCGACGAGGGCAGCCAGTGGGTGGATGAGCTGCGGGAGGTGCTGACGGAGAACGTCAAGTACGCCTGCAAGTTTATCCGCAAGAATCTGCCGGGGGTCAGCGTGCAGCAGCCGGAGGGCACCTATATGCTGTTTCTGGACTGCGAGGAATACTGTCGGCGCAGCGGCCGCACGTTGGATGAGGTAAAAAAGGCCGGGTACGAGGTGGGTGTTGTGTGGCAGGACGGCCGTCCCTTCCACGGGGCGCACCACATCCGCATGAATCTGGCCCTGCCCATGGAGAAGGTCATCATCGCCATGGATCGGCTGAAGGAATACGTGTTCATCTGATAGATCTCCCGGCAACGGGCTTCTATACATAATAATCATCAAAATCGCAAGAGGAGAAAAGACATGAAGAAGCTTTCCAAAGTCATTTGCCTCGTTCTCTCCGCACTGATGCTGCTGAGCCTTGCGGCCTGCGGCAAGCAGGGTGACGGAACGGGCGACACCCAAGGTAAGCCCATTGAGGGCGGCACCTTTGTCTACGCCATCGAGGAACCCCTCACCTCCCTGAACTGGTACAACAACAGCTCCACAGACCTGGGCAAGCAGGTGTTCCAGAATCTGTACGATCCCATGTGGAAGTCCAACACCGATGGCTCTCTGGACTATCGTCTGGCGAAGAGTGTGGACATCAGCGAGGACGGTACCACCTACACCCTGACCCTGCGGGACGATATCTTCTGGAGCGACGGTGAGAAGATCACCACCGACGACATCGTGTTCACTCTGGATACGCTGACTGTTCCCGAGGTGGCTCCCAGCACCGCTGCCGCCTACAAGGTGGACGGCGAGTTCTGCACCTATGAAAAGCAGAGCGATACCGTCATCGTGTTCAAGGTCGGTCGGGCCTCCAACCTGTTCAAGAAGGCTCTGGGCGCCCTGTATGTCCTGCCTGCCCACTGCTTCGAGGGAGTACCCGCCACTGAGGTACTGACCTGTGAGCAGAACGCCAACATTGCCACCAGCGGCGCTTTCGTGGTAGATAGCTTCAACGTGGGCGAGAAGCTGGTGTGCCTGAAGAATCCCAACTACTACCGCACGGCTGCCCATATCGATGGCTTCGAGGTTCGTTGCGTCTCCGACGCCAGCACCCAGGAGATCGCCTTCCGCAATAAGGAGCTCTCCATCTTCACCATCAGCAACGCCGAGACGCTGGCCAACTACAAGAATAACGACGAGTATCAGGTGGTGTCCTATCCCGACGGCCGCATCACCTTCATGGAGATCAACCCCAACAGTGAGGCCATGTCCACCATGGAGGCCCGTCAGGCCGTGATCTATGCGCTGGATCTGGACGCTCTGGTGTACGGTACCTACGGCGACGAGGCCCTGTGCCGTACCGCCACCAGCATCCTGTCCACCGTTTCCATGTTCTATAACCCTGAGATCACCAACTACAAGCAGGACCTGGACAAGGCCGCCCAGCTCATCGAGCAGACCGGTCTGAAGGACAAGACCATCAAGATCATCTACAACTCCGCCCGTGTGGGTCAGGAGGAGCTGGCCACCATGATCAAGAGCCAGCTGGACGCTGCGGGTCTTAACGCCCAGATCGATTCCATGGAGACCGCCGCCTACTTCAAGTCCTACTTCTATGCCACCGATTCCTATGACATTGCTCTCATGGGCAATGGTATGCTGGATGACCCCAGCGGCTTCGTGGGTCTGTTCGCCCACACCCGCTCCGGTGCCAATATGTACACCACCGACGAGGTGGATAACATGTGGAAGCAGCTGGACCGTGAGATGGATCCCGCTGTCCGTCAGGACATCATGAATCAGGCTCTGCAGGCCCTGAAAGACTGCTGGTCCTGCGTGCCCGTGCTGGATACCAACTATGTCTGCGCCGCCCAGAAGAACATCGGCGGCTTCGAGGCCAGCGACCGTCTCACTGACCTGACCCAGATCTACTTCATCGGCTAACTCCGCCGCTGAGAGTGCAATTGCGTGGAGCAAGTCTCCACGCAATTGCACTCTCACGGCGGTATGAGGAGAACACATGAAAAAATACTTTCTGACCAGACTGGCGCTGGCCCTGCCGGTGATCCTGCTGGTATCCGTCTTTTCCTTTGCGCTGGTGTTTCTGGCCCCCGGCGACCCCGCCGCCCAGTACCGGACGCTGGAGATGACCGACGAGGAGTACGAGCAGCTGAAAACGGAGCTGGGCTACAACGATCCGGTCATCGTGCAGTATGGCCGGTGGCTGGGGAAGGTCCTCCAAGGGGACTTCGGCGTCTCCACCAGCAGCCACACCGGCGTGTGGCCCCTCATCAAGGCCAAGCTCCCGGCTACCGTGGGGCTCATGGCCGCCTCCATCGTCTTTTCCCTGCTGGTATCTATCCCACTGGGAATGCTGGCGGGCTACTTTGAAAACTCATGGTTCGACCGCATCACCAACGGCCTGCACTATGTGGCCATCTCCATTCCCTCCTTCTGGTTTGCCATCATGCTCATCATCCTGTTCTCCCTGAATCTGGGCTGGCTGCCCAGCTCCGGGATGCGGACCACCGGCGTACACACCTTCTGGGATCTGTCCCGCCACGCCATCATGCCGGTGCTGGTGCTGAGCATCGGAAAGATCTCCATCTATGCCCGGTACGTCCGGGCCGCCACCATCCAGCAGCTGTCGGAGGACTACGTGCTCTTCGCCATCTCCAAGGGTGCCAGCCGGGTCTATATCCTGCTGCGCCATGTGCTGAAGAACTGCCTGCTGCCGGTCATCACACTGGTGGGCATGAATCTGGGCAGTCTGGTGTCCGGTGCCTACATCGTGGAGACCATCTTCGGCTGGCCGGGACTGGGTACCACTGGCATGAGCGCCATCTACTCCCGTGATTACAACATGATCATGGGAACCACCATGCTCTCGTGCCTGCTGCTGGTGGGCGGAAATCTGCTGGCGGATCTGTGCTACTGTCTGGCCGATCCCCGCATCAAGGCCATGCGAGGTGACAAGCGATGAAAAAGAATCATAAGCTGCCCCTCTCTATGGTCCTCAGCGGCGGCGTGCTGTTGATCATTATTCTGGCCACCCTGCTGGCCACCCTGTCCCCCTACGATCCCATTGCCGTGGAGACCGGGCAGAAGTTCCTGCCTCCCTCCGCCCAGCACCTGCTGGGAACAGATAACTTCGGCCGGGATACCTTTACCCGCCTGCTCTACGGCGGACGGGTCTCTCTGCTGGTGGGCTTTCTGTCCATGCTCATCTCCATTGTGTTCGGCACGGTGTACGGCATCGTTAGCGGCTCCTCCGGCAAGCTGGTGGACGGCTTCATGATGCGTATCGTGGACATCCTCATGTCGGTACCCAGCTTCCTCATTATCATTACCCTGAACATCTACATGAACGCCGGCATCCGGACGCTGGTGGTAACCATTGGCCTGTTCTCGTGGATGGGCGTGGCCCGCATCGTCCGGGCGGAGGTGCTGAGTCTGCGGGAGCGGGACTTCATTCTGGCCTCCGAGGGGCTGGGCGCCCGGAAGAGCTGGGTCATCACCCGGCACTTTGCCCGCAACGTCTTTTCCCCGGTGCTGGTGGCCTCCACCAACAGCATCGCCTCCGCCATCCTGACGGAGTCGTCCCTGAGCTATCTGGGCTTCGGCATCTCCATCCCCAACCCTTCCTGGGGCGGTATGCTGGAGGGCGCCCAGACCTACATTCTCACCCACCCCTCACTGGCGGTCTATCCGGGCGTGTGCATCCTGCTGACCGTTCTGTGCTTCAATGTGCTGGGCAACGGCTTCCGCCGCCGCTTCAGCCCCAATTCTGGGAGGTAAGCCATGCATCAATATGATATCCGTGACCTCCGTATCCACTTTCCCACCCGCCGTGGTGTGGTGGAAGCAGTGCGGGGCGTCAGCTTCTACATGGATCAGGGCGAGTGCGTGGCGCTGGTGGGGGAATCCGGCTGCGGCAAATCCGTGACAGCCCGTTCCCTCATGGGCCTGACGGAGGTCACCGGCGGACGCTGTCAGCCCGGCAGTCAGATCCTCTGCCACGGGGAGAACATCCTCGATTACAGCAAAAAGCAGTGGCAAAGCTATCGGGGCCGGGAGGCCGCCATGATCTTTCAGGACGCCATGACCTCCCTGAACCCCACCATGCAGATCGGCCATCAGATCGCTGAGTGCTACCGTTTTCACCAGAAGATCGGCCGCAAGGAGGCGCTGGAGAAGGCGGCAGAGATGCTGGCACTGGTAGGCATCTCCGACCCGGAGACGGCCTTGCGCCGGTATCCCCACGAGTTCTCCGGCGGTATGCGCCAGCGGGTGATGATCGCCTCTGCGCTGGCCTGTCAGCCGGAACTGCTGATTGCCGACGAGCCCACCACAGCGCTGGACGTGACCATTCAGGCCCAGATCCTGGACCTGATCCGCCAGATGAAGGAGCGCAGCGGCACCACGGTGCTGCTCATCACCCATGACATGGGCGTGGTGGCGGGACTGGCCCAGCGCATCGTCATCCTCTACGCCGGATGCGTCATGGAGACCGGCACCACCGATGAAATTTTCTATCAGCCCGCCCATCCCTACACCAAGGGTCTGCAAAAGGCCTCTCCCCGTCTGGACGAAATGGGCGGCGGACGGCTCTACACCATCGAGGGGACGCCCCCGGAACTGATCGCACCGGAGCCGGGCTGCCCCTTCGCCCCCCGCTGCCCCCACGCCACGGAGCAGTGCCGCCGGGAGATGCCGGATCTGCGGGATCTGGGCGGTGGCCATCTGGTGGCCTGCCACCACGCAGAACAGGAGGTGACGGCATGAGTCAGCCCATCCTTCAGGTGGAGCACCTGAAAAAATACTTTCCCGCCGGGGGCCGCAAGGTGCTGCGGGCGGTAGATGACGTGAGCTTCTCCGTGCAGGAGGGAGAAATTCTCGGCATCGTGGGTGAGTCCGGCTGCGGCAAGACCACCTGTGGCCGTACCGCCATCGGCCTGTACGACAAAACCGACGGTGTCTCCCTGTACCGTGGGGAGGACATCCACCGGATGCGTGGTGCCAAGCGCCGTGCCTTCTGCTGTCAGGTGCAGACGGTCTTTCAGGACCCCTACGCCTCACTGGACCCCAAAAACAAGGTCATTGACCTCATTGCCGAAGGAATGGACATCCACCACCTGTACGCCAGTCAGACGGAGCGCCGAGAGAAGGTGCAGGCCCTGATGGAGCAGGTGGGGCTGAACCCCTCCGGCATCGACCGCTATCCCTACGAGTTCTCCGGCGGTATGCGCCAGCGCATCGGCATCGCCCGTGCGCTGGCGGTGGAGCCCCGGCTGCTGCTGTGCGACGAGCCCATTTCGGCGCTGGATGTGTCCATTCAGGCCCAGATCGTCAATCTGCTGCTGGACCTGCGGGAACAGAAGTCCCTGACCTATCTGCTGATCTCCCATGATCTGTCCATGGTGCGGCACCTGTCGGACCGTATTCTGGTAATGTATCTGGGGGAGGTGGTGGAGGAGAGCACGGCGCAGGAGCTGTATACCCACCCCCTGCACCCCTACACCAAGGCCCTCATTGCCGCCATCCCCATTCCCGATCCTAAGGTGGAACGGGCCCGCCCCCGCAGCGTGCTGCAAGGACAGGTCCCCAGTCCCGTGGACCCGCCTCCCGGCTGCCGGTTCGCCGGGCGCTGCCCCTACGCCACAGACCGCTGCCGGGCGGAGAAGCCGGAGCTCTGCGACATGGGCGGCGGCCACCGGGTGGCCTGCCATCTGTGCCGGTAACGGCCGTCGTATCGCATTTTCCTATGAAACGCCGGCATCCATCGTTTTTTGCCGTTTTACCCGTCCCCACCGGGGCGGTATAATGAACCCAAGCAAAGGTTCCCGCCCCAGCGGGCAGCTTGATAGGAGGTAACATCACATGAGCAAAATTTTAGTCAACGCCGTGGGCGACGCCTGCCCCATTCCCGTCACGAAAACCATCCACGCCCTGTCCGGCATGACCGAGGCCGGTACGGTGGAGGTCCATGTGGACAACGAGACCGCCGTGCAGAATCTGAACCGTCTGGCCACCGGCAAGGGTCTGAAGTTCAGCGCCGAGAAGCGGGAGGAGAAGCTATTCGTGGTGACCCTGACGGTGGACGACCCCGCCGCCGTGTCCGGCACCGCCCCGGAGGAGGCCGCCTGCACCCCGGATAACCGGGACAACACCGTGGTGGTCATCGGTACCAGCTGCCTCGGCTCCGGTGACGATACGCTGGGTGCCACGCTGATGAAGGGCTTTCTCTACGCCCTGAGCCAGCAGGAGCGTCTGCCCCGCACCATCCTGTTCTATAACGGCGGCGCCAAGATCACCACCGAGGGTTCCGTCTCCATCGAGGACCTGAAGAACATGGAGGCACAGGGTGTGGAGATCCGCACCTGCGGCACCTGCCTGAACTACTACGGTCTCACCGACAAGCTGGCCGTTGGCTCCGTCACCAATATGTATGACATCGTGGAGACCATGACCTCCGCCGGTAAGGTCATCCGCCCGTAATTTTTCCCCAATAGCATAATCAAACAGGGAAGCGCTGTGCGCTTCCCTGTTTTTTGTCGGCCACGGACGAGACGGTGTCAGCGGTGCAGCAGCTGCTGACTGGCCTGTGCCATCTCCTGGAAGATACCTGCGTGACGGCGGGACACAATGGCCCGGATCACCAGCAGTGTGCCGATCATCAGCGCCACGGCAATGGCCAGACACAGCCACACCGACTGCACGAGTCCTGCGATGATGAAGCTGACGAAGGCCACACCGGAGGCGGTGAGGGCATAGGGCAACTGGGTGAACACATGGTTCAGGTGGAAGCAGTGAGCGCCCGCCGAGGCCATGATGGTGGTGTCGGAAATGGGCGAGCAGTGGTCGCCCATAACGCCGCCGGAGCAGGCTGCCGCCAGACCGATGGTACACAGCACCGGCTCCACGTCGTAGTTGAACACGGACACCACGATAGGGGCCATGATGCCGATGGTTCCCCAGGAGGTGCCGGTGGCAAAACCGATGGCGCAGCCGATGAGGAAGATCACCGCCGGCAGGAACACCTTCAGATCCCCGGCCCCTGCCATGGCATTCTTGACGAACACGGCGGAGTACATCCCGAAGCGGGTGAAAGAGCACAGGGTCCATGCAAAGGTCAGAATGAGGATGGGGGCGATCATCTGGATAAAGCCCTGCGGCACAGACTCCATAGACTTTTCAAAGGAGATGGCCCCCCGCAGCCAGAAGTACACCACCGTGAACAGCATCCCCATAAGGCCACCCAAGGCCAGCGCCATGCCGGAGGAGGAGTTGGAGAAGGCCCCCACGAAGTCGTGGAAGTACTCGCTCTCGCCGTCATAGTATCCGCCGGACCAGATCAGGGACACGATGCACACCACGATCAGCACCACCACCGGCAGCAGCAGATCCAGCACGGAGGAGCGGCCACGGGCGGGCTTTTCATAGTCGTCGGCCCCCTCAAAGGGGCGCTCCGGCGTGGTAAAGAGATCGTCCTTCACCTGAGCATTATACTCATGGGTCAGCATGGAGCCGTAGTCGATGTTCATCACCGACAGCACCACGATCATCACCAGCGTCAGCAGACAGTAGTAGTTCCACGGGATCTGCTTGATGAACATCTCGATGCCGTTGACGGCGTCGGACTGCACATAGCCGGATACCGCCGCCGCCCACGAGGACACCGGGGCGATCATGCACACCGGGGCCGCCGTGGCGTCGATGAGGTAGGCCAGCTTGGCACGGGAAATTTTGTGGCTCTCGGTGACGGGCCGCATCACAGCGCCCACCGTCAGGCAGTTGAAGTAGTCGTCGATGAAGATCAGCACGCCCAGCAGCATGGTCAGCAGCTGTGCGGCGCACCGGGTCTTTACGGTCTTGGAGGCCCAGCGTCCGAAGGCCTCCGATCCGCCGCCCTTGTTCATCAGATCCACCATGATGCCCAGCGTCACCAGAAAGACGATGATGCCCATGTTGCCGCTGTCGGCCAGCACGGAGACGATGCCGTAGTCTGCGCCCACCAGCGCCACAATGGTGTCCCATGGGGCAAACTGGGCGTACAGCAGAGCGCCCACCAAACACCCCAGAAACAGGGACGAGTAGACCTCCTTACTGATCAGGGCCAGCACGATGGCCACGATGGGCGGCAGCAGGGACCAGAAGGTACCGGCAAAGGGCGTGTCGGCCAGCACCGGCTCCCCCTCTACCTCCAGCGTGGGCAGGGGCGTCTCCCGGTATGTAAGGCCCAGCACCACCAGCAAAACGAGGAATACACCGACGGCTGTAAAGTATGCGATTTTTGTGCGTTTCTTTTCCATTGCGTGATTCGACCTCCTTATAGGATATTCCGTGGCTCCTAACGGCACCGATTATGGGTCCGGAAGCTTAATAAACCGACAGGGTGTTTCTTAAGTTTTCTGAAGACGGAAAACCCTCTCTCCCGTCAGCACCTCCCGCCGTGTGCCGTTCTTCACCGGATAAAGCGCAGCCGCCGGATGTTGTCCGGCGGCTGCGTTCACCAAATTTGAGGGGTCTATCCCCGTCACCCCTTCCGGGAGGATGATCCTATTCTACCGGTGCCTCCTTAATATTTCGTAGCAAAAAGTATGAAGGTTTCTTAAGGCTCTGCTAAAAAAGCCCTCAGGGGATTGACGGCGGCGGCAGAATCGCTATCATAAGACCACAGATTATTTTCAGCACTATATTCTTTTGTATATATGGTTTTTATCAAGTTTTGTCGAATTTTCTGCACTATTTGTCAAGGAGGAGATATCATGCAGAAGCGATGTATTCTGTGTGCCGATCCGGATCCGGAGCTGCGCTCCAATCTGGGGTTCCTGCTGGCAGGGGAGAACTGCGTGCTGGAGGAGGCCGCCGGTGGGGCCACCCTGCTGACTCAGCTGCGGCGGAATACAGACCTTGTCATCCTGCCCCAGCAGCTGCCGGATATGAGCGGCTTCGACGCCTGCACCGCCCTGCGGCGGCAGTCCGCTGCGCCGGTGCTGTTCTTGCTGGAGAAGGCGGACGAGAGCGCCAAGACCCTGTCCTTCTCCGTGGGAGGGGATGACTGCCTGGAAAAGCCCGTCTCCTGCCATGAGCTGGCGGTGCGGGTGAAGGCGCTCCTGCGGCGCTATTGCGTCTACGGCGCCCGGCCCACCGGTCTGGAGCGGCGGCTGCGGTGCGGCGGGCTGGAGGTGGATACCGCCGCCGGCACCGTGTGGCAGGAGGGTCGGGAGGTACCGCTGACGGAGCTGGAGTATCGCATCGTCCTGCTGCTGGCCTCCTATCCCAACAAAATCTTCTCGGCGGAGAACCTCTACGAGAGCATCTGGGAGGAACCGTACTTTTACAGCTGCAAGAACACCGTCATGGTCCACATCCGCAACATCCGCCAAAAGGTGGGCAGCGGTGCCATCTGCACCGTGTGGGGTAAGGGATATCGCATGGGTCCGTCCAAGCCCTGACATCCCCCTGTCCACCGGCCGCTTGACAGTCCCTCCGCTTTTGCGTAAAATAAAGGCGGAAAATACCGCAAAACGCCGTTGAGGAGGGATATTCATGGACCGTATCAAGAAAAATTTCGGCTTCGGCTGTATGCGCCTGCCCATGTCAGGCGACGAGGTAGACAAGGTCCAGATGTGTCAGATGGTGGACGCATTTCTGGAGGCGGGCTTTAACTACTTCGACACCGCCCACGGCTATCTGCAGGGCAAGAGCGAGACGGCCCTGCGGGCCTGTCTCACCAGCCGCTACCCCAGAGACCGCTATGTGCTGACGGATAAGCTCACCGGCAGCTACTTCAAGACCGAGGCAGACATCCGCCCCTTCTTTCAGCGCCAGCTGGAGGCCTGCGGCGTGGAGTACTTCGATTTCTACCTGATGCACTCTCAGCATGCCGGGAACTTCGGCCACTTCCGGGAGTGCCGGGCCTATGAGACGGCCTTCGCCCTGAAGGCCGAGGGCAAGGTCCGCCATGTGGGCATCTCCTTCCACGACCGGGCGGAGGTGTTGGAGGAGATCCTCACCACCTATCCCCAAATCGAGGTGGTGCAGATCCAGTTCAACTACGCCGACTATGACGACCCCGGTGTCCAGAGCCGCCTGTGCTACGAGGTGTGCCGCCGCCACAACAAGCCCGTGCTGGTGATGGAGCCGGTGAAGGGCGGGCATCTGTCCAACCTGCCGCCCCAGGCCAAGGCTGTGCTGGACGAGCTCCACGGCGGCAGCCCCGCCAGCTATGCCATCCGCTTCGCCGCCGGCTTCGAGGGCATCCTGATGGTGCTCTCCGGTATGAGCACACCGGAGCAGATGCAGGACAACATCGCCTTTATGAAGGACTTCCGGCCGCTGGATCCGCAGGAGCGGGCCGCCGTGGATCGGGTGCAGGCGATCTTCCACGGGATGCACCTGATCCCCTGCACCTCCTGCCGCTACTGCGTGGATGGATGTCCCCAGCACATCGCCATCCCCAATTTGTTCGCCCTGATGAACACCAAGCAACTCTACCACGACTGGAACGCCGACTTTTACTATGAGGACGTCCACACTGGGCCGGGCCGCAAGGCATCGGACTGCATCCGCTGCGGCCAGTGTGAGCGCATCTGTCCCCAGCACCTGCCCATCCGGCAGCTGTTGGCGGACGTGGCCAAGGAGTTTGAAAAGCCTCAGGCGTGAGGGCATCGAAAAAGCGTATCATGAAACCCCCTGCTCCCCCCCTTGGGGCCGCAGGGGTCTTTTTCTTCCGACAACAAAAAGGGATGCTGATACTCTGTATCAGCATCCCTTTTTGTTGATGCAGGTATCAGCTAAAGCTGATCTCTCCCCGCATAGTCTTTGACAGCAGTTCATCGCTCTGCACCGGCAGCTCCGTGGCGTACTCCACCCGATTCTCAAGTGCCGTGCGCACGGCTACCT
>ENA-OWRC01002598-OWRC01002598.1-human-gut-metagenome-genome-assembly--contig:-NODE-2598-length-13493-cov-6.687528_pt1 | contig 13493 bp, 12 predicted proteins | sample MGYA00248268_ERZ651895 | MGnify/ENA primary metagenome ERZ651895 (study PRJEB26924, sample SAMEA4378242) | human gut metagenome | biome: human gut; feature: human-associated habitat; material: faeces...
GGAGAGATGACTTATGTTAATGCCTAGTATTTTTGGAGAAAACTTATTTGATGATTTCTTTACACCGTTCTATTACGATGACAAAGATGAGAAGAAAGCAGAGAAGAAACTGTACGGACACAGAGCACAGAACCTTCTGAGAACAGATATTAAAGAAACCAAAGAAGGTTATGAACTGATGATTGATGTGCCTGGATTCAAGAAAGACGAAGTTAAGGTAGCTCTGAAAGATGGTTATCTTACCGTCAGCGCAGCCAAAGGCCTTGATGAAGAAGAGGATGACAAGAAGACAGGACGTTACATCAGACGTGAACGTTATGCAGGAGCATGCGAGAGAAGCTTTTATGTAGGTGAAGATGTTACACAGGAAGACATCAAAGGTGAATACAAACACGGTATCCTGAAACTGTTTGTTCCGAAGAAAGAAGCAAAACCAGTTTCCAATGATCCGAAATATATCACCATTGAATAATCAGCAATTGATTTGATCAAGATTCTTGTCAGACATATCTGACCGTTAAAAAGCAGGTGGTACTGCCCGGAGATTTCGGGCGGTGCCCTTAAATATAGATTTGCAGGCAACAGTCGAAAGACTTGTATATAGATTTTTATCATTAAAGGAGAGATGACTTATGTTAATGCCTAGTATTTTTGGAGAAAACTTATTTGATGATGATTGGATGAACTTCCCGTTTAACGATGAGTTTTGGGGCAAGAAGAATCCACTTTATGGTAAACATGCACAGAATATGATGAAAACAGATATCCGTGAGACAGATGGCAGCTATGAACTGGATATTGATCTTCCGGGATTTAAGAAAGATGAGATTAAAGTTCAGCTGAAAGATGGTTATCTGACACTGTCGGCAGCCAAAGGACTTGATAAGGATGCTAAGGACAAAGAAGGAAACTACATCAGACGTGAACGTTATGCAGGTTCCATGAGTCGAAGCTTCTATGTAGGTGATGGAGTAAAGGAAGAAGATATTCATGCAAAATATGAAGACGGTATTCTGAAACTTTCTCTTCCGAAGAAAGCACCAAAAGCTGTTGAAGAAAAAGACGGTTATATCGCAATCGAAGGCTAAACTTCCATTGCTTATTCTCCCTCTTATATATGGCCGGGATCCGAAAGGGTCCCGGTTTTTTTGTGTTGTATTCCAGATTTTGCATGTATCAGTGTTGTTTGATATATGTAGGATTTTGTGCTAAGATGATTTCTAGAAAGTGAGTGAATAAAAAAGAAAAAAGTTCGACTTTACGGGTGATTTTTTATGTTACAGGACTTCTTGTCCTGGCATTGGGAATCATCTGTACCGGGAGTGGAGTATTGATAGGGAGAGGAAAGATGAATCAGAAAGACTTTAAAAATAAGAGTGAGATGCAGATTTTTCTGTCGTATTTTAAACCGCACAGGAAGTTGTTTTTTCTGGACATGGTGTGTGCACTGGCAATTTCGATGATCGATCTGGCATTTCCGTTTATTTCCAGATGGTGTATGTACAAACTTTTGCCGGACAATGCGTGGAGAACATTCTGGACAGTAATGGCGGTTGTGTTCTGTGCTTATATTTTGCGGTCAGTTTTTACTTATATTATCACCTACTGGGGGCATACATTTGGCGTGCGGATAGAAACCGATTTCCGGCGTGATCTGTTTCAGCATATTCAGGAACTGAGTTATGCGTATTTTGATAATGCTCGAGTAGGACAGCTGATGAGCCAGCTCACATCGGAACTTTTTGATATTACAGAATTTGCACATCATGCACCGGAGGATATTTTTATTTCTACTGTGACGATCATTGGTGCACTGATCATTATGTTTACGATTCAGTGGAAACTGGCACTGGTAATCGCAATTACCATTCCGATTTTTCTGCTCATTGTGTGGAAATGCCGTTTTTCCATGCAGAATGCATCGCGCAATGTAAAAAAAGAGATGGCAGCGATCAATACCGATTTTGAATCCGGACTTTCCGGACTTCGCACTGCCAAAGCTTTTGCAAATGAGGACAAAGAACTCGACAAATTCGATTCTGCAAACCTGAGCTATCGTGATTCCAAGGCGGATTTTTACAGAGCCATGGGACGTTTTAATGCAGTGATGGAATTTTTTATGTGTATTCTTTCTGCAATCGTAATTGCGGTCGGTGGGGCACTGATCATGTCCGACCAGCTGAATATTATTGATCTGATCACATTCAGCCTGTATGTTTCTACTTTCGTGAATCCGGTACGAAAGCTTTCAACGACAGTGGAACTGATTGCGAATGGAACGGCCAGCCTGCATAGATATGTACAGTTGATGCGGACAGAAGCAACGCTGAAAGATGCTCCGGATGCGGCAGAACTTCAGGATGTAAAAGGCAGAATTGACATTGATCATGTTGGATTTGCTTATGAAGGAGATCATGATGTGCTTCAGGATGTTTCGCTTCATATTGTGCCGGGAGAGACGATTGCATTTGTCGGATCATCTGGTGGTGGTAAGACAACGCTGAGTCAGCTGATTCCGCGATTCTATGATGTAACATCAGGAAGTATTTCGATTGATGGCACCGATGTGCGAAAAGCAACACAGGAATCTTTGCATAAGAATATTGGAGTCGTACAGCAGGAGGTATTTCTTTTTGCGGACAGCATTGCAGAAAACATCCGATATGGAAAGCTGGATGCAACGATGGATGAGATTATCCGGGCGGCGAAGATGGCAGAAATTTATGATGACATTATGGAAATGCCGAAAGGGTTTGATACGAATGTTGGCGAGCGTGGGGCACTTCTTTCAGGAGGCCAGAAGCAGAGAATCTCCATTGCACGTATTTTTCTGAAGAATCCGCCGATTTTGATTCTGGACGAAGCAACTTCTGCATTGGATAGTGTAACGGAAGCAAAAATTCAGGAAACTTTTGAGAAACTGGCAGTTGGAAGGACAACGATTATTATTGCACACAGACTTTCTACAGTGAAGAATGCAGATGATATCGCTGTGATCGAGCAGGGACAGATTGTCGAAAAGGGAACACATGAGGAGCTGATGCAGAAGAATGGTATCTATGCTTCGTTGGTTCATATGCAGGAACTTAAAGAGTAATGTGTGCAGCAAACAGTTGTATTAAATTACATATATAAATACAAAAATATAAAAAAATAAAAATTCTGCTTGCATTTTCTGTAAAATATGATATTATAGTTTATGCATTGCAGATGCGGGTGTAGTTCAATGGTAGAACACCAGCCTTCCAAGCTGGATACGTGGGTTCGATTCCCATCACCCGCTTTTTTGTTGCAAAAATATAAAAGAAATCCCTGACAGATCAAGATTCTATAAAGAATGCGGATTCGTCAGGGATTTTTTGAATGAATTTAGTCTTGGATATTATCCTTTGATTACTTTCCTGATTGCATCATACAGCTCATCGTAAGTTTCATATGCCGGAATCTCCGGATATTCAGATTTGATGGCATCGGTGCTCTTGAACAGGAAGCCTGCTTTGCTTGCCTGGATCATGCCAAGGTCGTTGTGGCTGTCACCGCTTGCGATGGTGTCATAGCCGATGGACTGCAGGGCTTTGACAGTTGTGTATTTGGATTTTTCACAGCGCATCTTGAAGTCTGTGATTTCGCCGTTGTCTGCTACAACGAGTGAGTTGCAGAAGATTGTCGGATAGCCGAGTTTTTTCATCAGAGGTCCTGCGAACTGAGAGAAGGTATCGCTGATGATAATCACCTGTGTCATTTCTCTGAGCTTGTCGAGGAATTCTTTCGCACCCGGGAGTGGATCAATCTTGGAAATTGTTTCCTGAATCTCTTTCAGTCCAAGATTATGTTCTTTTAAAATATTGAGACGGTATTTCATTAATTTGTCGTAATCCGGCTCATCTCTTGTTGTTCTTTTTAATTCCGGGATACCGGTCTCTTCTGCAAATGCGATCCAGATTTCAGGTACCAGTACACCCTCAAGGTCTAAACAAACAATTTCCATAATATTTCTCCTCCGTTCTGAAGCGGCTTTAGCGTTGTAATAAGATGCCGCGTCTCTTTAAGTAAGTATTCAGCTACCATTATAACGGAAAGAATCCGAAACTTCCACACAAAATTTATTTATCTCAGTCGAGAAGACTCCCACCTCTTCAGGTGGTGAGTAATAGCAAATTTATCTCAGTGGGAGTCTAATCTCCAGACTTTCAACAAGCGGTTCTATGTTAGAATTTCTGTTGTATCTGCACGCGTATTGGTGCTATGATAGATAAGGACATAGAATATATATTTACATAGAAAGAAAATATTGGAGGTTTGAAATTACAAAATGAAACAGGAAAATTATATAAAGGGAATGACGATGATTATTATGTCTGCGTTCTTCTTTGCCTGCATGAATGTAAGTGTACGTCTGGCCGGTGATCTTCCATCCGTACAGAAGAGTTTCTTCCGTAATCTGGTGGCGGCAGTCTTTGCAGCAATTATTTTAGGTAAAAATCATATCATCCCAAAGGTACAGAAGCAGTACTGGGGATCACTTTTCCTTCGTTGTGCATTTGGTACACTGGGAATTCTCTGTAACTTTTATGCGATCGATCATCTTCTGGTAGCAGATGCTTCGATTCTGAATAAACTGTCGCCGTTTTTTGCAATCATCTTTTCATTTTTGCTTTTGAAAGAGAAGATTACGCCAACACAGGGATCATGTGTACTTCTTGCATTCATCGGCTGTCTGTTTGTTGTGAAACCAGGGTTCCAGAATGCGGCATTGGTTCCGGCACTGATCGGTGTCTGTGGTGGGCTTGGAGCAGGGGTTGCCTATACAATGGTGCGTGTGCTCGGGACACATGGAGTGAAAGGTCCCATCATAGTATTTTATTTTTCGGTCTTTTCCTGCCTGTTTGTATTACCGTATCTGATTTTTGATTATACGCCGATGACAGGAAGACAGCTGGTAACACTTATGATGGCAGGATTGTTCGCTGCGGGTGGACAGTTTACGATCACTGCGGCGTATACGTATGCACCGGCAGGTAAGATTTCAATTTTTGATTATTCGCAGATCATATTTGCGACACTTCTGGGATTTTTCCTGTTTGGAGAGATTCCGGATACTTACAGTTTTGTTGGATATGGACTGATCATTTTTGCATCACTGGGTATGTTCATTTATAATATGAAGGCAGCGAAGAAATCATGATCTTTGCTGCTTTTTGTATGTGAAGAGAAAAAACAAAAACCTGACAAAAAGTGTCGAGAATATAATGAACAACTATTGATTTCATGTGAGAGAGTGGATATAATGAGTTCAAAAGCGAGTGAAAGACAGCTTGAATAACAGAAAGAAAAATAAAGGATATAAATAAAACAGACCAATGAGGAGGTTTATGGTAACAATGAAAGTCGGAAATGATATTTATTATGTAGGTGTCAATGATCATCAGGTAGATTTGTTTGAAGGACAGTATGATGTTCCGAACGGTATGTCTTACAACTCTTATGTGATCATGGACGAAAAGATTGCAGTTATGGACACGGTAGATGCGCATTTTGCAGAAGAGTGGCTTGGTAATGTGGCAAAAGTGCTGAATGGTGCAAAGCCGGATTATCTGGTCGTACAGCATATGGAACCGGATCATGCTGCAAATATCGAGAATTTTGTCAAAGCTTATCCAGAAGTAACGGTTGTAGCTAATACCAAGACATTCACTATGATGGAGAACTTCTTCAGAAACATGGATCTTGGCGACAGAAAACTGGTAGTTGCTAATGGTGAAAGCCTGACACTTGGCAAACATGTACTTACATTTGTATTTGCACCGATGGTACACTGGCCGGAAGTTATGGTTACCTATGATAGCACAGACAAGGTTCTGTTTTCCGCAGACGGATTTGGTAAATTTGGTGCGCTTGATGTAGAAGAGGACTGGGACTGCGAAGCACGTCGTTACTATATTGGAATTGTTGGAAAATACGGTCCGCAGGTTCAGAAACTTCTCAAAGCTGCTTCTACACTGGATATTCAGACAATCTGTCCGCTGCATGGACCGATCCTGACAGAAAATCTTGGCCATTACATTGAAAAGTATGATATCTGGTCTTCCTATAAAGTAGAAGATGAAGGTGTTGTAATCGCTTATTCATCTGTATATGGAAATACAAAGAAAGCAGTTGAAGTTCTGGCACAGAAGCTGGAAGAAAAAGGCTGCCCGAAAGTCTCTGTATTTGACCTTGCAAGAGATGATATGGCTGAAGCAGTTGAAGAGGCTTTCCGTTATGGCAAGCTGGTTCTTGCAACCATTACATACAATGCAGATATTTTCCCGTTCATGAAAACATACATCGATCATCTGACAGAAAGAAACTATCAGAACCGTACAATTGGTTTGATCGAAAACGGAAGCTGGGCTCCGAATGCAGCCAAGGTTATGAAAGCAGAATTCGAAAAGAGCAAAAATATCACATGGCTTGATACAACCGTTAAGATCATGTCTTCACTGAGTGAGGAGAATATGGAACAGCTGGATCAGATGGCTGAAGAACTGTGCAAATAATAAAATAAAAAAGTTGCTCCCTGCAGAATACGAGATCCGGAGAAAACAGGCGGAAATTGTATTTCTGCAGGGATTTTTTTATGAATCCTATTGACAAAAATTCTCATTTATCATAGGGTTAGTTTATGCGTACTAAATGAGAAAAAGTATCAATAACAGGGAAAGGTAAGAGGAAAGCAGATATGACATCATTACGTGAATTACCGATCGGAAAAACTGCGACAATACGTTCTGTCGGAGGAGAGGGCGCGCTGAGACAACATTTCCTGGATATGGGGCTGATTCCAAAAGGAGAAGTTACCATGGTGAAATATGCACCAATGGGAGATCCTATGGAATTACGTATTCATAGCTATGAACTGACATTGCGTCTGGCAGATGCAGAAAAAATAGAGATAGAGAATATTCGTGATGCAGTCGAACCATCAGAAGGGAAGGCAGCACACAAAAAAGATATTTCTAAAGCAATCCCACATCCTGGTCTTGGTGAGGGTGGTAAATATCATATTAAAGAAAACGAACATCCGCTTCCGGACAGTGAAATACTGACCTTTGCACTTGCCGGAAACCAGAACTGTGGAAAAACAACACTGTTTAACCAGCTGACAGGTTCCAGTCAGCATGTTGGAAACTTTCCGGGAGTTACAGTAGACAGAAAAGATGGAAATATCCGAGGAAGGAGTAACACTCTGGTGACTGATCTTCCCGGAATTTATTCCATGTCACCGTATTCCAGTGAAGAGATCGTGACCAGAAATTTCGTGCTGGACGAACACCCAAAGGGAATCATCAATATTGTAGATGCAACCAATATAGAGCGAAATCTTTATCTGACCATGCAGCTGATGGAACTGGATATCCCGATGGTTCTGGCACTGAATATGATGGATGAAGTCCGGGAAAACGGAGGTTCCGTCCTGGTGAACCAGATGGAAGAGATGCTGGGAATCCCGGTCATTCCGATTTCAGCAGCCAAGAATGAGGGAATTGATGAGTTGGTTCAGCATGCACTTCATGTGGCAAAATATCAGGAAAAGCCGCAGATCATCGATTTTTGCGATGCTAATGAAGATGGCGGAGCAGTACATAGATGCCTCCATGCGATCATGCATCTGATCGAAGACCATGCCAAAGCAGCAAGAATCCCGGTTCGCTTTGCAGCAGCAAAACTTGCGGAAGGTGATCAGCTGATCATGGACAGTCTGAATCTGGATCAGAACGAGAAAGAAATGCTGGAGCATATTGTTAAACAGATGGAAACTGAACGTGGTCTGGACAGAGCAGCAGCAATCGCACATATGCGTTTTGATTTTATTGAAAAAGTCTGTGATGAAACGGTTGTGAAACCAAAAGAAAGTAAAGAACATCTTCGCAGTATGAAAATCGATAAGATCCTTACGGGAAAATACACGGCTATTCCATGTTTTATCGGTATTATGGGTCTGGTGTTTTTCCTGACATTCAGTGTGATCGGTGCGTTTCTCCAGAATATTCTGGACATGGGAATCACAGCACTCGGAAATATCGTTGATCATTGGATGACGGCTGCTGGTGTGAATGATGTACTGCATTCACTGGTTATGGATGGGGTATTTAATGGAGTAGGAAGTGTATTGAGTTTCCTTCCGGTAATCGTAACCCTGTTTTTCTTTCTCTCCTTGTTGGAGGACAGTGGATACATGGCACGAGTTGCCTTTGTTATGGACAAGCTGCTTCGAAAGATCGGACTTTCCGGAAGAAGCATCGTGCCGATGCTGGTCGGATTTGGATGTACGGTACCAGGGGTTATGGCGAGCCGTACGCTTCCATCTGAACGAGACCGTAAGATGACGATCTTACTGACACCATTTATGAGCTGTTCGGCAAAACTTCCGATTTATGCATTTTTTACGGCAGCATTTTTTCCGGATCACGGTGCGATCGTGATGATCGCATTGTACTTCGGTGGCATCATCATGGGAATTCTGATGGCGCTGCTGATGCGAAAAACATTGTTCAGTGGTGAGGCAGTGCCTTTTGTTATGGAATTACCGAACTACCGTATGCCGGGTGCGAAGAATGTAGGACATCTTCTCTGGGATAAAGCAAAAGATTTCCTGCAGAGAGCGTTTACCGTTATTTTCATGGCGACACTGGTAATCTGGTTCCTGCAGACCTTCAATACACATCTGAGCATTGTAACAGATTCCAAAGACAGTATTCTGGCAATGGTGGCAAGCGTGATCGCTCCGATCTTCAAACCAATGGGATATGGAGACTGGAGGATTTCCACAGCTCTGATCACTGGATTTATGGCAAAAGAGAGCGTGGTATCAACACTTTCTATCCTGTTTGGAAATACAGCGGCTTTGCTTGGAAGTATTACATCACTTTCCGCAGCGAGTCTTCTGGCTTTTTGTCTGCTGTATACACCTTGTGTGGCAGCTATTGCTTCAATCAAACGTGAACTTGGTGGCAAATGGGCAATTTTTGTTGTGCTTGCCCAGTGCGTGATCGCATGGCTGGTTTCTTTTGCGGTTTATCTGGTGGGAGGATTGTTCTTCTGACGACTGACATTCAGCGCCAGCCCCATTTCCCCGAGCAGAAATACAATGGAAGTACCTCCGTAACTGATGAAGGGGAGAGTAATTCCGGTGTTGGGAATGGTATTGGTAACGACGGCAATATTCAGAATAACCTGAATCGCCAGATGCCCCATGATTCCGGCAGCGATCATGGCACCGGAAAGTTCCTGACAGTTCATGGAGATGACACAGAGTCTCCAGAGCAGCAGGGCAAAAATAAGAATCAGGATGATGGCACCTGTCAATCCCATTTCTTCGCATATAATTGAAAAGATCATATCATTCTGGGCTTCGGGAACGAAGCCCAGTTTTTGTATGCTGTTGCCAATGCCTCTGCCAAAAAGGCCGCCGCTTCCGATAGCGTAAAGTCCCTGGATCGTCTGAAATCCTTTTTCATATTTTTCCGGTTCGCGCCAGATTGCGAGACGTTCCAGACGATAGCTTTCCGCAGCAAGAAAGATCGCGATAAAACCGATGCCGGCTCCACCAAGTGCTGCAAACTGTATATAGCGAGGGCTGGCAGCGAAAATCAGGATAACTCCGATTCCCAGGATGATGATGGCAGTACTCAGGTTGTTAGAGCCAACAAGGCCTACGATTGGAAGCAGTGTGAGCATAGTGCGGCACATAAACCAGAACCCGTCTGTTCGTTTATGGGATCTTTCAATCTGCCAGGTCAGAAAAAGCACAACGGAAACTTTGGCAAACTCAGAAGGCTGGAAAGAAAGTGGACCGAGATTCAGCCAGCGCTTTGAACCGTTGATCTCCTGTCCGAAAAGCAGAACGGCGGTGGACAAGAGCATGGAAAGCAGGTAGGCGGCCGGTGCAAGACGGACGAAAAAGTGATAGTCAATGGAAGAAACCAGATACATGGTACCAAGTCCGAGAGCTGTGGCAAAAAGTTGTTTCTTAAAATAATAGGCAGAGTCGTGAAAACGCACTCTGCCATTATATTCACTGGCACTGAAAAGAATGAGCAGTCCAAAAGCAGCCAGAATAAGAACAAGAGTCAGCATGATCGAATCTGCTTGATGTGTAGAATGGGGTTGTTTGTCCTGTGACATGGCAGACTCCGAGAGGCTTTTATTTAAAGGTATAGATATAATTCAAAAAATATGCATGAGGGATTGTACAAAAAGAGCTGTGTGTTATAATTTACAATATACTAAATAAAGGGGGATACATATTCATTGTCTGATGTTGCAGGGTTTGCATCTTCATTTCTTTCAGCAGCAGAATAAAGAATATGCCCCAAAGCTCTGTTGAAGTAACAGAGCTTTTTGAAAATCTATGGAAGACGAGGAGTAAGGAGTATTTATGTCCTATATAGAAAATCTGGAAAAGCAGTTGTTTGAGATGCAGGATCTGAAATATCGGGATTTCCACAGTAAATTATTGCCGGGTATTGACAGGGAAACCATTATAGGAATCCGTACACCGATGCTCCGCAAGTTTACAAAAGAATTTGCAGAGACACTGGAAGCAGAACTTTTTCTGAAGGATCTGCCACACCGATATTATGAAGAGAATAATATGCATATGATGATCATAAGCTGGATCAAAGACTATGAGGTGTGCCTGAAAGAAGTGAAAAAACTGCTTCCATATGTAAATAACTGGGCAACCTGTGACCTTCCGGCACCAAAGTGTTTTGCGAAGCATAAAGAAGAGCTGCTTCCGGAAATCAGAAACTGGATCTCATCGGGAGAAACTTATACGATTCGTTATGGAATCGGTATGCTGATGAATTTTTATCTGGATGAAGATTTCAGACCGGAATATCTGAAGCTGGCAGCAGATATACGGTCTGAAGAATATTATGTAAACATGATGATCGCCTGGTATCTTGCGACGGCCCTTGCAAAGCAATGGGAGTCGACCATTCCGTATATCGAGGAACGACGTCTGCCGGAATGGGTACACCGTAAGACCATTCAGAAGGCGGTGGAGAGCTACCGGATCACACCAGAGCAGAAGGCATATTTAAAGAGTTTCAGATAGAAGGAATAAGTGAAATCATTCCTCATCTACCCAGATTGGCAGAGGAAGATTATTTTCCAGCGCATGTTTGATTTCAGAGTAGTATTCTACTTTGTGATGGACATGTGCTGAATCTTTTTGAAGCTGGATCAGCTTTTCATTTACAATTTGTTCCTGATCTTTTAGAAGAGAGATAATTTTATCAATGTGAGCTGCTTCATCTGCCTCATATATAAAAAATTTTCGAAGTTGTGGGATAGTCATTCCTGTGCGTTTGAAACAGTTGATACATTTAAGACGTTCAACATGTTCATCACTGTATATACGTTGTCCGGAAGAGGATTTGGGTACTTCTGGAAGGAGTCCTTCACTTTCGTAATAACGAAGTGTAGATGATGGTAACTCAAACATTTCGGATATTTCTCTGATCGTATAGTTTTTCATTAGATGCGATACCTCCTGTAAAAAATTAAATGCCGAATCACAAATTTACTTTTATATAAAATTCTTGACTTCAAGTATACTTGAAGTGCTAATCTTTGTAAAGAGAAGTAAATATATTCGTATTGGGAGGAAAAGAATATGTACACTGCGTCTAAAGAAAGATACACAACCATGGAATACGATCATTGTGGAAACAGTGGTCTGATGCTGCCAAAGGTGTCACTGGGATTATGGCATAACTTTGGAGACACCGCAAATTTTGAAAATATGAGAAAGCTTTGTTTTACGGCTTTTGATAGTGGAATCACACAGTTTGACCTGGCAAATAATTATGGTCCGGAACCAGGAAGTGCAGAAAAGAACTTTGGCCGCATTCTGAAAGAAGATTTGGGCGTTTATCGTGATGAGCTGATCATTACAACAAAAGCCGGATATGAGATGTGGGATGGCCCTTATGGGAACTGGGGAAGCCGCAAGTATCTTCTTGCCAGCCTGGATCAGAGTCTGAAACGTATGGGCCTTGATTATGTAGATATTTTCTATCATCACAGAATGGATCCGGATACACCGCTTGAAGAGACCATGGGTGCACTGGCAAGTGCAGTACAGAGCGGCAAGGCAATTTATGTCGGACTTTCCAATTATGATGGAGAGACATTAAAGAAGGCTACTGCAATTCTGAAGGATCTGCATTGTCCGTTTGTAATCAATCAGAATCGTTATTCAATTTTTGACCGTACAGTTGAAAAGAATGGACTGAAGGAAACGACTGGTGAACTTAAGAAAGGTCTGATCACATTCAGCCCGCTTGCACAGGGACAGCTGACTGACCGTTATCTTCACGGAATCCCGGAAGACAGCCGTATCCGTACAGATGGCAGATTCCTTAAAGAAAGTATCCTGGACGAGCACAGACTGGACCAGATCCGTAAGCTGAATGAGCTAGCAGCACAGCGAGGAGAAAAGCTTGCAGATATGGCACTTGCATGGCTCCTGCAGCAGAAAGAAGTGACCAGTGTTCTGATTGGTGCATCCAAGACACAGCAGATTCTGGATAACATAAAAGCAATTTCCAGTGCACCGCTCACTGAGGAAGAACTGAAACTGATTGATGAGATCTCATTAAATTGAAGAGCCAACTCTGGAAGAAAAAGCAAAGATGGACAAAGAGTATAACATCTGGAAGATCGGAACCATTATTGCGACGATCATTGCACTTGGAATTTATATTATTCCGGTGCTCTTCTGAGAGATAAATAAGTAAGACATACCACATAAATCCCCCGCATACACTGTAAAAACGGTGTCTTCGGGGGATTTTTCTTTGAAGGATTATATCGAAGAACGTGCAGTGGAGATTGCACATTACATAATAGAAACAAAAGCGACAGTACGACAGACGGCGAAAAAATTTGGAATCAGTAAGAGTACAGTACATAAAGATGTGACAGACCGGCTGATCCAGATCAATCCGGCACTGGCGGGAGAGGCGCGTAAGATTCTGGATGTGAATAAAGAAGAACGTCACATCCGTGGCGGACTTGCTACCCGGGAGAAATATCTGCATATGCATCATTGAAAACCTGTGCGTCGCATTCTCGTTACTTCAGTGATGAGTTAGACGCACTATCTTTTTGAAAATAAGCAGAACAAATGTTTGTAAATTCTATTTACATATGGTATAATAAAAACATGGATAAAAATATGTTTAATATCAATAACAATGAACTTTCATATGGTAGAGGATATGTGTATTCCCTGCAGTATCATCTGGTATGGTGTACAAAATATCGGAAAAAAGTTTTAAAAGATGGTATTGATGCAGAATGCAAGAGAATGCTCTATAATCTTGCAGAAGAATATAAATTTCAGATCCTGGCAATGGAGGTTATGCCGGATCATATCCATCTGCTTGTAGACTGCAGACCACAGTTTTATATCTCGGATATGATCAAGATCATGAAGG
>ENA-OWRC01002602-OWRC01002602.1-human-gut-metagenome-genome-assembly--contig:-NODE-2602-length-13473-cov-2.793486_pt1 | contig 13473 bp, 9 predicted proteins | sample MGYA00248268_ERZ651895 | MGnify/ENA primary metagenome ERZ651895 (study PRJEB26924, sample SAMEA4378242) | human gut metagenome | biome: human gut; feature: human-associated habitat; material: faeces...
CCGAGGTCATGAATGAACCCATGTACCGGGATGCAGCAGATCTGACAGTAGAGCTTCTGGATGCGTTTGCACAGGGCCAGGTAGGTGAGATTTACCTTGCCTATACCTCATTTAAAAACACGGTATCCCAGACACCGAAATTAATGAAATTACTTCCGGTAGAGCTGGAGGAGAGACAGGAGGAGGATGGAGCCAAAGCACAGGCGCTCATGACCTATGAGCCGGATGCAGAGGGTGTTCTGGATTCCATCGTGCCGAAATATATGAGCAGCCTGATCTACGGAGCTCTTCTTGAGGCGGTTGCCAGTGAGAATGGAGCCCGTATGACGGCAATGGATTCTGCGACCAGCAATGCAGAGGAGATGATCGAAAGCCTGAGCCTGCAGTACAACCGGGCAAGACAGGGTGCGATCACTCAGGAGCTGACGGAGATCGTTGCGGGAGCAAATGCGATCTCATAGTGGCATAAAAGTCTTCGAAAGACATTGATGGCTGCTGGTGTACAGGTTTGGAACAGAAATAGGAAAGAATAGATAACTGGGAAGATTCTGAACAGTTATAAGAAGAGGAGAAACAACATGGCAGAACAAAATGTAGGCAAGGTGACGCAGATCATCAGTGCCGTTCTGGATATTAAGTTCAGCCAGGGCAAGCTGCCGAAGATCAATGAGGCGATCCGCATCAAAACACAGGATGGGACCACATTGACTGCTGAGGTAGCGCAGCATCTGGGTGACGATACTGTCCGCTGCATCGCCATGGGAAGCACAGACGGACTTGTGCGAGGCATGGAAGCAGTAGCAACTGGCGCGCCGATCAGCGTTCCGGTTGGCGAAAAGACGCTTGGACGTTTGTTTAATGTTTTAGGTGAGACGGTAGATGGAGGAGAAAAGCTGGATGGTGAGGAGCACTGGTGTATTCACCGGGATCCGCCGCCATTTGAGGATCAGAGCCCAGTCGCGGAGATTCTGGAGACGGGCATCAAGGTTATTGATCTTCTGGCGCCGTATTCCAAGGGCGGAAAAGTCGGTCTGTTTGGCGGCGCGGGCGTCGGAAAAACAGTCCTGATTCAGGAGCTGATCCGGAATATTGCGATGGAGCAGGGCGGTTATTCTATCTTTACGGGTGTCGGTGAGCGTTCCCGTGAGGGCAATGACCTCTGGAGTGAGATGAAGGCATCCGGTGTTCTGGAAAAGACAGCGCTCGTGTTTGGACAGATGAACGAGCCGCCGGGAGCTCGTATGAGAGTTGCAGAGACCGGGCTTACGATGGCAGAATATTTCCGTGACAAAATGCACCGGAATGTGTTACTATTTATCGATAATATTTTCCGTTATGTACAGGCAGGTTCGGAGGTTTCAGCGCTGCTTGGGCGTATGCCGTCGGCGGTTGGTTATCAGCCAACGTTAGCGAATGAGATGGGCGAGCTGCAGGAGCGGATTGCCTCGACGAAAGATGGTTCGGTCACTTCAATCCAGGCAGTCTATGTACCGGCGGATGATTTAACCGATCCGGCACCGGCGACTACCTTTACCCATCTGGATGCGACTACGGTTCTTTCCAGAAAGATCGTAGAACAGGGTATCTACCCGGCGGTCGATCCGCTGGAATCCTCGTCCCGTATTCTGGAACCGGATGTGGTCGGAGAAGAACACTATGAGACGGCCAGACGGGTGCAGGAGATTTTGCAGAAATACAAGGAATTGCAGGATATCATTGCAATTCTGGGTATGGACGAGTTGTCTGAGGAAGATAAGCTGACCGTCGGCCGCGCAAGAAAGATACAGCGTTTCTTATCCCAGCCGTTCCATGTGGCGGAGAACTTTACTGGTGTACCGGGCAAGTATGTGCCATTAAAGGATACCGTCAAGGGCTTTAAGGCAATTCTGGATGGTGAGATGGATGCGTACCCGGAGGCAGCATTCTTCAATGTCGGAACGATCGAGGATGTAGTGGCAAAGGCGAAGGCTTTAGAGAAACAGGAGGCGTAGGAACGGATGGCAGATTTTCATGTAAAAATCATATCCAGCAACCGGACATTCTATGAGGGAGTCTGCCACTGTCTGATCCTTCCGGCGGTGGACGGTGAGATGGCTGTCATGGCGCACCATGAGAGCGAGATCGTGGCAGTCAAAGCGGGAGAAATGCGTTTCCAGGCGACAGAGGACCGTGGGAGGCGGCAGTCGTCGGGCAGGGCTTCTGTGAGATCGCCAACAACCGTGTTATGTTGCTGGCAGATACGATCGAGAAACCGGAGGAGATCGACCGGATCCGGGCGCAGGAGGCATTAGAGCGTGCGAAAGAGCGGCTGCGCCAGAAACAGAGTATTTCCGAGTATTACAGCACCCGCGCGGCGATGGCGAGAGCGCTGGTTCGTCTGAAAGAGACGGAAAAATTTGTGGACTAGGTGCGTTAGAGGCGGATTTGAGTCTGATGTAATTCTGTGGCAGATGCGGTTCAGAAAGAAATGACAGAAAATCAGTAAGAATGGAGAACAGGGCATGACATTACTTCAGTTAAAATACGTGGTGGAGGTGGCGGCAGCCGGAACCATCAGCGGGGCGGCAAAAAAACTTTATATTGCACAGCCGAGCCTCACGGCGGCGATCAAGGAACTGGAGCATGAGATTGGATTTTCCCTGTTTACCCGCACGAACAAGGGCGTGGTGATTTCCCCGGACGGGGAAGAATTTCTGGGGTATGCGAGACAGGTGATCGAGCAGGCAAACCTGATCGAGGAGCGCTATTTTGGCGCTGTGCCGCAGAAACGCCAGTTCTGTGTTTCCACCCAGCACTATTCCTTTGCCGTTGAGGCGTTTGTCGATCTGATCCGCGAGTACGGCGGAGAAGAGTACGATTTCCGTATCCGCGAGACGCAGACGTATGAGCTGATTGAGGATGTGGCGAAGCTTAGGAGCGAGGTTGGCGTGCTGTATCTGAACCGTTTTAACGAGACGGTGATCCGCAAGACGCTGCGGGAACACGACCTCAAATTTACGCGGCTTTTTATGGCAAAACCGCATGTATTTATCGGTGCGGCCAATCCGCTTGCAAGCCGCAGTTCTATCACCCTGTCGGATTTGGAACCTTATCCGCGTCTGTCCTATGAGCAGGGCGAGCACAATTCCTTTTATTTCTCCGAGGAGATCCTAAGCACTCTGGACAGCCGCAAGGACATCCTGGTGTCCGACCGCGCGACCCTGTTTAATCTTCTGATTGGGCTGAATGGGTATACGATCTGCAGCGGTGTCATCAATGAGGAACTGAACGGACCGAATATTGTAGCGATTCCACTTGATGTGGACGATTATATGGAGATCGGTTACATTACCCACAATCGCGTGACACCGGGACGGTTTGCGGGACTGTATATTGAGGCGTTGAAGCGGAGAGTGGGAGTGCCGGTTCCCAAAGTGTCTACCCGTGAACCAATAACCAGAATTCCTGTTTCCGACAGGTGATTTTTTGGTTTGACTTTTTTTAAAACAGGAAATATAATAATACCGAAACGAGTAGCAAACGAGTGTAAATCCAGCTTTTGCTGCTCTTTTTTTATTATTTCATAAAGAATGTGCCAAGGTGCATTTTTTATTAAATTTCATAAAAATGCCATTAAAAAGTGTGTTGCAAAATAAATGCTTTTGAAATAAAGTCTTCCGGAACGGGAAAACATGAGTCAATCTGAGAGTTTTACAGAAAATATTCAAGGAATGTGCATAACCTATATTTGCTGTCACAGAAAGATGTGGGGAAAGAGGAAAATTTATTGTCGAAACCGTTTTATTTGCTGCCATTTTTAACGTGACAAATCGAAATCTTTTGCCGAAGATAGATTTGTATGGAAATAGGAACGGAATCGGAAAGAGGATGATAGAATGCGGCAGAATAGAGAAATGATTTCATGTCAGCGTCCATAATCAGCACTTCCTTTTTGTAAGAAATGTGGTATACTCGATAGAACATGAAAACCATATTGAAAAAGGTGAAAAGCAGAATGAATCATATTTCAATTACAACCCTGGAAGCGCCGGAGCTGGATATCTACGCCCGGCTGAGCGAGGGGCAGTTATTTCATTATAATGAGCCAAAGGAAGGTCTTTTCATTGCGGAAAGCCCGAAGGTCATCGGGCGGGCGCTCGACGCGGGATATGAGCCGGTTTCTTTTCTGATGGAAGAACGCCATATCGAGACAGAAGGGCGGGAGATTCTGGAACGCCCGGTGTGTGCGGGAGTGCCTGTGTTTACGGCACCATTTGATGTGCTGACGCGCCTGACCGGCTTTAAACTGACGCGCGGGATGCTGTGTGCGGTGAAACGGAAGAAAATGCCGGGGATCGAGGAAATCTGTGCAGGTGCCAGACGGATCGCGATTCTTGAGAATGTAGAAAATCCTACGAATGTGGGGGCGATTTTCCGGTCAGCGGCGGCGCTCTTTATGGATGCGGTGCTTCTGACACCGGGATGCAGTGACCCGCTGTACCGCCGCGCAAGCCGTGTCAGTATGGGAACAGTGTTTCAGGTGCCGTGGACGTACATTCCGAAGGGCGACTGGGCGGAGAACAGTATGGAAACGCTTAAGAAGCTGGGATTTCTCACGGCGGCGATGGCGCTCAGTGACCGTTCCGTGAGTATCGCGGATCCGGCGCTTTCGCAGGAAGAAAAATTAGCAATCATTCTCGGAACCGAGGGTGACGGATTGGCGGCATCGACGATCGCGGCGTGCGATTACACCGTGAAAATCCCGATGTCACACGGCGTGGATTCGCTCAACGTGGCAGCAGCGAGTGCAGTGGCGTTCTGGCAGCTGGGCATGGGAAATAGGAAATAAAGTTCTGGCTGTGTAAAAAAAATGTACATTGGTTAAATGCGTTTCAAATGCCAGAAATGAGTGCGGAAATGGATGGAAAGAATCGTTTGGAGGAAGGAGAAAATAGAATGAAGTGTCCAAAATGCGGACAGGAAGCAGTTGGAAATTTTTGCAGTAACTGCGGAACTCCGCTTGTAAATGATACAGTACGCCGAGAACAGGAAACGGTGGGAAGAAAGCCGGAAAATAGCTATGACGACGGTGATTCAGAACAGCGGAATCCAGCTCGGATGGAATCGGATAAGAAAAAGGCGGAATCCGGCTCTGGATCGAAACGAAACAGTCAGGAAAAGCGGAGCAGCCAGAGTCAGGACGCACAGAAGCGTGAGGAAGAGCGCCGCGACAATGAACGCTGCCAATCCCAGGCACAGGAGGATGCCCGCCGTGACCGTGAAGCGGCATCGCGCAGACGACAGGACGCGAGACGTTCTTCTTCCAGCGCGAAAGAGGATAAGCGGGATGCAAAACAGCAGAAGCAGATGGAAAAACGCCTTCATGCTCTGGAGTCGGAGCGGGAGCGCTCAGAGCGTCAGAAAAATCGGATGGAGCGCAGCCACCAGCGGGAACTGGAACGCCAGTCCCGGGAGGCAGAGCGCACCAGACGGGCGGCGGAGCGCAGTGAGGCGCATACGCAGAGTGACTCAAATGACGGTCCGTCCGTGCTGGATGTGACGGCAGCCGGAGTAACCGGCGTGGTTGTGCTGATGGCGCGCGTGATGCAGGCAGCCAGTTTTCTTCTGATGGCGGGAATCACCTGGGCGAATGCGAAGGCATTTCGGTATGGCGGCGACGATCTGGGCTATATCGGAACTATGATTACCGAGGAAAATTATGGTCTGGGTATGTAGGGATTGGCGTATTTCTGGTATTGATGGGCGCGATCTGGTGCCTGTGGATTCTGTCAGGCAAGCACGCGGGTGGTAAAGTACGGCTGCAAAAATACGATACGGGGCGCGGATTTATCCCGTTTATAATCATCCTTGTTCTGGTATTAGTAGCCGGTCCGGCAGCGTACCTGATGCCGAAGAATGCGGGCAGCTTACAGCCGATTGTAGACGGCGGTTATGCGGCACTGGAGGCGATCAATGCGAACCACGGATTTCTGCTGTTCTGCAGCATCGGAGGCGCGATCCTTTCGTTTATCCGGAAAATGCTGCTGGTATAATTTTATAATTCATCTAATCGCCCGAACTGATACCCCATTTCCTCCCATTTTGCCAGAAGTTCATCGAGAATCTGAGCGTTGGTCTGCGAAGTGCTGTGCAGAAGGACGATCGCGCCGGGGTGGATGCGCGTCAGAAGCTTGGAAAATGCTTCTTCTTTGGATGGCTGCTGATCCTGCATCCAGTCCACATAGGCGAGACTCCAGAAAAAGGTCTTGTAGCCGAGCTCCTTTGCCATCTGCAGGTTCGATTCACTGTATTTGCCCTGCGGCGGACGGTAATATTTTTTCATTGTCTGCCCGGTGACGGACTGGTAGAGTGTTTCCAGGGCAGTCAGCTCCTTTTCAAATGCTGCTTTGTCGGAAATGCGGGACATATCGGGATGGTGATACGTGTGGTTGGCGACGGTGTGACCCTCTGCGATCATCTGTTTTACCAGTTCAGGACTGGTTTCGAGATAGTTGCCGACGACGAAAAAGGTTGCCGGGACATGGTGTTTTTTCAGTGCTTCCAGAATGGCAGGTGTGCAGCCGTTTTCATATCCGGCGTCGAAGGTCAGATAGATGACGGGCTTGGAGGTATCGCCTACATAGAAAGCATCAAAATTTTTTAAAGTGTCGGCGGAGGCATTGCCGACCGGTGTCTGCCCTGGACTGGGAAATCCAAGTCCCCAGTTTCCATCTGCGGAAACCGGAATCGAACCGGAATCAAAGGCAGGCGGGAGCGAGCCACAGGCGATAACAGGCGCTGAAACCGTGTGCCCGGATGGACGGCGCAGGAAATGTGCGGCAGTCTGCCCGGCGAAGAAAGCGATGGCAAACAGGGCGGGAACCAGCAGCGGGGAAATGATGTGCCGGAAACGTGATGGAACAAAATGCATGGGAAAATGAATGAACATGATGTGACCTGAAAGATATATTTTCATAAATATATGAAAGAAGGGGGAACATCATGTTTTTATTATAATTTGCTGTCCGTGAAATGCACCGAATCGGAAAAACCAAGCGGTACCATATAACAAATTTTATGTGCTGACATAACAAATTAATGCTTGTCATGCCCTTTGTACCTATGTTATTATTATAACGATGCTTAGATGAGATGCTCCGAACCCTTGAACAAGGGGAGCTGGATGAAAAGCAGACCATGAAATTATGATGAAATAAATAAGAGAAACAAGGAGGATGTTGAAGGATGAAGCCTTATAGCGAGATGACGAAAGAAGAACTTCTGGAACTTAAGCGTGATCTGAGCGATCAGTACCGGGAGTTTCAGGGCAAGAATCTGACGCTGGATATGTCACGCGGTAAGCCAAGTGCAGAGCAGCTTGATTTATCGATGGGAATGATGGACGTACTGAGCAGCGACAGTGATCTGACCTGCGAAGATGGGACAGACTGCCGCAATTACGGCGGTCTGGACGGTATCAGCGAGGCGAAGGAGCTGTTAGCGGATATGATCGAGGTTCCGGCTGACAATATCATTATCTATGGAAACTCCAGCCTGAACGTAATGTACGACACCATCTCCCGTTCTGTGACTCATGGCGTTATGGGAAATACCCCGTGGTGCAAGCTTGACAAGGTTAAATTCCTGTGTCCGGTACCGGGATATGACAGACATTTCTCCATTACTGAATATTTTGGCATCGAGATGATCAACATTCCGATGACCGCAGATGGTCCGGATATGGATCTGGTAGAGCAGTATGTGACAACCGACCCGACCGTAAAGGGAATCTGGTGCGTTCCGAAGTACTCTAACCCGACCGGCAATTCCTACTCCGATCAGACGGTACGCCGTCTGGCACGCATGCATCCGGCTGCTCCGGATTTCCGTATCTACTGGGACAATGCATATGGTATCCATCATTTATATGACGATGAGCAGGATCATGTGCTGGAGATTCTGGCAGAATGTAAGAAAGCCGGTAACCCGGATATGGTTTACAAATTCTCTTCAACTTCCAAGATTACCTTCCCGGGTTCTGGTATTGCGGCAATCGCAACTTCCCACAACAACCTGGACGATATCAAGAAGCAGTTAAAGATCCAGACTATCGGTCATGATAAGGTGAATCAGCTCCGCCACGTGCGTTTCTTCAAGGATATCCACGGCATGGTAGAGCACATGAGAAAGCACGCCAACATCCTGCGTCCGAAATTCGAGGCTGTTGAGAACATTCTCGACCGCGAGTTAGGCGGACTGGAGATTGGTACCTGGACAAAACCGCACGGCGGCTACTTCATTTCCTTTGATTCCCTGAACGGCTGTGCGAAGGAGATCGTTGCGAAGTGCAAGAAAGCAGGCGTTGTCATGACCGGAGCCGGTGCGACCTATCCATATGGAAAAGATCCGGAAGACCGCAACATCCGTATTGCGCCGTCTTATCCGCCGCTGCAGGATCTGATCACGGCAACCGAGTTGTTTGCACTCTGCGTTAAGCTGGTCAGTGTCAACAAGCTGTTAGAGGAAATGTAATATTAAACCAAGAAGTACAGGAATTGTATGGGTATGTCGAAGGACCGCTGCCCATACAATTCTTTTTTCGGAGAAAAAGTGATGATAAAGGAAAAGTTATCCCTGATCTGGGGAAAGTTTGTAAACAGGGAGACGATATCGTATCTGATATTTGGTGTCCTGACGACGCTGGTGGACTGGATCTCCTATGCGGTTTTCCGCCACAACGGTATGAACTACCGTATGGCGACGATCTGCTGTCAGGCGGCGGCGATCCTGTTTGCATATGTGACAAACAAGATCTGGGTATTTCGAAGCTACAATTTTCGCCCTGTATATCTTCTTAAGGAAATGGCGTCGTTTTTCTCCTGCCGTATCCTGACATCGGTGTTCACATATGTGGCGATGATCGTGATGGTAGACGGCATGGGAATCAAGCAGGATATGATCTGTAAGATTGTGATATCAGCGATCTCGCTGGTGCTGAATTATATTTGCAGTAAATTATTTATTTTCAAAAAGAAAGAATCCTCGAAATAGGGCTGTGTGGGGAAATGACAGCGGAAATGGATGCTGAAGTCAGACCGGAAAAGCCGGAAAGAGTAGAGAAAACGCTGCCTGAACAGGATTCTGGATGGAGGGAAGATGGAGCAAAGAGAACGAGACGAAAGTTCCAGTAAACTGGAAGAAGCACTCAGGGAGCTTACGGGAGCGGAGACAACGGGGAAAATAGAGGAGTATGAGAACGAGCGGGAAGGTGCGGACGTGGATTCGGAGACCGCCTGTACAGATATGAGACGCGCTGAACGAATGCCGGCCTGGAGACAGGAAGAAGATGCCAGAAAATCTAAACTTTCAGAGTCCAGAGCAGATGTCGTTAATGAGTTGAATGATGATGACTGGGAGCAGGAAGAATTAGATGAATTAGATGAGTGGGATGAACCAGCGAAATCACCCCGCGGAATGGGCCGCCTGGCTGCGGTTTTCCGTCCGTCGGATGATCTCCTGGCGGCATTTTTCCTGCCGGTGGTGATTTTGATCCTGATTTTTGCATACCGCGGTATTTTCCCTTTTGGGCAGGAAAGCTTCCTGCGGACGGATATGTACCACCAGTATGCGCCGTTTTTCTCGGAATTCCGGCATAAGCTTTTAAGTGGCGAGAGCCTGCTTTACAGCTGGGATGTCGGCATGGGCGTAAACTTTGCCGCGCTCTATGCGTACTATCTGGCGAGCCCGTTTAACTGGCTGCTGCTGTTATGCCCGTCGTCCCTGATTATCGAATTTATGACCTACATGATCGTGTTCAAGAGCGGTCTGGCGGGGCTTTCGATGGCGTGGTATCTGAAAAAGCACACAGGTTCACAGAAGTTTGGAGCGTGCTATTTCGGCGTATTCTATGCGCTGTCCGGCTATATGGCGGCGTATAGCTGGAATATCATGTGGCTGGACTGCATCGTGCTGCTGCCGCTGATCCTGCACGGCCTGGAGCGGCTGGTGCGCGAAAAAAAAGGGCTTTTTTACTGCCTGATGCTGGGACTTTCAATCCTGTCCAACTACTATATATCAATTATGATATGCCTCTTCATGGTGATTTACTATGTGGCGCTCCTGTTTCTGGAAAAACGGCCGGGATGGAAAGATTGTCTGCACAGCTTTTTCCTGTTTGGTGTGTATTCGCTTCTGGCGGGTGCGCTGGCGGCTGCGGTGCTTCTTCCGGAGATTGCGGCGCTGCAGAGTACGGCGTCTGGCGATTTTAATTTTCCGACCACGCTGGAAATCTACTTCCCGATCTTTGACATGATCGCGCGGCACATCGGAAATGTACAGGTGGAGACGGGACTCGACCATTGGCCGAACCTCTACTGCGGTGTGGCAGTCTACATTTTCATGGGGTTGTATTTTCTGAACCGCCGGATTGCGATCCGGGAAAAGGTTGTGTACGGTGTGCTGCTGCTCTTTTTCTATGCCAGCTTTTCGTTCAACGTGCTGAATTTTATCTGGCATGGCTTCCATTACCCGAACAGCCTGCCGTGCCGCCAGTCGTTTATCTATATCGCGCTGGTGCTGACGATGTGTTTCCGGGCGTATCTATATCTGGATGAAATATCCAAACGGCAGTTTGCCGGGGTGACATCCGCCGCGATTGGCTACGTGATTCTGGCAGAAAAGCTGGTGACGGACGATGCGTTTGAGCCAGTTGTCTGGTATGTGGCAGTGGTGCTTCTGCTGCTGTATCTGGGCGTCTTTTATTTCTATCAAAATAAAGAACATTTCGCGTTCACGGCGGCGCTTCTGGCGATGGCGCTGGTAAGTGTGGAGGCGCTTGCCAATATGGCGGCAACGAGTATTCCGACGACGAGCCGGACTGATTATGTGGCAGACAATCAGGATGTTGCAGCGGTGACAGAGCCGCTCAAAAAGACGGAATTTTACCGGATTGATAAAACGAATGCGCGCACGAAAAATGATGGCGCGTGGATGCATTTTCCATCCGTATCTCTGTTTTCATCGGTGGCAAATGCCGGGGTGACGGATTTCTTCAAACAGATGGGCTGCGAAGGTTCGACGAACGCATACAGCATTGTGGGAAGTACGCCGCTGGTGGATTCGTTATTTTCAATCAAATATGCACTCTATGAGGGCAAGCAGGACAATCCGCGCCTGTCGCTCTATGCATTTTCAGGTGACACGTACCTCTATGAGAATCCGTGGACGCTGCCGCTCGGCTTTATCCTGCCGGACATAGTGGAAACGGGCTGGAAACGCGATCTTTCTTCGCCGGCGGATGTCCAGAATGATTTATCGGATGTGCTGGGCGTGCCGGAGTGCCTGATTTTCACGGACGGGGAGGAGCAGGGGAATCGTTTTTCCTTTACAGCACCGGAAGATGGGGAGTATTATATAAGTGTCGCAAACCGTCAGATTGATTCGGTTAAACTGGATGTCGGCGGGGAGAGCCGCAGCATTGATACGTTGAAACGCGGGTATCTGGTGGAAACCGGATATGTGAAGGCAGGCACATTGATTCTGCTGGAGAGCAATGACAGTGCCGGAAGCATGGACGCGAGCGCGTACCGCTTTGACGAAGCCGGGCTGCGTGCGCTCTATGAGCGCCTCAACCAGCATCCATTTGAACTGGAAACATTGGGCGAGGAGGCGATGAAGGGCACGATCGACGCGGGCGAGGGCGGAACGCTGTTCCTCACGATCCCGTATGACGAGGGCTGGACGGTCACGGTGGATGGAAAAGAAGCTATCACGCGTCCGGTCTGGAAGGCATTTACCGGCGTGGAACTGACGGCGGGAACCCATACGGTGGAACTCAGGTATTATCCGCAGGGACTGCATGAGGGACTGCTGATCAGCGGAGGTGCGCTGTTTGTGCTGGCGGTGATTGTGGCTTCTATGTATATAAGGAAGAAGAAGCAGGGGAAAACTTCTGCAAAAATGAGAAGAACGGTGGAAAAAGAGCCGGATGGCGATTTGAAACTGAGAAATTGAGATACAAAATTTATAGAAAAGAGGTTAAAATCATGAAAAAGCTGGAAGAATATGTAAGAAGCATTCCGGACTTCCCGGAGCCGGGTATCATTTTCCGCGATATTACTACGATTTTACAGGATGCAGACGGACTGCAGCTTGCGATCGACGGAATCCAGAAATCCTTAGAGGGTGTGGATTATGATATCGTGGTTGGTCCGGAGTCCCGCGGGTTTATTTTCGGCGTGCCGGTTGCATATGCGATGCACAAGGGATTCGTGCCGATCCGCAAGAAAGGCAAACTGCCGTGCAAGACGGTATCTGTAAGCTACGATCTGGAGTATGGCAGCGCGGTTCTGGAGATGCATGAGGATGCCATTAAACCGGGACAGAAGGTAGTTATCGTTGACGACCTGATCGCAACCGGCGGAACGACCGAGGCGATTGTCAAGCTCATCGAGAAGATGGGCGGCGAGGTTGTAAAAATCTGCTGCGTGATGGAGCTGGCAGGCTTAAAGGGACGCGAAAAACTGAACGGATATGCGGTGGATGCCCTAATTACCTATGAGGGGAAATAGGTAACGGTTCACGGGTAGGCACTTTTGGAACCGAAAGTGCCGTAAGAAAACGTGGCGGCAGCAGGAATTTGCCGTATTTAAATGCGAAGCCACGGCAAAATCCGTTACTAGGCACGTATGCGTGAACAGTAACAAAATAGTTTGCCGTTGCATTTTTTGTCAAATATTCGTATAATAGGGGTATTCTATATAATATTTTATTTCATTTGCGTGAACCGCTTTCCGGATTCCGAACGGCAGGCGTTTCAGTTATCTACGGAAGGGTCAGGAGGCATATATGGGAAATTTGGATAAAATAAAAAAGCTGGATCAGGAAATTGAAGCGCCGGCGGATTTTACGAGTCCGGAGGTACTGTATAATGAGTTGATTGCCGCCATTCGCAAGTACCATCCGTCGGATGACATCAGCATGATTGAGAAAGCGTACCAGATCGCGTATGACGCACACAAGGACCAGAGGCGTAAATCAGGTGAACCGTATATCATTCATCCGCTCTGTGTGGCGATCATTCTGGCGGATCTGGAGCTGGATAAAGAGACTCTGGTGGCAGGTATCCTGCACGATGTCGTGGAAGATACGGTCATGACAGAGGAGGAGATCACGGCGATCTTTGGCGAGGAGGTAGCACTTTTAGTAGACGGTGTTACCAAGCTGACCCAGATCTCGTGGACGATCGATAAAGTAGAGATTCAGGCGGAAAACCTGCGTAAGATGTTCTTAGCGATGGCGAAGGACATCCGGGTTATCCTGATTAAGCTGGCAGACCGTCTGCACAATATGCGGACGCTTGAATTTATGCGTCCGGAAAAGCAGAAAGAAAAAGCAAAAGAGACGATGGACATTTATGCACCGATCGCACAGCGTCTTGGTATTTCCAAGATCAAGACAGAACTGGATGATCTGGCCCTTAAGTATTCACAGCCG
>ENA-OWRC01002604-OWRC01002604.1-human-gut-metagenome-genome-assembly--contig:-NODE-2604-length-13463-cov-19.758129_pt1 | contig 13463 bp, 13 predicted proteins | sample MGYA00248268_ERZ651895 | MGnify/ENA primary metagenome ERZ651895 (study PRJEB26924, sample SAMEA4378242) | human gut metagenome | biome: human gut; feature: human-associated habitat; material: faeces...
TGCGTTTCCTGCGGCAAAACGGCTGGACGGTGCGGAAAAGCGCTGTCCTGAAAGCCTCGTTCCCGCTGACCTATGCCGAGTGTGTAAAAATGGAGGTGTGATATGTCATTCTTTGAAAATACCCGCAAGCCCGTGGGCTTTGGCGGGAAAATTATGGTCGCCATGATGAATCTCGGTCACAGCGCCGTGGCCCGGTGGGGGCTTCAATTTCTGAATACTGCGCCGGACGCCAAGGTGCTGGACTGCGGCTGCGGCGGTGGGGCGAACATCCGACGGCTGCTGAAAAAATGCCCACAGGGCGCCGTCAAGGGCATCGACTATTCGCCCGTCAGCGTGGAGAAGTCGAAAAAGGTCAACGACGTCGCCATCGCGGAGGGTCGCTGCGCCGTTTTGCAAGGCAGCGTGGCAGATATGATGTTTACGGACAACTGGTTCGATGCGGTGACGGCCTTTGAAACCGTCTATTTCTGGCCTGATCTGCCTCGGTGCTTCCGGGAGGTTTACCGGGTGCTGAAGGTCGGCGGGACATTTCTCATCTGCAACGAAGCAAACGGCGACACGGACAAGGACGAGAGGTGGACGGAGATCATCGGTGGCATGACCATCTATAAGGACACCGAGCTGAAGGCGTATCTGGAGCAGGCGGGCTTTCACGAGGTGCAGATACACAAAAAGAAAGGCTGGCTCTGCGTCTCAGCGCAGAAATGAGGGAGAAGCAGACAGATGAAGGACAAGAAGCTCCTATTCGACCGCAAATCGCATTGACAACGGAAAAAAGCCCGCTTCCTTCAATGTCAGTGCGATCGGTCTCCACTACGTACTGGTATGTTCCATTACAATACGGATATCGCCTCCCAGTTTTTGAGTGTGGATGCCAGCTTTTTCAAGTCACTGTTCGTGTGGTGGACCTCGAAAGGCCGAAGTACAATTGTTCAGCTCAAGCAATGCTTCGTTCTCTCAGCACATCTTCATTGTAGCTTAGGTTTGGGCATCTGTATAGCTCACTGGCTGTGAACTTCTCAGAACCAACACCATTGTAGCAAGCAGTGCAGACGTATATACATCTGCCTATTTTGCGTTGCAAAACGCTTGTTGGGGAATGCCCCAAGCCCCTTTGATCTGCATTTCCCAATGCAGGCTGCGCATCCCTTCGGGACGCTTTTTACCCGGTGATGTGCTCTGGGTCGTTCAAAACTTGCATGAGGTGAGAAGCGGCTTCTGCAAGAGAATCGTACTTTATCTGTTCAGGAACAGGCGCATCCAGAAGCGAAATGCCCCACACCTGCATACAGTCCGCAAGTTCTTTCTGTGCCTGCAATGCCGCCTCCTTACGCACATCCGGGGTAGTTTCTGCATCCAGAACGTAGACTGCGGAGTATTTTCCGTTGCGGTCTTCCGTCAACTGCACCATGGAGTAGTGCTCATTCCAAAAGCGGCAGAAGCGAACCCTGCCGCCGATGTTTTCCATGTTGTGGCGCAAATCTTCTTCATCGCTCCATTGCGAAATCTCGGAAAGAATGCTTTGCAGCTGCTCATACGCCTGCTGCTCGGCAGGGGTTACTTTCTTGCATCGGTATTCCCGCTGGATGGTGCGTTGCCAATACAACGCCAGCTTGCCCTGCTTTGCGCGCTCGGTTGCATCCTGAATATCCACTAAAATACTGTACCGTGGTTCTCTCATTTCAGCACCTCCAAATCAATTCTTTAGAGTATAACACACTCTATAAGAATGATTATAGCCGAAAGCGATGCAAATGAAAAGCGTACCGGCTAAATCCCAGCCGATACGCTTGCAAGGGTTGCTGATTATTCTTCGTTTGTAAGATACGGGAGATTGGCGATATAGGTGTCCAACAGGTCGAGTGCTGCCTTTTTCTGAATAGGGGTCAAGCCTTCCAGCCGCTTGCAGATTTCCTCATCGGTCACATGGGATGCTGTTCCAACATAATCACGGAGCAGAACGTCAGCCGGAATATCCAGCGCGTTCAGAATGCTGATGAGCGTAGAGAGACTAGGCTCTTTCAGCCCACGCTCAATTGCACCGATAAAATTGGTGGAGAGATTCGCTTTTTCTGCAAGCTGCTCCATCGTCAAGCCCTGATTCTGCCGCTGCTCCCGCAGGCGCTGCCCGAATAATTCTTTCATAGCACGCTCCATTTCAGTAGAGTTGTTTACACTCCATAGAATACCTGTTGTGGTGCGTCCAATACACAATCAATAGACTGTGTTGTTTCCGACAGGATAGCAAAACATAAAAAATACCGGGAGCTGACCACTCTCGGTCAACTCCCGGCAATCTTTTCTTATCGAGCCTGCTCGTTTTTCTGTGCTGGCTTTTCAACTACACCGGCTGCACAAACGACGAAGCCCAACGGCTGTGTGAAGATTGGCTTGTAAAACAGGATCGCTGCTATCATAACAGGGTAGAAAGGCCCGTAGGTTAAACGCCTACAGGCCTTTTGCTATGCTTATTTAGAGCAACCGGAAATGTTCTGCCAAAAGAAAACGAATGTACACAGGCGGCGTTCTCTCTCCGAGGCTCCAGTTTTGAATCGACCTAAACGGGATGCCCGTTTCTTTTGCAAAGTTAGTTTTAGAAAGACCAACGGCAGCAACCATTTCATTGATGCTCATGTGGGCAACTTCCCAGATTTTAGATAGACGATCTTTTTCGGCATCAAGATTGGCGCATCCGGGAAGGTCATCTGGAATGCTCATCGTAACGTTAGACAGAAAAACTTCTTTTGCATCAGCCATGGTAGCAAGGTTAAAAAGTTCAGCAGCAGTATACATTGTGTCCTCCTATTTTGTCATCAAACACGGTCTTTTGCAGAAAGCGAAATCTTACGCATAAAGCCATCATCGAAAATCTCGCCGCCCCAGATGGTTCCCAATTTGCCATTCTCGCCGCCGTTATCACCCTCGAATTTGTAAAAAGAGGTAATACCAGTATGATGATCGTTGATGCGGCGGAGTTTTACAATTCCGTCAGGAGCAAGTGCGATCTCCCTTGTGAGCATTCCATTCGCATCCAGCGGGTCATCACATACCCATTCCAGCGCAACGATGAAATCATCGGCGGTGATGCTGGAATGCTCTGCCCAGTTATTGAAAATTCGGCTGTTTCCCGTGAGAACGATATTCTTTTTGACTTCAAAATAGTTTTTCATGTCCAGCCCCCCGTTTGTTGATGTTGCGTCTTTCATTGACCCTATTATATACCCAATGGGTATATTTGTCAAGCGTTTTTTCAATAATAAACCCCGTGAGCATTAAGCCCACGGGGCATCTTACATTATACATCTCTGCCGATCGAATGATACCGTCACACAAAATCGCTCTTTTGTGTGCGCCGGACTTTGTAGGCCATGTGTACGTTTCGCTGAAACACGGACTTCACTTTTGTCAGTTCCGGATTGACCGGAGCACGCTGTTGCTTTTTCTTTGCCACTACGCTTCGCCGTCCTTTAATTCCAATTATACCGACAAAAGAACTTCATGACGAGAATACGGCGATAATCAGTAGTTCACAAAAACGGTCAAGAATTGCTGCCCTATACACAAAAAAGCCGCCGAGAAACCCTCCCAAATGGGAAGATTCCTCGGCAGTATTCGTTTACCGGGTCTGGGTTTTCTCTGTGGTGTCTTTTTCCTCTGCAAAAAATCGTTCTACATTTTTCTGTGCGCGAACCAACTCCTGCATCTCATTCCGTACCTTGCGGTAGTCCGGGTAAGCTGCTTTCTTTTTTGTCAGCAGTTCTGCGAACTCCGCATCCAATTCCTTGACCTTCGGCAGCTTTTGCAGCGCTGCTTCATCAAAGGCCGCTTTTGCCGCCTTGTGCAGGGTGATCTCCTCCCGGTGGGCTTCCAAAAACTTTTTACTGTACCCCGACTTGCGATAGGCATCATAGACCGGGCGGGTCTTGGCATAGTTGATGATGTGGGTTTTCAGCACGGCAATTTCCGTCAGCCTTGCTTCTGCTGCCTTGATGGAATCCCCCATGACATGATAGCGTTCCGTTGCCGCCGCTGCACGTTCCCGTAGTTCGTCGGCACTGCCGATTTTCTGCTCCTGCAAGAACAGCAGCGTCTTAGACATCTCTTTCAGATTGAACTTGGTTGCCCACTTTTTGTAGCCAACGCTTTTGCCCTCTGCCATTTTTCCCTGAATGTCCACCAATAACTGGAACGGCTGTTCTTTGAGCGGCTGCTTCTGATAGGGGTGGTGCTTCGCCTTTCCCTCCAGCACTGCCTTGATCTCGTCCTCGCCATAGCCGATGCCCAGTGTGCGGAAACGGATAAATCGTTTCTGCCGTGCGCCCTTCACCGCCGTGTGTTTGCCACGCTTCACCTCATAGCCCTGCTGTTCCAGCCTTTGCAGAAAGTCCTCGTAGTCCTTGGGCTTTTCAGCCAGAATGCTGTCGATCACGCTGCATAGCCGGTCACGGTTGCTCTCTTTCGGTGGGTAGACGATGCGCTTCTGCCGTTCCCGATAAGGCTTGTACTCGATGGTGGAGAGCTGATGTTCCAAACAAATCAGGTCGCTCAACCGCTGCACCGCAAAGGAGGAAAGCCAGAAATTTTTGAATTTCCGGGTTCCGTCCAAGGCAGTGGAATTATAAATAATGTGGTTGTGGATGTGCGCCCGGTCGGTGTGGGTAGCAACGATAAAAGCGTGCTTGCCCTTCAAAAAACGTTCGGCAAACTCGTAGCCGATGCGGTTGGCTTCCTCCGGCGTAACTTCTCCCGGCTTGAAGGATTGCCGCACCTGATAGGCGATGACATCGCTTTTCTGGCTGCGTCCGGTGGTCTGCTCGTACAGCCGTTTCGTCAACAGAAATTCTTCGTCCACGGTCAGCGGACTGCACTGATAGCTGCTGACCAGTTCGCCCTGCGCGGTCTTGTCCGGGTTCTGGATATAGCTGGTATGGTTATGCAGACAAGCCCCGATGGACTTGCCCTTGTTTTTCCGCATAGGAATCAACCGTGTTGCTGCCAGTGCCATCAACCCCCTTGCAACAAAAAAGCCGCCCAAAGGCGGCATCAAGATTACTTGGACAATTTTTCGTGATCGGCAGCACCGGCCAGATACATGGCTTCCAGCCGAACACTCTCTAATTCGTTACTGATTGCATCCAATTCCAGATAGCGTCTCCACGCTTCTTCGCTGATAAACACTTTCAACGCATTTTCTGCGGCAATCTTTTTCTGGATCAGCGCATGGTATTCGTCATTGTCTGCAAGCTGACGCTGCGGAATATCTTTCAGATTTTTCCAATAATAGGCGGTCATAGCATCTGTGTCCATCCAATCCCTCACAATCCGGCAACCCAGCCACTAAAACGCTCTGCTGCATCTGCAATCAAAGCGCCCATGAAAATCAACACAAAGCATCCAAACTCCGCCACCAGCAAGATCAAAAATTGCAGCCACTCCCGGCAGTACAGCGTATAAAGGCCGCAGCCAAAAATATACAGCATCGGCAGTGCCAGCACGAACGCCGATAGATTCAGCGTCCATTTCAGCATCAGCGCAAGGAAAGCCGTAAGCAGCCAAAACGGGAAAACGATCATCTTAAAAACGAACCTCATATCCAGCACCTGCCTTTCTTTCGCCCCTATTATAAGGGGGTCAACCACTGCGTTGCAAGGATGTCACCCCTTATGTAGCCCCGCAGTCCTCCAACTGCGGGAAAAAATTTTAGAGTTCTGCCAGCCGGGAAAGAATCTGCCGACCAATGTCAATCAGTTCGTCCAGCCGCTGCCGCAGGTCCTCCATGTCAGCAGTGTAGACCCGACCGTTTTCATTGGCGGCTTTGGCATACTGGTTTAAATTGTTGCTGCACATCTGCAAAAGATACGCCATGCGCCGCAGTTGCGGCAGGTCAAGGTTCAGGCAGTAGCCGTCCAGTGCCATCTTGCGGATATAGGCACTCAGGCTGCGGATGCCCATGCCCAGCATTTTCTCATAGATGCGGTTTTTCTCCGCCTTTGTGATTCTCAGGATGATAATCTCGTCCCGCTTTTCCCTCACCGGGCATCCCCATCCTTGTCGTAATAACTGCGGAAGGGCTTCACCGGCTCCGGCTTATCCGACTTTTCTTCCAGTGCCGCCAGCACCGAGGGACGGCGAGGTGCATCCTCCTGTTCTTCCTCATCCTGTTCCGGCTCGTGGCTCTTTTCGTCCACATCCAACGGGGCGTTCAGTTCCGCAAGCCGTGCAGATTTCTCTGCCAATTCTTCCTCCTGCGGGAAGGGTTTTTCCACCTCGATCTGTGCCGCCGCCTGCTGCTGATGCAGGGTGGCCAGCTCGTTCTCGGCGGCGGTGATGCGCTCCGGGAAGCTGTTCAACGAATTATCCAGCCGGATAATGTTGCCCAATGGGTCGGTGCCCAAAGGCACCGTGTACTTCCGTTGCCCCTTCAAAAGTGCCTGATACTCCGTGCGGAAAGCGTCAAACCGCAGGGACAGTTCAAAGCCCCGGTAACTGCCGATGACTTTTTCCTCGGCGTTGGGCAGCTCGGAACAGGCAAGCACCAGACGCTCACCGGCGGTCTTTTTCTCGTCGTAGGTCATGCCTTTAATGACCATGCCGCAGAAGTTTTCCTTGTCCTGCGGATGTGCCGCAGCGATTTCGGCATCCGATTTCAGGGCTGCAATTTTTGCAGTCTGTTCCTGAATCTCTGCCGGAAATTTTGTCAGCAACTTATCCTCCAAGCGGAACCTCTGGCTCTGGTGGTCGGCTTTCAACACTTTCAGCTTTGCCACCTGCACGTCCAAGTCCATCTTCTCCTTGATGAGCGGATTTCCGGCACACAATGCCTTGATTTCGGCGTAAGATAACGCCTGTTCGTCCACATCCTCGCAGGAGCGCACGGGGGATTTACTGGTCATAATTTGCGAGATAAATCGCTGTTTGTTCTCCAAAGTTTGCCAGAGGTAGGCGTCAAATGTCCCTTCCGTGACGTAATTGAACACCTTGACTTCCTTATTCATATTGCCCTGCCGGATGATGCGCCCGTTGCGCTGGGTCATGTCGCTGGGCTTCCAGCCAACATCCAAGTGATGAACCGCTACAAGCCGCGATTGGACGTTGGTGCCCGCCCCCATTTTTGCGGTGCTGCCCAGCAAAACGCGCACATCGCCGGAGCGCACTTTGGAGAACAATGCCGCCTTTTTTGCTTCGGTATCGGCATTGTGGATGAACTCGATCTCGTTTTCCGGCACACCGGCGGCGATCAGCTTTTTGCGAATATCCTCGTAGACGTTGAAGTTTCCGTCATTTTTCGGGGTGGAGAGGTCGCAGAACAAAAGTCGGGTCAGCTTCTGGTCTTTGCCTTCCTCCCAAATCTTCAGCACGTTCTGCACACAGACGTTTAACTTACTGTTGGGGTCATCCGGGAGCATGGGGTTCATCAGGCGAACGTCCAAGCCAATCTTTCTACCGTCGTTGGTGACGCAGAGCATATTGTCCACAGACGCATCCACCGTGCCGGAGTGGATTTCCGCAGCACGTTTGCTCAACTCCTGCACCATTTCCTTTTGGAGGTCGGACGGCTTTGCCACCACGGTCTCAAACTTTGCCTCCGGCACCGGCAAGTGGAGCTAGTCGGCAGTCTTGATGTCCGCAACCTCCTTGAACATGGACATCAGCTCCGGCAGGTTGAAGAACTTGGCAAATCTCGTTCTCGCCCGATAGCCTGTACCTTCGGGCTGGACTTCGTCAAGAGGTTTTCGGTAATTTTTCTAAATTCATCAGGTTGTCCGCAAGGAAGTCCCTTGTAATTTCGTGTCTGCACATATCCTTGAACATCTTTTCAATCGGCTTTTTGGCGGTTTCGGACTGCTTCACGCACACAATAAAGGTGGTTTTACCAATCTGCACCGAATAACTCGAATTCTGATTTTCCATTGAATTTCTCCTTTTATCGTCATTTTCCAAATTTGGCTGGCAGACTGGCAACTGTGGGTGTACCATGATTTTCTTGCCAGCCAAAATTTTCTGCCAGTCAAATGGCTTATTCCATCCAAAAAACCTTTTTGCGGCCTTCCACGATCTTGCTTTTCAGGGCATCGCCCAGTTCCCGTTTGGCATCCCGGACAGTTCTGCCGGGGATGCCCCTTGGAGACGCTGCAATAAACAAACAGCGGCCCCGCAGACCTTTTTCAAAGTCTGCGGGGCCTTGTGCTGTGGGGCTATTTTACCTGCACGGTCATGGTTCGGTCACTGCCCGGTAGCCGCGGATGACGCGCCACTTGGCGACGCCCTTGTCCGGCTTAAAGCTGCCGTCGGCGCGGGCTTTCAGGTAGCCCTGCTCGATGGCCCACTGGGCGGCTTGGGCCAGCTCCGGGTCGGCTACGTCCGCAAAGGCGGGCAGAGTGGCCGGGGCCGGGCGGCCTGCGGTGTTCCAGAGGAGCATTGCCAGCTCGGCGCGGGTATGGGGCACGGCCACCCCTGCAGGCAGGAGCTGGTCAAGGATGAGCTCCGTGCCCACCTGATAGGCCACGACGCCCGCCACGCCCACGACTGCGCCGACCGCCAGAAGGGTGCCGAAGCCGTCTCCGCCGTCTGGGCTGCCCTCGCCGCTCTCGGCGGTGCGCCAATGGCCATAGAAGGTCACGTCCCGGTCGAGTTTGCCCACATGGTTCGCGCCCGGGCCCATGTAGTAGGGGCTATCCTCCAGGCGGGTGCCGTCTTCGAGGAACCAGCCCTCAAAGAGGCGGGCTTCCTCCTCGTTCTCGAAGATCGCACCGGGGAACTGCATTCCTCCATTCACCGGTTCGTCCCCCGGGCGGACGACCCAGTAGACCTTAAAGTCCGTGGGGGCCTGCTCCGGCTGGGCGATCTTCGCCTTCTTGCTCTCGTTCATCTTGCCTTCCACCAGATCAAGGCCGTGAGACATGATCAGGCGTCCCAGTTCGAGGGCATAATAATCCTGTTCCTCCGATGCATCCGTTTCCGCCGTGATGACGGTGCCTGCGCCGGAAACTTCCATCTCGTCTGCTGCCACGATGGCCGAGCCGCCGGCTTTCACGTTCAGCGTGCTGTTTGCCACGGTGAGCTTGCCGCACCGAATGCCATAGTGGAAGAAGTTGCCCTCCGCGTTCGTGCCTGCAATGGTCACGGTGCTGTTTTGGATGGTGATGTCCTCGTCAGAGCGGCCTGCCCGGATCGCGTCCTCACCAATGTCGCCATCGATATTGCCCGTAAGGGTGAGGGTTGCATCTTTCAGCGTCAGCGGGCCTTCCGTAAGGATTCCATCGGCGTTGGAAAGGGTGGCTGTGCCGGTAATGGTCAGCTCTTCCGCCAATTGGGAATCGATGCAGCAGTAACCGCCCGCGTCCCCATCCAGCGTGAGATCGGCATCGTTCAGGGTCAGCGTGTTGGTCGTCGGGTCAAACTTCACAGACCCGCCATCCTCCAGCATGTCGTTCTGGTTGCTCTTTGTGACCTGCGTACCTGCCACCCAAAGGTTGTAGGTTTTGCTTTCCTGCTGGTTCGGGTCCACATCTGTCAGCTCCAGATAGGCGTGGTTTGTCTTTTTGACTTCATTAAAGCTATCAAGTTTTTCCTGCACGCTGGTGTCGATTTCCGTATAATTTTCGTCATCGCCAGTGCGATACCAGAACTTGCTTACGTCCTCTCCGATGCCCAGCCTACTCAGGCCGAAGTCACCAGCCACAGTCGTCACATTCAGGAGCAGGTGGCCGCCGTTGTAGGTCAGATAACCATGTTCCCCGATGTACTGCTGCGCATGGATCTCCAGCTCGCTGCCCGGGTTCATGGTAGTGGAATTGGCGATGCCGCATTCTGCATTTGTGATCTTCACCTTGCCATCGATCTGAACGCTTCCCCAGCCGATGCCCGTCTGGAAACCCTTCAGCGTGATTCTAGTATCGGAAGCAATCGTCGTTTTATCGTTTGTAGCGCCTAAAATTCCTTTCGACTGGTTTCCCGCATCGGTATTGGTGAGATCGTATTCTCCCCTTACTATTTCCTTTGCTCCATCGAAGCCGTTGCTTTTCGTTCTGCCCATCACTTTGCCATTTGCCACCAGCCTCAGATTTTTTTCACTGAGGGCTTCGACCAGCGAAGAATTATACGGGTCCGAAGTTGTATCCAGCGTCACATCTCCGTCAAAGGTCAAAAGACCCCGGTTATAGAATACCGTACCCTGAATGCATTTCTTACTATCGACCGGTCCGTTCCACTCCGGATACAGAAGTACATTTGTCACCCCGCAAGCTGCTCCCATCGTCGAGCTGCCCGCCAGTGCCAGCGGGGCCGCGAGGTTCAGCGCGAGGGCTGCGGAAAGCACCCCGGCGAGGAATTTCTTCCATCTTCGTTTCATTGCAAAAGCCTCCTTTTTTCTACCAATTTTGTTGCAGGAAAAAAGCTCCACGGTTCACTTTTAGGATACCGTGGAGCTTTGGTTTTTGCTATTAACCCGGGGTTAGTTTTTGGTTAATTCCGGGGGGCGTTTTTCTGGTACCACTCGGCCAGCCGGGCGCGGCGGGTGCGGGGGTCGCCGCCCATACCCAGCTTTGCGTACAGCTGGTTGATGTACTGCTTCACCGTGCCCTCGGAGAGGTAGAGGGCGGCGGCGATCTCCTTGTTGGTGCACCGCCCGGCCACCAGACGGGCCAGCTCCCGGTCGCGGTCGGTCAGGGGCAGCTCCGGCGCGGGGGCGGGCAGGCCCAGCCGGGCGGCAAAGGCCCGGCCTGCGGGCAGGATGCGGGCCACGAAGGGCCCCAGGCGCGGCTCGCAGGCGGCCCAGTCCTCCCCTTCCAGCAGGGGGGACAGAGCGGGATACTGCTCCACAAAGAGCACCCAGAAATCGTCCTGCACAGCGTCCAGCAAAGCCGCTGCCAGCGCGGCCCGGGCCTCGGCCTGCTGGCCAAAGCGCAGCTGCGCCGCCGCCAGCTGGATGCGGGCCTGCAGGCCCACCAGACCGTAGTGCATGGCCTCGCACCGGCGCAGCAGGCCCTCGCTGTGGGCGATCACCTTCACGTACTCCCCCTGCGCCAGCCAGACCTGCTGCTCGATGAGGGACATCATGGGGCGGCAGGGCCCAAAGAAGCTCACCTCGGCCAGCTTGTGCTCCCGGAACAGCTCCGGGGCCTGCTCCGGCCTGCCCTGCAAAGCGTAGAAATAGGCGGCGATGCTTTCTAGCAGATGCACCTGCACCCCGTCGTGCTTTTGCAGCAGGGCGGCGCGCTTGGCGGCAAAATCGTACCCCTCTTTCCCCTTGCCGCACAGGGCCAGCCGCAGGGCCAAAAAGTCGCAGCAGAGGGTCATGTTCTCCTGCCCGGCGGCGTCGGCCCGGGCCCGCTCCAGCAGCACGGCGGCTTTCTCCCACGCCCCCTGCAGGTAGGCGGCCTCCGCGTCCATCAGAAGCTCGGCCCCCCGGCCGTGGCCGTTGGTGATCTTATAGTAATGGGGCATACACTCGTACATTTCGGCCAGTTCTTTGCCCAGCTCCCCGGGGGCGCGGTAGTACATCATCAGCACCGAGGGGGAGCCGAAGGTCCAGCTGCCGCTGTTGCGCAGGGTGACGGCGGGGCGGCTCATCTGGCGGCTGGCGCTGCGGTGGAGGCGGCTCATCTGGGTGATGTCGTTGTAGAACAAGAAGCTCTGGATGAGGTCGCACTCCCCCAGCAGGTTGCCCCGCTCGGCGGCGGGCCACTCGGGGTGTTGGGCCACGGCGGCTTCCAGCAGAGCTTTCAGCTCCATCATTTTGGGGATCTGCTGCCAGGTGAACATCCGGCGCATCAGCACCAGAATGGCCAGCGGGTGGCGCTGCAGCGCTTCCACCGGGCAGCGGTCCAGCCGCTGCAGCAGCTCGGCGGGGCTGAGGGAGGCAAGCAGATTCCCCGCGTCCGCCTCGATGACGGCAAGGGCTGCGTCGCGGTCGCCGCAGTGCTCAAAGGCCTGCAAAGCGTGGAGGTACTGGGCTTTTGGGGCATACCAGCGGCCATACCGCTGCCAGACCTCCGTTTGCCGGGCGGCGGGCAGCTGGGCAAAGAGCCGCTCGGCGCACTCTTTCATCATGTGGTGGAAGCGGAAGCTCACCCCGTCCGGCAGGCGGGTGACAAAGGCGTTTTGCTGGGTGAGGGCCCGCAGCACCTCCTCCGCGTCGGGCAGGGCGGTGACAGCCCGGGCCATCTCCACCGTGAACTCATCGGCCAGCCCCATCACAGCGAGGAAGCCCCGGGTCTTCTCGGGCAGGGACTCCAGCATGGCGGCGGTGAACATGGCGTAGATGTCCGGCCCCGGCTGCAGCAGGCTCCCCCGCTCGGCCAGGGCATGGAGGTTCAGGTAGACGGCGGAGAACCACCCCTCGCAGGAGCGCAGCAGGCTCTCGGCCTGGGCGGCGGTGATCTCCACGCCGCAGCGGTGGGTGTAGGCCAGCAGCTCCTCCCGGTTCAGGCGGAGGCCGTCGGCCTCGATGCGGTGGAGCCGCCGCCCCAGCCGCACCACCTGCTCCCCGGGCAGAAAGCGGTTGCGGCTGGCCACGATAAGGTGGACGTTCTCGGGCAGGCGGTAGGCCAGCCGACACAAAAACTGCGCCACCCGCTCGTCCTCCAGCAGGTGGAAATCGTCCAGAAAAAGATAGTAGGGCGTTTTGCCGCCCAGCGCGGCACACAGGTCCTCCAGCAGCAAGGCCGCGCCGCTGGCGTCGGCGGGGCAGTCGTAGCCCTCCAGCACCGTCAGCCCGGCGGCGGCAAAGGCCTTCTGCACGCTTTTCCAGAAGATGGAGCGGTTATCCGAGTAGATGCTGGCTTGCAGCACCACGGCCCCCGCCTTGGCCTGCTCTGCCAAGAACCAACGCACCGCCGTCGTTTTACCGTAGCCCATGGGGGCCACCACCGCCGTGAGCGCACAGGACGCTATGGGCCGCAACGTCTCCCGCATTCGGTCCGAGATGTAGATAATGTTCAGGTTCTGCCTGTTTCTGGCCATGCGCGTTCCCCTTTTCCTTATACTAAGGCTATTGTAGCACATTTGCGGCGAAGAGAAAAGTGCAGCAGGGGTGCAAAAAAGCAGGCAGAGCCTTCGCCTTTGCGAAAAGTTCTGCCTGCGTTCTTTTTATAAATTGGGATTCTTGGGAGCGGCGGTTTCGGCTTAGTACATGCCGCCCTTCCAAACCACACTTTTGGAGCCGAATCACGAATATCGGGAAACGTAGACTTTTGTAGAATTATCAAGGCCACAAGCCGATTTTTCCAGATTCTCCGTTTTTGCACGATACATGCTTTTCTACGCAAATCTACGCCACTTACCGGGTGATTGGCGTAAGTTTTGGCGTAAGCAATTCCGCTTCATACGTCGAAAATCACAGGTTGCCGGCGATCTGTTCAAAGGCCCTTTCAACCGATTCAAAGCTGCTGTGCGTGTAGACATCCAACGTCACACTGGCATTGGAGTGTCCCATCAGGTATTGCAGGCTTTTTACATCCAGC
>ENA-OWRC01002608-OWRC01002608.1-human-gut-metagenome-genome-assembly--contig:-NODE-2608-length-13447-cov-6.956467_pt1 | contig 13447 bp, 10 predicted proteins | sample MGYA00248268_ERZ651895 | MGnify/ENA primary metagenome ERZ651895 (study PRJEB26924, sample SAMEA4378242) | human gut metagenome | biome: human gut; feature: human-associated habitat; material: faeces...
TGCAATAGGAATGAATCGCCAAGAATGTAAACACAAATAATTCAATTCCTGCCGAGATCAAAATAACATACGGTGTCCAGAAGCTCATTCCACCGATATGCAGATAGTTGAAATTCGCCAGCTGATAAAAGAAATTGTTCTGCATACCAATTCCGGCAGATGGAAGTATGGTGGAGAACCATGTTGCTCCCATCGCCACATAAGCAAAAAGCGGCATGAAAAGAACCACAATAGAGATCAGTAAAACCGTCAAGGTATCTTTAAACTTCGCAGACAGGAATAGCGTACAGCTAACCGTTGCTAATACGGAGAGCAAGCCTGCTGCGGCAAGAATTATCTGCAACTGTCCCAGATTGATGTTTGGCAGGTTAATGATAGAGTATAGCATCTGGAATGATGTTTTTAAGCAATCCGTCCCGAACGCTGCATCTAAAAGAAGCTGTCCACTACGGACAGCCTCTTCTCTATAATAAGATTTTCATTACTGATATATGTCCACCAATCCTGTTTTTAACATTGAATCTGAAAACTCATATGCAGCTCCATCACCGTTGAGATTCAGATACATATTATTCAAGTCATTCTCATTTACGATCCATGCCATATTCACCTGTATACTCTCACCAGGTTTTAATGAAGAAATATAGTTTCCTCCATTTCCATAATCCTCTGATATACTGTTGTATGTCATTTCAGCTGTACGTGCAACACCATCCCATATAACACGATCGTAGTCATCTCCGGACTGTTCTGTCGGATCGTAAATTTGATATGATCCATCTTCATGGTCCATCAACAGCAATGTACCAATATAAAGCATATGGTTAATTTCTTCATCTGACTTATTGGTATAAGTAACTGTCGCATAGACGAGCTTTTGTTTCACACTTTCTGTTTTTACAATCTCATCCACTGAATCAATGCCATTACCGGACTTAATATAAGACAGCGTATTATTTACTAAATTTCCATCAGTTCCAACTGCATCAGTCCATTCTTCCGGCACATTATTCTGACCAAGCAGCTGCAGATTGTCCTCCACCTGAACAGCATCAACACAAACTGAAATTTTATCATTTTCAATATAGTTGCCATCTGTGTCTTCACCAGATGCTGATATATCAAACACTTCACCAATCTGATGCATTAGCAATTTATTATCTGCAATAGAAGTCATCACTGCTTCTCCCGATGATTCTTCAGGGGATACCATTTCGCTCCACGTATACAAACCAGCGGTTTCAATCATTGTATCATTTTCAGTGATTACAAGGTTTTCTACCACTTTAATGGCATCCTCTTTTGAAATATCATCACCGATATAAACAGTAATTACACGATATACATCTGGGCGAAGAAGGTAAATCCTTTGATTAAAAGATCCATCCTCTGCCAGGTCATTATATTTAAGATATACACCTTCATAATTGCCAAAAGTTCGTTTCTCACAGTCAACAACATTCTTATCTTGCATTACTTTGCTCAAATCATCCTCGTCTAAAAGCACAGATGCAAAGCTGAATCCTCCGGTTCGATCATGCTCAGGATATTCCAGATGAAATTCATCAATCCATTCCATTCCTTCTGGAATATATCCTGCTGAGATATCTATATCATGAATTTTTTCAGGAAGATTAATTTTCCCTGTGCTGCCATCCGCCTTAATTCCCGTTACGATACTGTAGGCTCCTTGTTTTTCTAAAAATACATGATATAATTTGGTACCCGCATAGACTATGGTAGATGTAGCCAATACACATACGGCTATTGCTACAGCCACTCTGGCACTTGTCCATTTTTTCACTCTCCTTGTCTGAATATTAACCACCTTCGTGTCCTGAAGCTGTTTTTTCACTTCGCTTTGGACCATCGTGTGGATGAACTCCGGAGTTTCAGGAATATCTTTTTTCATATCTTCTAACCTCATACTGTCAACTCCTCACTTTCCTGTAAATTACGCTTAAGCTTTCCCCGTGCTCTGGCAAGTCTTTTTTGAACTGCTCCCTCGGTTATCTCAAGAATCTGCGCAATCTCTTTTATGTTGAAATCCTCAATATAGTACAGAATAACTGGCATTCGTAATTCTTCCTTCAAAGAATTTACGGCTCTGTACAAGTCGCTGTAGTCAGTTCTCTGATCTGTCTCAATTTCTGTCATTTCACTCATCCCTTCCAAAGAAACAAGTTTACTCGACTTTCTCAAAAGAGTATAACACTCATTGATCAATATACGAATCAACCAAGTCTTGGCATATTTGTCATTTCTCAAAGTTCCAATCTTTGAAAATGCCTTAACAATCGTTTCCTGAATAGCATCCGCACAATCTTGATCGTTAATTAAAATTGTTTTGGCAGTAGAATACAATTGTCTCTCTGAATTGAGAATCAACGTCCCTAATTCTTCTTTGGTCACTTTAACACCACCTTCTTTAGCCGGCCGGCAATTTTCATTTACATAGATTAGACGTACAGTTTTTCAAAATATCCCCAAATAAACTTTATTTTTTAATAATAGAGGAAATAAATCTTTCCCCTCTGTTGACATTATACACCTGTCTTACTTCTTACCTATATACAATTGTGAAGGCTTTTTCCAACGTCGGTACATTAAAAAACGATAACTATGCCCGGACCTGGTTAATCCGTATCTTAATCAACGAATGTTACAGCCTTGTGCGTAAATCCAGTAAATTTATCCCATTGGAAAATCTGGCTGACAGACAGGAACCGGAATCAGAAAAAACAAAGAATTACAGTGAATTGTATACAGCCGTAAATTCCTTAAAAGAGGAACTGCGTTTACCCGTTATTCTATACTATATAGAAGATTTCAGTGTAAAAGAAATCGCCCAGATCCTTGAAATATCGGAAGGTGCCGTTCAAAAGAGACTTGCAAGGGCAAGAGGAAAATTAAGGCAGGAATTACAGGAGGTGTCAATATGAGATTAGAAGATATGAAAAACGATATTCCCGAAACACCGGATTTTATCCATAATATGATTCAAAATGAGGTAGCAAAGCAGCTGGCGGATAATAAAGTGGCGAATCTGCGAAGAAGAAAACGATGGACAGCTCCGAAAGTTGCCGCAGTGGCAGCTGCGTGTGCACTGGCAGTTTCCACGGCAGTATATGCAGGAGTAAATCTGTATCACTGGTTTTTGGAAAAACAGGGTTCTTATGGTGTTTCAGTCAAAATTGATGCTGGTGATGCAGCAAAGAAGACCGTGCTTCCAGATGAGGTCCCAGAGGTAGATCTGTCTGCTAAATATGTTCCGGAGGGCATGAGCTGGATTGACGAGTACCATCTCCAATATCCTGAGCATGGCATGACTGGCGGGTTCAGTTTTTCATTTGTCCTGTTGGATAAAAATGATCTGGGACAGGTAGTACAGGATCAGAATGTTATTGATAGTGAAGAGCGTACATTTGGAAAATACCAGGGGATATATCTCAAATATAATAGCATTACCGAAAACGGGGCTCTTAACCAGAGAATTTATCTTGTCTGCCCGGATTTATATCGTGTGCTTATGATCTACATCGGAGATGATGTGTCAAAGGATGAAGCCATAAAAGTTGCAGAAAATCTGGTGATTGAGGGAAACACGCCTATGGTAAAGACCGCCGGATTGCCTACATGGAGCGGAGAGATGATATCTGAAAAGACAGAAGATGATAATGATGAAATAAGTACTTCTGTAAATGAGAAAAAACTACCCATTTACCAAATTGGTGACACCTTTGATCTGGATGTGATTGGTGAAAACACAAATGGTGAATATCTGGAAAAAACGATTTCTGCAAAGGTAGATTCTGTTCAAATTTCTGATGATCTTCAGCTTCTCGATCCGGACAAAATACCACAAGAATGGGCGGAAGCCATTGATGCTGATGGAAAGCTATCTACAAACACATTGAATTATGTGAAATCTGGCGACGGAATCGATTCCCTGGATGAAATTGTGAAGTCAGAGGAAGTGAATCAGAAACTGGTCTATGTTACAGTTACCTATACCAATCATTCAAATGAGGAAATCGACCATATGCTTTATCTTGGTGCTTTACTGACCCTGACTAAGGAAAATGGAAAAGTACAGCTTTACATTCCAACAGAACAGGCCGGCGATGGCTATGACTACATTAGCTGGGACGGCGTGGCAAAGACTGGAGGAATGGTATATTATAGTGTCTCTGAAAATTATGGCAATGGTGGAAACTACATTTCCTCTATAAAACCAGGCGAAAGTGTACAGCTGAACATGGCCTGGATCGTAAATGAAAGCGACCTCAAAAATCTGTATCTGAATGTGACTGGAGACGGAGCTTCATATGAGTTCTCTGAATATATACTGAAAAAGGGACTAGTAGATATTCGCAAATAATATGCTATCGTTTATGATCCCATTTTTTTATATGTCATATATGAAAAAGCGTTTTTCGATTCCTTTTGGTTTCGAAAAACGCTTTCTTTGCTTCTTCGATCTCTGCACATGAAGTGTAATCTGTGGTATCCAATACGATTTCCTCATTCTTTCCATTGCCGGTTAATAATTATAACGACAGTGTACTATATGAAGCAACCGACAACAACAAAAATCATTAAATGAGTTTCGACAGAAAAAGAGAGTCCACACTGTAAGTGGAACCTCTTATCTATTAACGCAATGGACAATCAGATACTTTTATATTTTGAGCCAGTTTATGCAACCCAAGATGTCTGCAGTAGTTTTCCAAATCTTTTGGATTCTGGGATGAACGTGGTCCGATAATAATTGAATTGATAATATCTTCCCTGTGCATATTTTCTGTTTCTAAGACTTTTTGTAAATCTAAAATGTAGAACTCTTTTATTATATTGAATGTTTTGTATTCGATATGAGGATCGTTGTCCGTTACAAAATATGGTGCGATTCGGATTTCCTTTTCAGCAGTAAATGTAGGATGTTTGTGAATAAGGGCACATAATGCTAAATTATCAATGAATCCATCTAAGTTGGAAAATCCTTCCAGAATTCCAGTGGAAATATATGAAGACAATAATTTGTATAATTCATGATCCCTGGTCTCCTGAGTATAATACTGTTCGCCAATGATCATCCCATGATAATATAACAGGTTGTGCAATGCTTCGGTATTGAATTCTATTGCAACACCACGTCCATGATCGGCATAGCGGTCCCATTGAGCTGCATCGTCTAATGCCTGTGACAAACAGAACATAAAAAGGTGTTTTTGCGATGTTCTGTCATATATTTCTTTAAATATTTTATCAACATCACATTTGGGTTTTATATTGTTTTGGGTAAGACCGTTCTCAATGTTCTGCTTCAGGTTATCAATAAACCCAATCACTTCTTTTGCATCATTCACATTCGTTGCGCTGCCAAACCAAATCTTTTTTTTCCTTAAAATTCCATCCAAGGCTGGAAAAGAAGTGTAATGCCATAAAGTTTTACCAACTTTCTGAACAAATTTGTCAGTAGATTCCTGTCTTTTCTGAATTTCTACTAAATTGTAGGTCATATACAATACCTCTTCTGAAATAATATCATTTGAATATGCATCGATCGGACAAATCCTTTATTCTGTATAGATGTTCCCATTCTCATCCGTCCAGGTGCCGTCACCATTGTCTGTGTATCCGACCCCATCTGCGTCACAATAATAATAATCTCCGTTTGTTGTTTCTATTACATTAACAGTACCGTTACTGCCCTGAAGTTCATGCTGTTCCAGTTGGTTTCCGAAATGATAACCTTCGTCATTCCAAGTACGATATGAATTTCCATTGGCATCTGCCCAGTTTCCATCTCCCTGATAACTGTATCGGCTCCCATAATCATCAGAATAGGTCCCATCTCCGTTATCGTAAAGAACTCTGGATTCTTCATCTCCTCCACCCGGTGCTACAATTGATGCTACACCGGAAGTAGTAGTGAATCCACTGGTATATGGTACGCCTGCTGGCAGATTTTCATAAGATGAAACAGACTCGTTGTTGTCAGAGGTAATTCCATCATCGGTCGTTTCACTTACCTGTCCGCTGTTTTCCATGGCAGGTTCATCGTTTGTTTCCGCATCTGCTTTTTCCTCTTCGTCTACAGAATCCTCTGTATCTGTATTCTCTGTCACTCCTCCTTCGTCCTGTGTTTCAGCAGCTTTCTGCATAGTTACCATTTCAGAAAACGGTGCGTAATCCGGTACATTATTTTTCTCTGGATCTGCATTTTTTTCAATACCAGACTTCTCCGTCTCTACTGAAACTGTATCTGTCCCGGCAGAGACATTAAATACCAGATTACCGCCTGCAAGCAGCAGCGTCACAAGAATTCCCGGAAGAATTCCTTTGCGGAGTTTCCGAATGTTCACCATATACAGAATCCGATCTTTAAACACCATTTCGCTGTCATTAAGACTTGCTGTCACATATGGAATCTGATTTTCCATGGCCACTGTCCTGAGAAGCAGCTGTCGATATAATTTATGTTCCTTTTTATTAACTCTGCGAACAACTGCTGTATCACACAGATTCTCAATATCCTTATCCGCTTCTTTCAGCATGATAAGAAGAAAGGGATTGAACCAGTATATCGATGCACAGATTCGAAGGAGCATCTTATACCAGAGATCCCGATGGCAATAATGTGTAAGTTCATGGTAAAAGATAAGTTTTCTTTCTTCTGCTGAATACCCGGTTGCTGGTAGATACAATTTTGTATGTAAAAGTCCTGCAAGAAGCGGTGTGGTAAGACCTGCGTTTTGCCTGAGTTCCGGTATTCTGCGTACGTGCTTCTTTTGACACGCTGCACGGTACATCTGAATACTCACCGTATCACTTACCTGCAGACTCATCCGTTCCAGATTCCTTATAGAAAAATAATATGCCAGCAATTCTCCCGTCAGTTTAAGTACCGCTACGCTCAGCCAGACAGCAGCAAAAATCAAAGCCACAATTCCCAGCCATTTATCTGATTCGTACCTGACAGTTCTCTTTTGTTCCGGGATTTCTGTCAGATTTTTCATGTCATTGCTCGCAGATGATACGGTTTCTGTTATCTTCTGACTTTCCTCTGGTCTGACTGCGTAATCCGTTATCTTCGGGTTTTGCGTATTCTGTTGACTGCTTCTAAGTACTTTGAAATCCACCAGTGCCAGATTCGCCGGAAGGCGCACCGGAACACAAAGGCTTATCGTAATCAACAGCCAGATAAAGTACTTCCATCTCGCTGATACACGTCCTTTAAACAGAGTCGCAAGCACTTTTACCAGTAAAATTACTACTGCTGCAATAATGTTCAGTTTCAGAATGTGCAGAACAAGAACCTCCATAATTCGCTATTCCTCCCTGTCCTCCAGGTTCTTAAGAAATTCACTGAGATCCTGGACTTCTTCCGAGCTGATCTTCTTTCCATGATAAAGTGAAGTTACAAACTTTTTTAGTGAATTCCCATAAAGTTTCTCAAGAACACTCTGGCTTTCATGTGCCTGATAATCTGACTGCGAAACCAAGGGTGTATACAGATTCATTTTTCCCTGTTTCGTCACTTCCACGAAATTTTTGTTCTCCAATCTGGTCAGCAATGACAAAATTGTTGTTGATGCAAGATTTTTCTTCATATTGATCACTTTCTCAATCTCCGGTCTGGTCATCGGCGGAGTATTATTCCAAAGAACGAGCATAATATCCAGCTCTGATTCCGGAAGTCTCTGGTAAGTTTTTTTCACTTTTTCATACCTCCTGTTACATATTTTCTACAAATGTAGGAATAATTCTATTTTACCACGGTTCACGGAAATGGCAAGGGCTTTTGCACAATTTGCAAATACCCTTGCCATTCCTACAGCTACTAACCACTATCAGTCTATTTCTGTATAACTGTTGCCATTTTCATCACTCCATGTCCCGTCTCCGTTGTCCGTAAATCCTGTACCATTTTCGTCCTGGAAATAATAATCACCATTTGTAGTTTCCGTAACCGTCACAGTATTACCGTTTGCATCCTGAAGATCATGCTGCTCCAATGTATGTCCCAGATGATGAGTGTCATCATTCAGAGCTGAGTAGGTATTTCCATTTTCGTCGGTATAAGTTTCATCCCCATTATCGGTATAGTTCATTCCATCATCTCCACGATATTCACAAGAATAATCTTTGTGAAGAATGTAATTAATCTCAATGGTATTTCCATCACTGTCAACTAATGTCATTGGGGAGGTAGTAAGGATATCTGAATCTCCTCCTGACTTCTGACTGGCAGTATCTGTAGTTGCCTTATCAGAATCATCAGAAGAATCATCGGTCTGGTTTTCATTCTCCTGTCTGGTAAGTGAAGGATTTCCAGGATACGAAATATATTCTACAAATTTTCTGACGTCACTGATGTCATCTGCATCTTTTGCATATCCCACTGCCATATACAGGCTGTTTCCCTCTGAATAAATTGTCTGATAGCAGGCATCGTATGTGTCATTGCATTTGGCAATCCCTGTTTTGACATCCTCCAGCGAATATTTATAGATATTTACATAATCATTTCCGTTCGTATAGCTTGCATAGGTACCTTCAGTATCTGCTTTTTCCCATTCAGATCCAGCCGGCGGCTGTGTATGGAAATCGTTATTTCCTGCTGCCATAACCGTTGCCGCTGAAAAAATCCCAAGTGTTGCTACCGTCATAAGTGTCATAAATTTTGTCTTCATCGTGGATTCTCCTAGAATTTTATTTTCTACATCTGTAGAAGTTAATTGTATTCTACAACTGTAGAATACAATTGTCAATTCTTTTTTCTATATTTTTTTATCATCTCAGTTTAATTTCTATTTTTCCTTCCACTGGGCTATATAAATCCAGAGGATCTTCATCGCTTTCATAAACACGTCCTTCGCCTTCTCCAAATGATTTGCGGCATACTGGACATGATAGTCAGAACTAATATTTCTTTTTTCATTTTTCTGCAATCGTATTTCCATCAAAAGTGCCATTTTACGCCATTCTTGCAATAAAAAAAAGGCCCTCCCGGATAGACTATTATTGTTCCTGTCCATCCAGAAAGACCTGAAAATTAAAATGTTATATTTTTTAGAAATTATCCATTAAATTTCTGCAAGCATTTAAATAAAATCATGGGTTTCGTTTTCTACAAACTCCCCATCTAAGAAAGCAAGATCATCCGTAGCTTCCTGTACTTCTGCTTCCTCGTCAGAATATTCTATCTGCCCACCTTTCTCTTCCTGCCTTTCACACCATATGACCAGACGTTTGGAGGCATCTGTTCCACAGGTGGAAAGCAGAAGCGTCGGGACTTCTTCCTGCGTTCCAAGTAAAAAAGCATCTCCATCTGCCGGTGTATACTCGCATTTTACGATCACAAAGATCCATACCCCTTCATCCGGAAGATACAGATAGAGGATATGGTGTTCTTTTAAAAATTTATCGCCAAGGAAATTTCGAAGTCCGCGGAACATGCTGCCATCTTTCATATTGTGGCCATAAATGATGTTCTTGTCATCAGAAAAATCGGCATTGTTATCGGAATCCAGGAAAATGGCCCCTGCCACATGTTCTGTCTTCTTAAAAGTATGTGTCAGGTAATAGGAGTCATCATTTCCCTGGACTACCGGGTAATCAATGCTGGTATCCGGGATCCGGATCCATGCAACGATATCCGGATTGATCTTTTTTAATGCCTTAAAATCAACCACGGTCTGTTTCCCATCGCTTCCGTCTGTTCCTTCTGTGTGGTCATCCTCATCTGTTTCCTTGACGTATGTACGCAGGTCTTCATATTCCTGCACACCTTCCCGGTACATAAAGTAAATGCCAAAACCGGTACATACGCAAAAGCTGAGTACCATCAGGCAGACTGCCACGATCATGATTTCTTTTATGTGTCTCATACAAACCTCCGATTATTCTTCCTGGAAAAAGGGCTGCCGGTAAATCGAGCAGCCCTGAACCGTATTCCTTAATTTCCTTTTTTCTTCTTATACCAGATCACGCCGCCAATGCCGCAGGCAGAAAGGACTGCCAGAAGGATCGGAAGCCAGATGTTGGTGCTGTCCCCTGTTTTCGGGCTGTTTCCTGTCGGTGTGTTGCCGGAAGGGGATTTGGTGTTTTTGATCTCTTTTACGATCTCGATCACCTTGGTTTTTCCGTCTTTGTATTCAAAGCGGATCTCTTCTTTTTTGCTGCTTAATTCATAACCATTTGGTGCTTTGGTCTCTACCAGGATATATTCCACGGTTTTCTCTACTTTTCCATTTTTATAAGTAGCAATCGGAATCTTGCCGCTTGTCGCTGTTCCGGTCTTATCCGTTACCAGTTTTTCTACGACTTTTCCGCTTTCCTTTTCACGCAGTTCAAATTCTGCTCCTGAAAGGGCTGCCTTACTGGTGGAATCGGTCTTTTTGATGACCAGTTTTCCATATGGATGTGCGTCCTTCATTTTGACTTTCTGGACTTTTCCAGTATCTTTTACCGTAAATTTCACATCTTCCGCAATGAGGTATCCATCCGGGGCCTGCTCTTCACGAAGGGTATATTCGCCTACCGGAAGTTTTTCGACCATATGCGGTTTATCCGTGGACGTCCAGCTTTCAACTTTCTTTCCATCTTTATCCAGGATGATCAGTTTTGCTCCCGGTACCTCACTGGAATCCGTAATGTCTTTCTTGCTGATTTCCACTTTGGTCACATCATCAAGCATCTGGTGTTTCTGTACTTCTTTTGTGTTTTCGACGGTAAATTCAATACTTTCCGCAGTCACATAACCATCTGCCGGCTTTGTTTCTGTCATCTTGTATTTCTTTCCTACGATAAGACCCTTGATGATATGTGCTTCCTCTTTGGATACCCATTCATCCACCGTATTTCCATCCTCATCTGTTACCTTTAAGGATGCTCCCGGAAGTTCTTTTTTGTCCGTCAGGTCTGCTTTGGAAAGTTCTACCGTAGTCTGTTCATCTTCAAAGGTGAACGCATACTCTGCAACACTGGTTCCACTGCCCTGGTACTCAAAAGTGAATTCCTGCGGTTCCTGGTCTGTCACATAGCCATCCGGGGCGGCAAGTTCCTTAATGTAGTACCTGCTGTCAACCGGGAGATCTGCAACAAAGCGGATCTTTCCATCCTCATCTGTGGTCTTCAGTTCGATCAGGGTGTCTTTCGCAAGGAGTACTTTTCCTTTTGAAGATACGATGTCGTCTGCTGGATAGAGGCCAAAGATTGCCCCGGAAAGTACTTTGTTACTGTCCTTTTCTTTTTTCAGGACTTCCACCTGTACCCTCTGGCGCGCATTCTGCCAGTCGGCACTATAAGTAACCAGAGGTGTATCCTGGTCACGGTATGTAAGATCCACATATCTTGGTTCATTATCTAGAACGTAGCCATGTGAGGGCTCTTTTTCCACGATGTAATAACGTCCAAGCGGAAGGTTATCCATCTGGGCGATGCCATTTCCATCTGTTGTAATGGAGGCGACCAGTTCATCTGCCGCATAATAATCTGCACTTACCCCGTCTGCTGCACGGATGGCTTCTGCCGCGTAAACATTAAAGGTTACATCGGTCAGGTTTCCGGTCACATAGTTGAACAGGTGCTCGATCATGCCTTTTGCATTGTCAAGAAGGGATACGCTGTCTAAGAATTCCCCTTTCTTGTTTACCAGAAGTCTTGCTACCGGGACTTCATCTTCCATTTTGACTTTCTGTACTTCTGCAGTATCAGAGATTGTGAACTCTACGTCTGTTGCACGTAAGTAACCGTATGGTGCAAGCTCCTCACGCAGAATGTATGTTTTTCCAACCTGAAGTCTCTTGATCACATGAGGGGAATCCTTTACGGATGTCCAGGAATCGATCACGTTGCCATCTTTATCCAGTACACTCATGGAAGCCCCGTCAAGTTCTGTTCCGGTCGTGATATCTGCTTTTGTTACTTCTACCGTTGTCGGCTGATTTTTCTTCACGGATTTTAATTTGATCGTTTTTACGTCCTGGCCCTGGTATGTGGCATCAAATTCCAGGATCTCATCGGAAGATACATAACCCGCCGGCGCCTGCAGTTCTTTCACATAGTATCTGCCAAGCGGAAGATCCAGCGTAAACGCTGCCTTACCTTTTTCGTTGCTTGTGATCTCCTGAAGCAGTGTATCTGCTTTTACGATCACCTTGTCGCCGGAAGAAATTGCTTCTTTATTGTATAATCCAAAGGTTGCACCTTTTAAAGCCTTTCCGGTCTCGGCATCCTGTTTTTCCACACTCAGCTCTACTTTCTGGCGTTCATTGGAAAATTCCAGTTTTTCTTCGATCTCCGGTGTGTTCTGATCCTTATAGATAAAGGATACTTCCTGACTGTCTGGATTTAAGACAAATCCGGCCGGTGCTTTTGTTTCCTTCACACGGTATTTTCCAAGCGGAAGGTCTTTGATAACAGCTTCCCCATTTTTATTAGTGGTCACTGTTTTTACCAGGGTATCCTTTGCATAGATCACGTGACGGTTTCCCTGCTCGTCCACCTGATGATCCGGTGTGAAAATATCTTCTGCTGCGTAGATTTCAAATTCTGCCCCTTCCAGGGAAGCTTCTTCGTATACAAAATCCTTTTTAAAGGATTTTAAGGTTTCACCGGATTTATGGATCACCAGTTTGCCCTTGACCGGATGGTTTTCATAGGTCACGGTAATGATGGCATCCCCGCTGACGGAGTCCATCTGATAAGCTGTATTCTTATCAACTTTGATCTCCACATACTGGGTATTCTGGGTGTAGCCATCAGGCGCGCTCACTTCCTCGATTCTGTAATTTCCGCATTTTAAGGATTCCGGAAGGATCAGGTAGCCATTTTCGTCCGTAAAATAGGATTTATGGACAACCGTATTTGGATAGGTCGTTACCTGTTCCACATACTTTTTCGCATCCAGGTCGTACACTTTGAATTCTGTATTGGCAAGGAGGACCGGCTGTTTGGTCTCATCATCCTGTTTCACGATCTTAAGCTTTGCTTTGAACTCATCGTCCAAAAGGACTCTCCATACCTGCGGTGTGGTGCTGTTCTCAGTTACGGTTACGATAAAATCATCTACCGGCATAAAATTATGCGGTGTTGTAGTCTCACGGACAATGTAGCGTCCATAAGGAATCGGGATGCTGCACGCATAGCCGCGTTCATCGGTAAACATTTCTGTTTTTCCGTCTTCCGTAAGAACGATCGGGGTCGCATTTGTAAAGTCATAGCTTCCATCGTCTTTTACAGTCAGGCTGCTGATCAGATAGGCAGAGAATCCGGCACCTTTTAAAAGATCCGCATCGGTCTTATCATTATCCGCTGCTTTAATCAACTGGAATGGCTGTTTGATCACGTCTTCTTTGGAAACGGTATTTCGTTTTACCGTCTCTACCTGGTCTCCTTCGTAGTCACAGTTTACATCATGCTCCTCTTCGTCCAGAAG
>ENA-OWRC01002621-OWRC01002621.1-human-gut-metagenome-genome-assembly--contig:-NODE-2621-length-13405-cov-2.783221_pt1 | contig 13405 bp, 10 predicted proteins | sample MGYA00248268_ERZ651895 | MGnify/ENA primary metagenome ERZ651895 (study PRJEB26924, sample SAMEA4378242) | human gut metagenome | biome: human gut; feature: human-associated habitat; material: faeces...
CTTGTAAAAGGAATAAAAGACAAAACTGCTCAGGAAAGCTTAAACTCTATGTCTATAGCAGATGCGATGATTTATACAGCGTGAATATCCCTTTGGTAACAAAAATAATGCCGGAGGAATTTACATATTGCGTTTCGCTTCAAAAAATAAATATGCCAAGTGTTGAGGCTTTTGACGATATATCTAAGGAATATTTTACGGATTGCGCCTCACTTGAGGGCTTGTATCTTCCTAAAAGCGTCAATTTGCCGTCGATTACTTGGTCGTCATCTATGCAAAACAGTATGCTTTTCGGCAAAAAGGCTCAGCTTTCTTATATTTTTGCACCGAAGGCACAGGAAATCGCAAACAGCGAAAATTCACCGTTTATGTATAAATGCACAAAACTTGAATATGTATTTTTAACAAGTGTCAAATCGCTTGATTATATGGAAAGCGCAAACGGTGCTGTTTGGTATTTTGGCTCTAAAATCAAAAATTTACCCGACAATGTCGATTTTGACGGCTCAATTGTAATTGCTCCTGCTTCAAGTTATGCAATAAAATGGGCAAAGTCAAACGGTTTAAGATTTGTAGAAAGTGCAAATATTACATGCACATCAATTTCCGCAAATAAAATAAGCTATGAGGCTTTAGGAAATGAATATACCTTGCCGCTAAATTATGTAAAATCGCTTTGGGATACAAGCTTTGTTAATACAAAAAAGAGTGGTGAAACAGTTTCGGCACTTCTTGATTTTAACAATGACAATACGGTTAACGCAAAGGATTTCGCAATACTTAACAGGCAATAAAAATGCACCTACACAAAATCGTGTAGGTGCTGATTTTTTTATAAAATTGAATTTTAATACGCTAACGTAAAATAGCAAATGCAAGGTCAATTGCTCCGCCTAAAACTTTACTTGTTTTTTTCATATTTAATGTTTCGGCAAACCAAAGAAGAATAAGCGCAACAAGAATTGCTATAACCAATGTTCTTTCTGTCATAATTTCCGACCTCCCTGTTAATAATATTATATACTATTTATCTAAAAAATCAAGCAATTTTATACAACTTAAACATATTTGAAAAAATGCAAAAAATTCGTTGAAATTAGAAAGAAATTGATTTATAATACTACTTAATCTTTTATATAATGGGGGAATATAGGTGAGTCCGATTTTATTAGATTTAGTGGCTGACAGAAGCGCTACTTTCACCGCAACGGTTATTATTGCCGGTGCCGGTATCGTATTCTTAATGCTTGTGCTTTTAATTATTATTTTCTATTTATTCGGAAAAGTTGTTTCAAGCGCAGAAACAAAGGCCAAAAAAGGCAAAACCAATAAAATAACCAAGAGTGAACAAAAGCTTCCTACTCCGGCACCTGCTAAAAAGGCAAGTGCTCCTGCTCCTCAAGTTGAGGCAGGCATCAGCGGTGAAGTCGTTGCGGCTATTGCGGCTGCCGTTGCTGTAAGCGAAGGCAAGGGTGCTGTTGTTAAATCAATTCGCAGGGTCAATGTTGTGAACGTCAGGGGCAGAAATCCTTGGGCTAATGCCGCAGTTTACGACAACACAAGACCGTTTTAGGAGGCAGTAGATAATGGAAATTTTACAAGGTGTTTGGGAAGTAATTGTCAGCATCTTCACAAACTCGGGATATGCTTATTTCTTTACTGCTGACGGCGGATATAAGAATGCGATTATGCTTTTGGTAGCATTTGTATTTCTTTATTTAGGTATTAAAAAAGGCTTTGAGCCGCTTCTTATGGTTCCTATCGCATTTGGTATGCTTCTTGCAAATATACCTGAGGCAAACTTAGCGGTACAGTATCATGATCTTGACGGTTTCAGAGATTTGCTTGCAGGCAGAGGCGAATTTGTCGGTTGCACACCCGGTCTTAGATCGGAAGGACTTCCTTTACTTTGGTGTTAAAGCCGGTATTTATCCGCCGCTTATTTTCCTTGGTATAGGTGCTATGACTGACTTTGCACCGCTTATTGCAAATCCAAGTTCATTTATTCTCGGTGCTGCTGCTCAGCTTGGTATTTTCTTTACTTATCTTGGCGCTATCCTTTTAGGTTTTGCACCTAACGAGGCAGGCTCAATCGCTATTATCGGCGGTGCTGACGGCCCGACGGCTATTTTTGTAACATCGCAACTTGCGCCGTATATGCTCGGCACTATCGCCGTGGCAGCGTACTCGTATATGGCTCTTGTGCCTGTTATTCAGCCGCCTATTATGAAAGCACTTACAACCAAGAAAGAGAGAAGCGTTGTTATGGGCAGTCTCAGACCTGTATCAAAGCTTGAAAAAATACTTTTCCCGATTATGGTAACTGTTATTGTTTCTCTTCTTCTTCCTGATGCTGCTTCGCTTGTAGGTATGCTTATGCTTGGTAATCTTCTTAAAGAGAGTGGCCAAACAGAGCGTATTGCAAAGGCTGCTCAAAACGAACTTATGAATATTATTACCATTTTCCTTGGTATCTCGGTTGGTGCTACTACATCAGCTCAAAGCTTCCTTAACCTTAACACAATTAAAATTGTTGTTCTCGGTCTTATAGCTTTTTGCCTTGGTACAGCAGGCGGTACTTTATTTGGTAAGCTTATGTATATTGCTACTAAAGGTAAGGTTAATCCGCTCATCGGTTCGGCAGGTGTATCTGCTGTTCCTATGGCTGCCCGTGTATCTCAAAAGGTCGGTCAAAAAGAAAATCCATCAAACTTCCTTCTTATGCACGCTATGGGTCCTAACGTATCAGGCGTTATCGGCTCTGCAGTTGCAGCAGGTATTTTGCTTACACTTCTTAAATGATAAGGTTGTTTGTTTAAACAAAAATATAAAACCAGGGTGCCCTTGTTACCCTGGTTTTTTGGTATGATTATCTATTATCAGAAAGGGAAAATTTATGGCGTTAAACGAAATGCAGCAGCTTGCTGTTGACACAACCGAGGGCCCGCTTTTGATTTTGGCAGGTGCAGGCTCCGGAAAAACGACGGTTCTTGTTAATCGAGTTGAACATATTATTTCTTCTCATCTTGCCACTCCTTGGCAGGTTCTTGCAATTACATTTACAAATAAGGCGGCAGGCGAGCTTAGAGAAAGGCTTGTCAGCGCAATAGGAGAAGAGGCTAATGATATTTGGGCATACACCTTCCATAGCTGTTGCTCAAGAATATTAAGGCGCTTTGGCGAAAAAATAGGATATACAAATCATTTTACCATTTATGATACAGACGATTCAAGGCGTGTAATGAAGCAATGCCAAAAGCAACTTGGTATCGAGGATAAGCTTATTAATCACAAGTCGATTTTAGCGGAAATCAGCAGGGCGAAGGACAGTCTTATATCCCCTGAGGAGTATAAGCAAACTGCGCAAAACGATTTCAGAAAGAGCAAAATTGCCGAGTGTTACGAATTATATCAGGCTCAGCTTAAAAAATCTGACGCAATGGACTTTGACGATATTATTTTTAACACCGTTAAGCTTCTTGAGGAAAATGAGGACGTTCGCAATATTTATCAAACTCAATTTAAGTATGTTATGGTTGACGAGTATCAGGATACTAACCATGCGCAATATGTTTTGACCTCGCTTCTTGCAGATAAATATAAAAATATTTGTGTTGTAGGCGACGACGACCAGAGTATTTACCGTTTTCGTGGCGCTACGATTGAAAACATCCTTTCGTTTGAAAATCATTATAAGGGTGCAAAAGTAATAAGGCTTGAAGAAAATTACCGTTCTACTCAAAATATTCTTGACGGGGCAAACGCTGTTATTTCTCATAATAAAAACCGTAAGGGTAAAACTTTGTTTACACGTTCCGGCTCAGGCGATAAAATTGTTTATAAAACAGTTATGAGTGAATCCGAGGAGTCGCAGTACATAATTGACGAAATAGTAAAAAATGTTAATAACGGAATGAAATACAGCGACCACGCAATTCTTTACCGTATGAATGCGCAGTCACGTAACCTTGAAGTTATGCTTACAAAAAGCGGTATTTCGCACAGGATTATCGGCGGTCATCGCTTTTTTGACAGAAAAGAAATCAAGGATATTGTGTCGTATCTTGCCGTTATTAATAATCCGAGCGATAATGTAAGGCTTCAGCGAATCATTAATGTTCCAAAGCGTGCAATCGGGGATACTATGTTTGCAAACGTGCTTGAAATCGGGGCAGGGCTTGGTATGTCGGCTTTCGAGGTTTGCGAACGTGCAGACGAATTTCAAAAAACCTCACGCAGTGCTTCCAAGCTTATGAATTTTACAAAAATGATTAGAGATTTTCAGGAATGTATCGAAAACGGAATGGGGCTTAACGACTTGCTGCAAGAAGTTTTGGACGTTACCAAATATCTTGATTATCTTCAGGAGGAGCCTGAAACATACGAGGACAGAGTAAACAATATCAAGGAACTTTCATCAATGTTTATCAAGTATGAGGAAGAAAGCGAGGACGCAAATCTTTCTGAATTTCTTGAGGATGTTGCGCTTATTTCCGATATTGATTCATACAATGAAGATGAGGACGCAGTAGTTCTTATGACGCTTCATTCGGCTAAGGGACTTGAATTTCCTGTTGTATTCATTCCCGGTATGGAGGAGGGTATCTTCCCCGGAAATCAATCAATGTTCAGCGAGGAGGATTTAGAGGAGGAGCGCCGCCTTGCTTATGTCGGAATTACAAGAGCAAAGAAAAAGCTTTATCTTATTTCTTCTCAGCAACGTATGCTTTACGGTCAAACCTCACGTAATATGCCTTCAAGATTTTTAAGAGAAATTCCATCTTCTGTTATTGACGACCAATCGGTTGTGGCACGCAGAAGCATGGGATTTACTACTCCACGCACGGCGTATGCCAATGCTTCAAGAAATGAGCTTGGCCATTCTTCCCATAATAAAATCGGCTCATATACTCAGTCATCAAGCAGCGCCCACAAATTCGGTCAAGCAGGCAATGCCGCACAAAAGAATAATATTGACTTTAAGGTCGGCGATACCGTATGCCACAAATCATTTGGCACAGGCACAGTTCTTACCATTACGCCAATGGGCGGTGATATGCTTTTGGAGGTTGCTTTTGACAAGGCGGGAACGAAAAAAATGATGGCAAACTACGCAAGGCTTGAAAAGAAATAAAATACTTGTGATGTTAAAGTAATCTTTTATATAAGTAAGCGCATAAACTGTTATAAGAACGGCGCTTTGTATTAATGCTTTAAACAGTAATTAGTCATTATGATGTATAATATCAGATAAAAAACGAATTTTTTGTTGTTTCATACAAAAAATAATATAAAGTATAAAATATATTGCATTTTTTTGTTTTTTGTACTATATTAGCAATGGTAAACGGAGTTAAAGAAATTATTAGGTAATTGGGTGCTTTTGAAACGGAGATAATCGAATTATGGAGAAAAAAATAAAATCTTTTTCAGCACTTACAATTTTTATAATTATCATTGCCACAATAACTGCACTTTGCATAACCGGTTCAAAGGATTTATCATCTGTAAAAGACGTTAAAATGACTAAAAACAGCGTAAATTCCATTTCGCTTTCTTGGAAAGAAGTAAAAAAAGCAGATGGCTACTATGTTTATAACCTTGATAATAACGCTAACAAGTATGTTAAGCTCGGTGAAAGTAAGGGCAATGAAAATTGCAAATTTGAGATAAAAAATATATCAAGCGCAAGCGTATATAAAATTAAGGTTTTGGCTTATCGTTCTTTTATGAATAAAGAATACTTAAGCAAAAAGGCAAAGGAATATACGTTTTATTCCAATCCAAGCAAGCCTGTACTCAATGCCTTTTCGGGCGGAAAGGGCGTTTTGTCGATGGAGTGGGACGACCAAGATAATTTAGCCGGATATGATATTCAGTATTCTAAAAACAGTGATTTTTCAGAGTATAAAAACGAGCAAATAAGCGACGGCGAAACACGCAATTTTTCAGTTAAGGATTTGAGCGTCGGCGAAGTTTATTATACCCGTGTAAGGTCATATATGGTTGTTGATGATAAAACGATATACAGTGAATGGAGCGACACTCGTCAAGCTACCATTTACGACAGAGATATTAATATCGGCAAGGTTGACCCAACCAAACCAATGATTGCCTTTTCATTTGATGACGGGCCTGCATACGACTATAACGGTTCTAATTCGACTAAACGTATACTTGACGTTCTTGAAAAATATAATGCACGTGCAACCTTCTTTATGGTAGGAGAGCGTGTTAATAATGAAACAAAGCATTTGCTTGACAAGGAAATTCAGCTTGGCTGCGAACTTGGAAACCACACGTATTCTCATAATCACTATGGTTCTCAGGTAACGGCAAGTGATATTTCAAAAGCAAGCAAGCAGATTGAAAAAATCAGCGGCAAAGCGCCGACTATGTTCAGATGCCCCGGTGGCAGTATTACTCCTGCTATAAGAAAAGAGTGCAAAAAAGAGGGGATGCCCCTTGCTTATTGGTCGGTTGATACTGAAGATTGGCGTTCTAAAGATGCGGGCAAGGTTTATAAGAATATTACCAAGTATGCTTATGACGGCTCAATTGTTTTGATGCACGATATTTATCCGTCAACGGCAGACGCTGTTGAAAAGGTAGTTCCGGAGCTTATAGCAAAGGGATATCAAATAGTTACGGTAAGTGAGCTTATTGCCGCTAAAACAGGCGACAATCCAAAGCCGGGCAATCAATATGTCGATTATAAGACTATAAATAATAATACACATTGATTTTATACAAAAAAGTAAAAGCGTTGGAATTTTTTCCAACGCTTTTATTATTCGTTATTTATAATACTGCTCTGAGGAATTGTTGAAGTCTTGGGTCTTTCGGTGCGCCGAAAATTTCACTCGGCGGTGCATCTTCAACGATGTAGCCGTCTGCCATAAAGATTACTTTATCGGCAACCTCACGTGCAAAGCCCATTTCGTGGGTAACAACAACCATTGTCATACCCTCGTTTGCAAGGTCTTTCATAACCTGCAAAACCTCGCCTACCATTTCCGGGTCGAGTGCCGAGGTAGGTTCGTCAAAAAGCATAACCTTTGGATTCATTGCAAGTGAACGAACTATTGCCGCTCTTTGCTTTTGACCGCCGGAAAGATTAAGACCGCCCTGCGCAAGATAAGTATTATATCCGTCAGGCTGTTCATTAATAAAGCCGTCTGCCTGCGCCGCCTTGCACGCCGCAACAATTTCCTCGTGAGTAGCGTCCTTTTTACCCCAACGAATATTCTCCTCAATAGTTCCGCTGAAAAGAACATTTTTTTGAAGCACAACGCCTATCATTTCACGAAGCGCTTTAAGGTCATATTTCTTAACGTCAACACCGTCAACAAGCACTTCACCCTGCGTTGCGTCATAAAGACGTGGAATAAGATTAACAAGGCTTGATTTACCGCAGCCAGTACCGCCGACGATGCCTACAATCTGACCCGGCTTTGCCTTAAAACTGATATTTTCAAGAATATTATCGCCATGGGATTCGGGGTCATATTTAAAGCTTACATTTTTAAATTCAACCTCACCCTTCGGCTCTGTAGGAACAAACGCATTTTCAGGATTAACAATATCAATCTCCGTATCAAGAACCTCAACAACACGCTCTGCACAAGCTTTACCTCTTGCAAGCTGCAAAAGCATCATTGAAATCATAACAAGGTTCGAAAGAATTTGAACAACATAAGAAGCAAATACGGAAATTTGACCTACCTGCATAACGCCCTCATTAGCCGAAAGCGCACCCTTATAATAAGTGAACACGATTACGGCATTAAAAAGAAGCATCATAACAGGCATAACGGTAACGATAAGTCCCGAAGCCATAGCGCCCTGCTTTGCAAGGTCATCAGATGCCTTATGGAATTTATCTTTTTCGTGGTCCTCACGCACGAAAGCCTTAACAACACGCATACCTATAAGGTTTTCCTGAACTACACGGTTTACATTATCAACCTTTTTCTGCATCTTTTGAAACATTGGGAAGCCGAACTTCATAATAAGCGCTACTATAACGATAATTATAGGAAGCATAATAAGAAGCGTTGCCGACATTTTAGGATTAATTCTTACTGCCATAACTGCCGCAACAATCAAAAGCGCAGGACCTCTTACCAAAATACGAAGCGACATCATAACCACCTGCTGAAGCATTGTGATATCGTTTGTAAGCCTCGTAGTAAGAGAAGCAGTTGAAAACTTATCAATATTTCTGAATGAAAAATTGCTTATCTTTCTATACACATCATTTCTAAGCCTGAACGCAAAGCGCTGGCTGACTACTGCAGAAGCCTTCATGGTTGTAAGACCGCCGCAAAGACCGATAACAGCCAAGCCGAGCATACAAAAGCCCATTTTCAAAACATATGCTTTAGTTTGATCAGGCGAGGTTGCAACATTAACCGTTTCGTAAATGTTATTTGCAAGCGACGGCAACGCAAGTTCGCAAACAGCCTCGATAATCATACCCAGTGCACTTATAAGCGAAAGAAAGCCAAGCCCTTTCATATATTTGCCTAATTTTTTTAACATTTTCTATCATCTCCTTTTTCACAGCAATTGCCGAATTCTTCTAACAAATTATCAATGGCACACTGTAAATAATGCGCAAACTCAAGCGCTTTATCCTCATCCATTCCTTTTTTCAATATAAGCTCAAGCTCATTTATCTTTTTTCTTGTATTACCCGGAACGGCTTTTGCCTTTTCAGTCGGATAAATATGCATTATTCTTGCATCATTTTCGTCAGGCTTTTTAACAATAAAGCCCGCTTTTTCCATTCTTTTGACAGACACACTCATTGTTGCTGCCGACACACCTGTTATCTCGGCAAGCTTGCTTGAGGTTATGCCCTCATTTTCAAGGACGGCAAAAAGGATATCCTGCTGACCGGAGTAAAGCCCCTCCTCGCTTATAATGTCGTTAAATTTGCAACGAACAAGGCGTGATAAAAAATTGACTCTCGGCCCTATAAGCTCCTCCTTAGGCGGCTGCCTGCGTTTATAATTCATTATTTCACCAACCTTATATAATGATAATTACGATTTCTTTAATAAAGTTAGTCAACTAACATTAGCCGACTAAACGATATTTTAGCACAATTTAACAAAATGTCAACAATAATATTGTAAACTATTTTTGAATGTGATAGAATACTCGCAAATTAAGATAAATCATTGTTTTTAACTCGTAAGAGCGAACATTGTTTGCCGAATTTCCCGTCCTTTTTTGCAAAATGACGGCATAAAATCAGGTCAGGTGTAATATGGACTGTAATTTATATGATATCAATACAATAAAAAAAATACTTTCAAAATACGGCTTTACTTTTTCAAAGGCACTCGGTCAGAACTTTTTAATTGACCCAAATGTTTGCCCTCAAATGGCGCAGTCATTAAATGCAGACAGTAAAACAGGTGTGCTTGAAATAGGCCCCGGCATAGGAGTTCTTACAAAGGAGCTTTGCAAGGTGGCAAAAAAGGTCGTTTCAATCGAGCTTGATAAAAGGTTGTTGCCCGTTCTTGACGAAACGCTTGCTGATTTTGACAATCTTGAAATTGTAAACGGCGACGTTATGGAGCTTGACCTAAAAAAACTTATTAAGGAAAAATTTGAGGGTTGCGACAATATTAAAGTATGCGCAAATTTACCTTATTATATTACATCACCTATAATAATGATGCTTCTTGAAAACGAATTGCCTATTGACGAAATAGTTGTAATGGTGCAAAAAGAGGCAGGCGAGCGCCTTTGCGCCGAGGTTGGCACAAGGCAGGCAGGCGCAGTATCGGTTGCAGTTAATTTTTATGCAAGCGGTGAAATCCTTTTTGATGTGCCGAGAGAAAGTTTTATGCCAAGCCCAAAGGTTGACAGCGTTGTAATCAAATTGGTGTTAAACGATGAGGACAAATATCAGATTGAAAACAAGAAAAAATTTTTCTCATTGGTAAAATGTGCATTTGCGCAAAGGAGAAAAACGGCGCTCAACAGCATTTCAAACACAATGGGAGTTTCTAAGCAAAAAATCACCGAAATATTCAATGAACTTGGGCTTGAAATCAATATCAGACCTGAAAAGCTGACAATGCAAAATCTTATTGATATTACAGACAGATTATAATTTATTAAATTCTCACAGCAAATATTACGAAAGGATATGACAAATATGAAAGACAATACAAAAGTTTTTGAAGAATATACAGTACCGAAAGCGGTAATGACTATGGCTTTGCCGAGTATGCTGAGTATGCTTATTAATATTGTATATAACCTTGCGGACACATTTTTTGTAGGTCAAACGGGCGACAGCAATCAGGTTGCCGCAGTTTCGGTTTCAATGCCGCTTTTTTTGCTTTTCATTGCAACGGGTAACCTTTTTGGAGTAGGCGGTTGTGCATTTGTCAGCCGTTCACTCGGCGAGGGCAGAAAAGACAGAGTTAAAACAATCAGCGCATTTTGCATATATGCCTCAATCGCAGTAGGTTTGGTACTCGGAATAATATTTTTCACATTAAAAAATCAAATTCTTATGCTTGTAGGTGCAAGCGAAAACACACTCGGCTTAGCCGCAGATTATCTTAAATGGGTAGCGCTTGGTGCTCCGTCAATCGTGCTTTCAATCACGGCGTCAAATCTCGTTCGTGGCGAGGGTGCGGCAAAAGAGTCAATGATAGGCTCTGTTATCGGTCAAATTACAAATATAATTCTTGACCCGATTTTCATTTTACATACGGGTGATAAGCTTTTCGGCATCAATATGCCTTTTGGATTTGATATGGGCGTTGCAGGTGCGGCAATCGCAACTGTTATCGGCAACATAGTATCGGTTATTTATTTTCTTATTTATTTTCTCAGAGGAAAGAGCATTTTAAGTATTTCTCCAAAACGTTTTGCTATGGGGCACGGAATTACTAAAGGCGTTATCAGTGTAGGACTTCCTGCTGCTATTAACAGTCTTCTTATGAGCATAAGCAATATTATTGTTAACGTTGTTCTTATCAAATACGGTGACAGCGCAGTTGCCGCAATGGGAATTGCAATGAAAGCAAATATGCTTGTCGTTATGCTTCAAATCGGTCTAGGTCAGGGTGTTCAACCGCTTGTCGGCTACTGCTACGGCGCTCAAAACTATAAGAGAATGAGAAAATGCCTGCGTTTCAGCATAATCTGCAACATTATTATCGGCACTGCCATGACAGGCTTTTATCTGCTGTTTAGAAGAAATGTTATCGAGCTGTTTATTAATGACACCCAAGTTATCAACCTCGGTGTTAAAATGCTTCTTGCTCTTATGGCGTCAGGTCCTGTTATCGGCATTATGTTTGTGCTCAATTTCTCATTCCAAGGAATGGGAAAGGGTATTCAAAGTATGATTCTTTCCCTTGGCAGGCAAGGAGTTATCTATGTTCCTATGCTCTTTATTATGAATAAGCTTATCGGACTTGATGGCATAATTTGGTCGCAGACAACAGCGGATATATGCTGTGTAATAATGAGTATAATTATGTTTATGTTCATCAATAAGGGCATTAAAAAGAAAGAAAATTCGCTTGCATAAAATAAATATGCGCAAAAAAATTAAGCGCTGGAGATTTCAGTTATCTCCAACGCTTTTTGTTATTTATTTGATTTTTCAAACACGGAATTTCAATCGGGGTCCCCGAAAAGCGTAAGCTTTTTGGGGAAAAGGAGAAAGGAATAAAGTGTTTATTATAAATTTCACAGAAATTTATTCAAATACGGAATTTCTTTCGACGTGGGGCACGGTTATGGCTGCTTATTCACAACCGATTAGTTCAGCAAGATTGTCTGAAAATTCAGTAGGATTTTCAAGGTCTAGCCCTGCAATAAGTCTTGCTGATGAATAGAGGAGATTTGTATATTTCTTAAGTGTATCGTCATCTACACTCTTAAGCTTTTCAACAATTGGATGGTCTGCATTAACCTCAAGCACAAGCTGAGCCTTAACACCTTGATTAGCGCCGGGCATAGAATTAAGCACCTTTTCCATTTCAAGCGAAACATAGCCTTCTGCTGAAAGGCAAACAGGGTGTGAACCGAGTTTGTTTGTAAGCTTAACTGCTGTTACCTTGCCGTCAAGTGCTTCTTTCATTTTATCAAGAAGCCCCTTAGCATCCTCGTTTTTCTTTGTCATTGCTTCTTTTTCGGCATCGGTACTTAAATCAAGGTCGTCCTTGCAAACGTTTACAAAGTGCTTGCCGTCGTACTCCATAAGCATTTGAACTGCAAATTCATCAACCTCGTCGGTAAAGTAAAGCACCTCATAGCCCTTTGCCTTAACAGCCTCAACCTGAGGAAGAAGTGCAATCTTTTGTTCATTATCGCCGCAAGCATAGTAAATGTCGTTTTGCGATTCTGCCATTCTGCCGACGTATTCCTTAAGTGTTGTCGGCTTTTCGTCAGCCGAAGTTTCAAACAAAAGTAAGTCCTTAAGACCGTCTTTTTCCATACCGTAATTAGCATAAACACCGTATTTTAACTGCAAGCCAAAAGTTTTGAAGAACTTCTCATACTTTTCTCTGTCGTTTTTGAGCATTTTTGTAAGCTCATTTTTAATTTTCTTGTCAATTGCTTTAGCAATAATTTTAAGCTGATGGTCGTGCTGCAGCATTTCACGGCTGATATTAAGGCTTAAGTCTGCACTGTCTACAAGACCTTTTACAAAGCTAAAATAATCGGGCAAAAGGTCGGCACACTTATCCATAATAAGAACACCGTTTGAATAAAGCTGTAAGCCTTTTTCATATTCCTTTGAATAAAAATCGTAAGGCGGATTTTCCGGAATATAAAGAAGTGCGTCAAATGTAGCCTGACCCTCTGTTTTTGTGTGAATTACGTGCAGAGGATTGTTGTAATCCATAAACTTTTGCTTGTAAAATTCGTTATATTCCTCCGGCTTGATTTCGCTCTTATTCTTTCTCCAAAGCGGAACCATAGAATTAAGTGTTTCTTCGCTTACTTCTGTGATGTATTCGCCCTCTTTGTCAGGGTCGGGAACCTGATGGCTCATTTCCATAACGATAGGGTAGCGAATGTAGTCGGAATACTTCTTTACAAGCTCATCAATTGTATATTGCTCAAGGTATTTAGAGTAGTCCTCGTTTTCCGTGTCCTCTTTAACGTAAAGAGTAATTTCACTTCCTGCGTTTTCCTTTTCACATTCTTCGATTGTATATCCGTCAGCACCCGTTGAAACCCACTTGTGAGCGACATTCTCGCCGAATGCTTTTGAAATAACCTCTACCTTATCAGCAACCATAAATGAAGAATAGAAGCCTACGCCGAATTGACCGATAACCGAAATATCGTCTGCCTTTTCATTGTCTGCATTTTCTTTTTTGAAATTGAATGAGCCGCTCTTTGCGCTTGTGCC